>Ga0105340_1001076_pt1 | contig 12545 bp, 8 predicted proteins | sample EasRivMeERMLT700_FD_89676 | JGI IMG/M metagenome (GOLD analysis project Ga0105340, IMG submission 89676) | Soil microbial communities from meander-bound floodplain in the East River, Colorado, USA - East River MetaG ERMLT700 | ecosystem: Environmental > Terrestrial > Soil > Floodplain | place... | reverse complement strand
GCGGCGGACGCGAAGGTCGTGGCGAGGAAGGAGTTTCGATTTCGCATGGGTCCCTCGATCGGGCCGGAAAAGCGGGCGCTCTACGATGGGAAGCGGAGGGCGAAGTTCCCGGGGGCGGACGGGAAGGCGCTTCCGGAAGTCACTGGGGTGGCGAGAGTCATATCGGAGGTCGCATGGGGCGACATGCAGGTTGGTTCCCGGCGGCGCTCGTCGTGGTCATCGCACTCGTCGCGCCAGCCCGGTCGTCGCTGGCGCAGGCGCCGGCCCCTGAGCGTTCCGCCTCGGAGAAGCCGCCCGCGCCGCGGGTCCTCCTGATCGCGGGCGAGGAAGGCGACGCGGACGACTTCGAGGTCGCGGCGTCGGCGTTCGCCCACCTGCTGGCCGATCGCCACGGAATGAAGACGTCGCAGGTGCGCGCCCATTCGACGGAAATCGGGCGCGCCGCCGACGCGCTGGCCGACGCCGACGTCGCGATCTTCTTCGTGCGCATCCGAACGTGGCCGGAGCCGGAGCGGAAGAAAGTCGGCGATTTCGTCGCTCAGGGCGGGCGGGCCGTCGACCTGCGCGCGGAGAAGTCCGATGCAACGCGCCGGACCTCGGAAGAGCCGCGGGTGCTCGAGCTCGCCTTCGACGACACGGGCCCGCTCCAGGAGGAAAGGAACCGGCGACTCATCCTGCGCTGGATCCTCCCGACGCTCGATCGGAAGCCGTCGGATCCGTTCGACCTCGCCTTCCCGGTCGCGACGCCGCTCACCGCCTTCGAAGTCTCGACCGCCTACGTCTCCGACTGGAGCCGGCCGATCGCGGCGCAGGCCTTCCCGCCCGAAGAGGGGATCGGCGGATTCAACGACGTGCAGTGGATCGCCGTACCCAGCGCTGACGGGTCGCTCGACCTGCGCCGGTTCGATCCGACCTTGAAGCAGGGGACGATCTACGTGAAGTCGACGCTGACGGTGAAGGGGAAGCGCGAGCTCGAGCTCGTCCTGCAGTCGGATGACGGCCTCGAGGTCTTCGTCGACGGGAAGAAGCGCGCGTCGCGCCAGGAGGTCCGCACGCTCCACTCGGGCTGCGACCTCGTGCCGGTCACGCTCGCGGACGGCGACCACGAGCTGCTCCTCAAGGTGATGAACGCCGGCGACGCGTGGGCCGTGCGGGCGCGCGTGCGCGACCTGACGGCGTACCGCGCCGGGAAGCCGAAGTGAGCGGCGCGGCGCTCTTGGTGGCCGCGGCGCTCGCGCAGGCGCCGCTCGACGCGAAGTACGCGCTCGCGCTCGAGACGGCGCCCAAGCTGCGCGTCGCTGCGACGCTCACGCTGCCGGCGGTCGACGCCGAGAAGTCGGCTTTCTCCGTCGCGGCCGAGTGGGGCGGCGTCGAGCGCTGCGCCCGCTTCCTCCATGACCTCGCCTTCTTCGTCGACGGCGCGCCGGCGGCGACGGGGGCGGTCGACCATCCGGTCGAGACGGCGTGGGTCGTGTCGCACCACAAGGGAGCGCAGGTCGAGGCGCGCTGGTGGTTCGATCCGCTGCCGGCGGGCGGCGACGCGGCGCTCGGCAACGACTACCGGCCGCGCGTTGCGCCGAAGCTCTTCCTGCTGCTCGGCGACACGGGCCTGCTCATTCCCGACGCGCTCGGCGGGCCGACGCCGCGCCGCATCGCCTTCGAATGGAACGGCTTCGAGGAGGCGGGCTGGCGCCACGTGACGTCGTTCGGGGAGGCGCGCGCGTTCACGACGACGCGGACGCTCGCCGCCTTCAAGCACGCGCTCTTCATGGCCGGCGACCTGCGCGTGACGGCGATCGAGAAGAACGGCACGAAGCTGCTCTTTTCCTTCCACGGCGACGGCTTCGCCTTCGAGGACGGGGCGCTCGCCGGTCTCGCCGCGCGCATCGTCGCCGCCGAGCGCGACTTCTTCTCCGACTGGAGCGACCCGTTCTTCCTGGTCACGCTCGTGCCGGACGAGAGGAAGGACCGCCACAGCCTCGGCGGCACCGCGCTCACCGATTCGTTCGCGCTCTACATGTCGAAGGAGTACTCGCTCGCGCCCGGCAGCGACGACGCGGGGAGCGTCGCGCAGCTCCTGGCCCACGAGTACTTCCACCGCTGGAACGGCGGGCACCTCGGGCTCGAGCGGCCGGAGCAGCTCGGGTACTGGTTCAGCGAGGGCTTCACCGACTTCTTCGCGCGCCGCATCCTGCTCCGCTGCGGCCTCCTCGACCCGCCCGCGTACGTGCGCCGTGTGAACGAATCGCTCGAGAAGTACTGGAAGAGCCCGGTCCGACATGAGCCCAACGCGCGGATCGCGGCCGACTTCTGGAAACGCCGCGACGTCGCCGACCTGCCCTACCGGCGCGGCGACCTTGTCGCGCTGCTCCTCGACCACGAGATCCGCGCGACCAGCGACGGCGAGCGCTCGCTCGACGACTTCTTCCGCGACACGCTGCAGCGTGTCCGCGACCGCGGCGAGTCGTGCTCGACCGACCACCTCCTCGAGCTCGCCGCCGAGTGGACCTCCGACGGCTTCGCCGAGAGCCTGCGCCGCCTGATCGTCGACGGCGCCGACGTCGAGCTCGACGAAGAGCTCGGCGCGCCGTTCTGCGAGCTGCAATGGTCGAAGCACAAGTCGGCGAACGGCGCCGCGGTCGAGTTCCCGCAGTTCGCGTTGCTGCCCGACGCGAATCTCGAAGAAGCGAGGAAGCGGCTCTAGACCCGGCCGCCCGAGCGCGGCGGCCGGAACCTACTTCTTCTTCGCCTCCCCCCCGCTCTTCAGCAGCTCGTCGGCGCGCCGCCGCCAGCGTTCGTCGAGGACCTTGAAGACGTCGTCGCCCGTGATGCCGAACGCCTTCTCCGCGACGGCGCGCGTCTTCTGGGTCGAGGGGCCCGACTCGGAGATCGAATCGCAGAGCTGGCGCAGGAAGAGCTGGCCCTTCTTGCCCTCGTCGACCAGCAGGTATTCGAGGAACGACCAGCTCTTGGCGAGGTCGCCGTCGGCCATGCCGGAGAGGGGCTTGCGGACCAGCGCGTCGAGCGACGGGCCGCGCTCGAGCGCGAGGCGCGTGTAGCTCTCGATCTCGCCCTCCAGCATCGCGCGCTCGGGCGCCGACTTGGTGCCCTTCGGATCGGCGTACTTGGGCTCGGGCGCGAACTCCTTGCAGGTGACGCTGTTGCGGCCGAGCCACTCGATCGCGAACTCGTAGCCGAGCCCCTCCGACAGGAACTCCGGCAGCGTCGACGCCGTGCGATTGGCGTTCCAGTGCAGGTTGGAGAGGACGTGGCCGAGGTCGTGGGCGACGATCGCCTCGACGTCCTTCTGGTCGGCGAGCTTCCAGTATTCGAGGTACTCGGGAGCGATCTTGCGCCGGTAGGAGCCGGCGAGCGCGGCGATGCGTTGCTCCTGGTTGTTGCCCCACGAGATGCCGTACCAGTCGGTGAGCACGTGCTGGTGCGCGTTCTTCTCGTCGGGCCCGAACCAGAACTCGACGATCGGCGCGTCGGGGATCGTGTCCTAGTAGTCGTCGCCAAGGAAGGGGTCGACGCAGTCGAGCCGGAAGCCGTGGACGATCTTCTCGCCGAGCTCCACCAGCTCCTTCACGCGCTCGTCGCTGATCTCGTCGACGTAGGTGACGCGCAGGTGGCGGCTCTCCTGCACGTGGATCACCTTGCCAGGCATGAGCGTCTTGCCGAGCTCGACCAGGCGCGCCGGCGTCGGGACCAGCTTGATCGAGGCGATCGCGTCGGCGAGCCGCTTCTCCGTCGCCTCCTTGGCGACCACCTTCTTCTGCTTGTCGATCTCGGCCTGCAGCTTCTTCGCCGCCTCGGGGAAGAGCGTCGCGTCGCACCACGCCTGCAGCTGCTGCAGCTCCGTGACGAAGCGCGACTGCGCGAACATCCAGCCGGTCGCGCCCTGCTTCTCCGCGTCGCGGCGCTTCTGCGCGGCGTCGACGGCCGCCTTGCGGATGGCGTACTCGTGGGCGAAGGCGACCAGGCTCTTGTTGCGGGCGAAGAACTGGATCTTTTCGATCTCCTTGCCCTTGAGCGAGACGACGCCGTTCTTCACCTTGTTGCCGACGCGCGCGCCGTCGACCAGGTCGTAGGGGACCGCGGTCGGGTCGGCGTTGTTCACCACCCAGAACTCGTTGTTCCCGTCGTTGCCCGAGTAGGTGATCGTCTTCCCGTCGTAGGTGACGCCCGCCTTCACCTCGCCGACCAGCACCGTCTCCCCGTCGACCGCGATGCAGTTGGCCGTGAAGCGCTTGAGCGTGCGCGCGTCCTTCAGCTTGACCCAGTAGATCTGCGCGTGCGCGCTGGGGGGGAGCGCGCACGCCGCCGCGAACGCGACGAGCGCGGCGATGCGGACCGGCGGGAACATGAGTGGGGCTCCTGCGCCACCCGCCGGGCAACGGGTCGACGTGAGCTCCCGACTCTACTGCGTGTGCAGCGCGACCACGACGTCGCGGGCGAGCTGGTTCTCCGCGACCGTGACGACCGCGGAGACGCCCGGCTTGCGGCCGACCGCCTTGACCACGACGACGTAGCTGCCGGCGTCGAGGCCGTTCTTGTGGAAGGCGCTCGACGGGGCGGGGCGCTCACCGTCGATCATGCGTTGCGCCGTCTGCCGCCCGTCCGGTCCGAACAGCGACGGCACGAACTCGGTCTGGACGCGCGGGTCGTCGGGTTTCCAGCCTTCAGGCAGCGCAACGAGATCGACGTCGTCGGGGTCGACCGCGAGCGGCGCGCCGCGCTCGTCGACGATGCGGCCGTGGATCTCGGCGCGATGGAGCCCGGCGTCGGACGGGTCGTCGGCGCGCTTGAGCTGCAGCGAAACGTCGCGCTGCCCCGCCTCGACGCCGTCGACCCACGCCGTCGAGAAACTGCCGTACACGCGCAGCCGGTGGCGGCCGGGCGCGAGCCCGCGCACCACGAAGGAGCCGTCGGGCGAGACGTCGGCGTTAAACGGCTCGCCGGCGAACGCGCCGCTCGCCTCGAGCTCGAGCGCGTCGAGCGCGATCGCGTCGAGGTGCGCGCCGCGCAGCGCTACGGCGCCTTCGTCGCCGGCCGGCGCGACGAGCCGCCCCTCGAGCGTGAGCCCCGCCTCGAGCGCAACCGTCGCCTCGCTGGCGCCGCTCGCATCGACCGTCCGGTCGACGACGAGGTCGCGGCAGTCGGCGGCGCGCGCGTGGATCTCGAAGCGCTTCTCGCCGAGGCGCTTGGCGGCCAGCACGATCGTCCCGCGCTCGTCGGTGAGGCCGCCCGCCTGCCACTCGAAACGGGGCTTGGTCTCCTCGTCGGGCGCGCCGATAGGACGCGCGACGAGCTTGCGGAACATGCGGACGATCGCGCGCGGGACCGGGCGCCCCTCGGGGCCGACCACGGTGAGCGAGAGCTCGAAGTCGCCGGGGCGGTCGGCGGCGTTGCGCTTCATCTCGACGCGCGCGAGGTCGGTGGAGCCGCCGGGGGTGACGGTCGCGTTCACTTTGCGCCGCAGCATGTCATCGTGGTCGAGGACGACGACGTAGGGCTGCGGTTCTTTCGTGATCGCGGCGACGCGCAGGTCGAAGCGGCCGTCGGCGCCGCTCTCCCCGATCGCGCGCCACGCGAAGGACTTCGGCGCGCCTTCGCTCGAGCTCGCGTCGATGCGCGCCTTCGCGAGCGGCCGGCCGTCGTCGTCGACCACGACGCCGCGTAGGTGCGCCGTCTCGACCATGCGGTCGTCCCATGTCACGCCCGGAGGCATCGCCATGTCGCTCGAGAGCAGGTCGCCGGCGCGCATGCGGCCGTCGCCGCCGCGTGCCGCCGCCGCGTCCGCGGGACGTCCCTCGGCGACGCGCGCCGGTTCGGCGGTCGCGGCCGCGACGGGCGCGGAGGTCGCGACCTCGGCACTGCCGGCGCGACCGGCTGGTGCGCGCGCCTCGTCCTGGGAGGAAGCGCGGTTTGTCCGCACCACGTGCACGGCCGCCGCACCGCCGCCGACCAGGACGACGACCGCGGCCGCCGCCGCGAGCCACGCCCCGCTCGACGCCGTGGCGACGCTCGCCGTCGCGGCGCCGATCGCCGCGCCGGCGGTCGCCGCCGCCGGCAGTGCGAGCAGCGTCGCGCACAGCCGGCCCGGCACCGCGACGCTCTCTTCGACCGCGAGCAGCGTCTCGAGCTCGAGCAGCGCATGCGCATGGCCCGCCTGCGCGAGCCCGACGCGCAGCTTCTCGAGCGCCCGCTTCACGCGCTCGAACATGGTCGGCTCGCTGGTGCCGGCGAGCTCCGCCATCGCGGCGAAGGTGAGCCCCTCCTGGAAGCGCAGCACGGTCGCGACGCGCAGCTCGTCGGGCAGGCGCGCGACGCTCGCGCGCAGTTTCGCCAGCAGCTCGGTGCGCGCGGGGTCGGGTCCGGCCGCGGTCGCGCTCTCGCTCGTCTCCATCGCGCGGACCTCCTCGCGGCGGCGGCGGTTCGTCTCGCCGCGCTTGAAATCGAGCGCCGTCTTGACCGCGAGCCAGCGCAGCTTGTCACCGGGGTCGGCGGCGTTCGTCCATTCGGGACGGTCGAGCCGCTCGAAGACGTGGAGGAAGACGCGCTGCGCCACGTCCTCGGCGTCAGCGCCGTTCCGCGTGATGCGCCACGCGCTGCGGTAGACGGCGGCGTGGTGGGCGACGACCCACGCTTCAAAACGGGCGATGGTGTCGCGGCGTTCCCGGGGAGGTTCCGAGGGGAGGGAGGTCATGGCGAGCCACTCCTTGACCCCCCAGTGCTCCTCGCCTCAAGATCTTAGGCCACAAATCCGGCGCGCCGCCGTTTCACGAGCTCAGTCGCGCCTGCCGTCTCCCACGGCGTCATCGAAGAAGAAGCCCCCGGGTCCACGCCCTTCGGAGGAGGACATGGAGCAGGCGGAAAGCGCCGATTCGTCGCGCGCGCTCTCGCGCCGCGGACTGCTGAAGGGCGCCGTCGGCGGCGTCGCGGCGGCGGCGGCGGCGGCCGCGACGGGAACGGGCCTGCTCGCGAGCGCGGCGAAGGCGGCGTCGGGACCGGGCACGTACGGCTACGGGTCGTGGGACTGGGAGCGCTTCCTCGTCGAGCGCCTCACGATGGGGTACACGGTCGCTGAGCACCTCCACGCCAAGGCGCTCGGCTACGACGGCTACCTCGCGCACCAGCTCCACTTCCGCCGCATCGACGACTCGCAGCTCGAGAACCTGCTGCAGTCCGAGTTCGCGTCGCTCTCGCTGTCGCCGGGCCAGCTCTGGCAGGCCTACGCGAAGACCGGCAACGAAGCGATCTGCGTCGAGCAGCTCCGCGCCGCCTCGGTCCTCTCCGCGATCTACAGCAAGCGGCAGCTGGTCGAGCGCATGGTCGACCTCTGGATGGACCACTTCAACCTCGACCAGAAGAAGGTGAACATCATGGCGACCACGGATCACCGCGAGGTGATCCGCAAGCATGCGCTCGGCACGTTCCCCGACCTGCTGATCGCGTCGGCGCACAGCGGCGCGATGCAGTGCTACCTCGACAACGGCTCGAACGTGAAGGCCGCGCCCAACGAGAACTACGCCCGCGAGCTCATGGAGCTCCACACGATGGGCGTGCGCAGCGGCTACACCGAGGCCGACGTGAAGGAGGTGGCGCGCTGCTTCACCGGCTGGACGTACAAGAACGGCGGCTGGTGGGGGACGTTCCAGTTCAATCCGTCGGACCACGACTACGGCGCGAAGTCGGTGCTCGGCCATCCGATCGCGTCGGGCGGCGGGCAGTCGGACGGCGACTGGGTGCTCGCGAAGCTGGCGCGCAAGACGGAGACGTCGAAGTTCGTCGCGCGCAAGCTGCTGCGCCACTTCCTGTCGTACGAGCCGTCGGCCGGCTTCGTCGACCGCGTGGCCGAGGTCTACCGCAACCAGCGCGGCGACCTGAAGTCGATGGTCTACGAGATCTTCGACCGGCAGAACATCGCGCAGGAGGGGATCGCCAGGGTCCCGAAGATCAAGCGGCCCAACCACTTCGTCGTGTCGCTGTTGCGCGCGCTCGACGTGCAGATCGGGACGGACAGCTGGACCGCCAACCGCGCCGACTGGATGGTCCTCTACCTGTATCTCATCGGGATGTGCCCCTTCAACCACATGACGCCCGACGGCTTCCCCGATTCGGCGGAGGTGTGGGGCAACTCGATGCTGCCGCGCTGGCGCTTCGCGTGCGACCTGCTCGAGAGCCGGATCCCGTCGACCGTCGTCGACCTCGCCCGCCTCGAGCGGATGGTCGGACGGTTCACGCCGTACACGATCGCCGACCAGGTCGACCTGCTGCTCACCGGCGGCCGCATGACGGAGGTCGACAAGCTCGAGCTGCAGACCTTCGTCGACGGCTCGAAGCGGTTCGACGAGCGCATCATCCGCGAGACGATCGCGCTCGGCGCGCAGTCGCCGTCGTTCCAGCTCTACTGAGGAGCGCACCCGTGACGCACGACGACGAGAGATCGCGGCGCGGCCACGGCGCGTCTTCGCGCCGGGGACTGTTGACGGGCGCGGGCCGCATCGCGCTCGCCGCGCTCGCGACGCCGCTCCTGATCCCGCGCATCGCGTTCGCACGCGGAGGCGGCGGCGGCAGCCAGGACGTGCTCGTGAACATCTTCCTGCGCGGCGGCATGGACGGGCTCACGCTCTGCCCGCCGTACGGCGACGCCAACCTCTACTCGGCGCGGCCGTCGCTGGCGGTGGGGGCGCCGGGCAGCGGGTCGCTCGCGGCGCTCGACCTCGACGGCTACTTCGGGCTCGCGCCCGGCGCGCGCGGGCTGCTGAAACCCTTCCAGGACGGCAAGCTCGCGCTGGTGCACGCGTCGGGCTCGCCCGATCCGTCGCGCAGCCACTTCGACGCGATGGCGCTCGTCGAGCACGGCACGCCGCAGCAGCCGATCGGCACGACGAGCGACGGCTGGCTCGGCCGCCACCTGCGCAACACGCCGCCGCTCGGGAACGGGCCGCTGCGCGGACTCTCGGTCGACTGGTCGATCCCGCTCTCGTGCGTGGGCGGACCGCTGATGGCCGCCGCGAACGACCCGGCGAACCAGCCCTTCCCGGGCGATGCGCTCTCCGCGGGCCGCCGCCGCCGCCGCCTCGAGTCGATGTTCCGCAACGCCCACGGCCCGATGCACGACGGCGCGCTGAACGGCCTGTCGATGCTCGACGTCCTCGCGACGGTCGACTTCAAGCACTACGTCCCGGCGAACGGCGCGGTCTACCCCGGCAGCCCGTTCGGACAGGGGCTGCTGCGGATCGCGACGCTGATCAAGGCGGGCGTCGGCCTCGAGGTCTTCACCCTCGACATCGACGGCTGGGACACGCACATCGACATGGGCCCCGTGAACGGCGTCCTGCACACGATGCTGACCGACCTGTGCGACTCGCTCGAGGCCTTCTACCTCGACCTAACGTCGCAGATGCACGGCATCGTCGTGACCGTGATGTCCGAGTTCGGCCGCCGCGTCGCCGAGAACGCGAGCGGCGGCACCGACCACGGCCACGGCAACTGCATGATCGTGATGGGGGGACACATCGCGGGCGGTCAGGTGCTCACGTCCAACTGGCCGGGGCTCGATCCGACGAAGCTCGACGACGGCGACCTGGCCATCACCATCGATTACCGAGACATCCTCTCGGAGATCCTGGTCAACCGGCTGTCGGAGCCGAACATCGACTCGGTCTTCCCGAACTACACGCCGACGTTTCGGGGGATCACGACGTAGCCGCGGCGCGAGGTCCCCCGCCTCGCCTATCCGCGCCCGCCCCCGCTACGTGCTCTTCCTCACCAGCTCCGCCCGCAGCACGACGAAGATCGGCTTCGCGCCGACGGCCCCGAGCACCACGTATTCGCCACTTCGTCGACGGCAGCCAGAAGGCGATCCGCTTCGTCACCGACGACCTGAGCGAACTGACCCTCATCGGCGGCGCGAGCACGGTCACCGGCACGGCGTCGGCGCTGATCCGCAACCTGGTCGCGGCGGCGATCGCGAGGAAATAGTCGGGGCGTGGCGACGCGTGCAGCGCCGCGCGCGTCAGTCGCCGGACGTCGGCGGGCCGAGGGGATCGGGGGTGGTGTCGACGGGCGGCTGCTTCGGCGTCACGTCGATCGGCGGCGGCAGCTTCATCGTCGGCTCACCTGGCGGCGGATTCGGAGGTGGTGGCAGGAGATGGAAGACGAACACGAAGGTGTGCGGCTCGTCGTAGTAGACCATCCAGTCCCACGGCGTCTGCGCGAATCGCTCGTGGAGGCGCGTCGCGTGGAGGAGGATCCGCAGGACACGTTCGCGCGCTGCCGGCGAGAGGCGCTGCATCGCGAACGGCGGGTAGCGCGCCGCGCGGAAGAGCGGATCGAGAGGATCGACCACGAGTCGGCAGTCGCGCGAACGCTGTTCAGACGTATCGACGCCAAGAAGCGACGACCATCTCCGCAGCGCCGCGAACCTCGCTTCCGCGTCCGGATCGACGCTCGCGCCGTCGTAGGCGAGCAGCAGCTCGCTCATCCGCAGGCACGCCATGGAAACGACCCTGTAGGGGACGTTCTCCTTCGGGGCGACGAGCACGTCCTCCGGATGCCCGACGATCTCCTCGAGCTGCGCGAGGTGGAACGCGCTCGTGCGCAGCCAGTAGAGCGTGAGAGAGGCGTCGGCGACCGTCCGCGTCCAGCGCGGATCGACGCGCGGCTCGGGCGGGGGCGCGGCGAGCGCCGCCTCGAGCTCCTCGGCGCCCGCGTCGTAGTCGGCGATCAGCGGCGGGAGCGTCTTCGCGAAGTCGCGCCACTGCCGGAGTTCGAGATCGTTGGGCACGCGCGAAGCCAGCAGTTCGCAGGGCGGCTTCGCGCCGTCGTGGTCGCGCTGGCGGCGCAGCAGCGGCGGGAGATCGCAGTAGGGAAAGATCGGGTGCGTCTCGACGACCTTCACCGACCGCTCGAGCAGCCGGCGGACAATCCGGCGCGTCGTGCGGTCGAGCGGATCGTCGCGCCGCGCCTTCCATTGCGCCGCAGCGGAGAGATCGACATCCGGAATCAGCATGCGCGCGAGATCCCCGCGCTTGCACGGATCTCGCCAGTCGGTGCGCTGGCGCGGGAAGTACCAGCAGGCGCCGTGCGTGATCCGGCAAGCGCGCGCGTACTCCCATGCGACGAAGCCCGTCGGGATGTCGGACTCGAGAGAGCGCAGGAAGTCGGGGCGCGGCGGATCGACGACATCGAGCTTGTCGGGCAGTTGCCCCTCGAAGCGAGGCCACGCCCTGACCGTCTCTTCGAGGAGCTGCACTGGCGACAGGTCGGACGTACCCGGATCGGGAGGCAGCGGCGCCGATAGGGAGGCGTAGATCTGTCCGCGCCCCGCCGCCACCGGCCGCGACGCCCACGGCAGGAACGGCGCGAGCGACACCGGCGTGTCCTCGCCGAACGCCGCCTCCGGCGCGACGACGATCAGTTCGGTGCCGCACTTCGCGAGCGTCCGGCCGACCTCCTCCTCGTGCCAGGTCGGCGCGAAGCAGCCGTCGCGTGCGACCGTCTCCGGTTCGCGCGTCCACGTCACGCGCGGCGGCCGGTCGGTGACGAGGACGACCGCCGAGCGCTTCGCGAAGGTCTCCTGCACGCGTCCGGCGCACTTCTCGGCCCACGCGACGCCGTCGCGGCAGTCGGGCGTCGTCGGATCGTTCTGGATCGCGTTCGCGCTCGCGACGCGGGCAAGCGGGACGGCGCGCATCGGCTCCGCTCGCCTTCCGACGAACGCTGGCGTCCCGGCCCGATCGAAGGTGTCGTGGAGCGCGCGGATCCACTCGTTGGCCGCCTTAGGATCGGGAGGCTTCGGCGGACCGGCGTCGAAGAACGGCACGTCCGAGACCACGGGCGTCTCGCCGAACAGATGCTCGTCGAGCAGGAAGACGACCGCGTCGAGGCCGTGCGTCTCGCAGCGCTCGCGGATCGAGCGCACGATCGCCGCCGCGTCCGGGAACTTCGGCTGGAAGACCGGCTCGTCGGCCCGCGCGGCCGCGGCGAGCAGGAAGAGCCACCCGGTTATGAGAGTCCGTGACGACTTCATCGGCCTTCTCAACGCCGCCGCGACTCGCGTCCGTTCATCGGAACGCTAGGCCGCCCCGACGGGAGCGGCAACGCCTCCCCGCCCGGCGCCGACGCCCCGCTCCGATCCGCGTCTAAGCGCCCGTCCCGAGGCCCGCGTAGAGACCGCGCCTTCGATGACCGATCCCGACCTGCCGTCCAGCGCCCGGAACGAGGCGGCTGCCGAGTGGATCCCCGCGATCCGTGGCGGCGACGCCGAGGCGCTGGCGCGCTGGTACCGGGCGGAACACCCGGCGGTCTGGCGCCTCTGCCTCGGCTTCCTGGCCGAGCGCGCGGAGGCGGACGACGCCGCCCAGGACGCGATGCTGCGACTGCTCGACACGCTCGACCGTTACGACGCGCGCCGCCCGTGGGCGGTGTGGCGCAACTCGGTCGTCCTGAACCACTGCCGCGATCGCATGCGGCGCGAGCAGGCGCGCGCCCGCGCCGAGGCGACGGCGGCGCGCGACGCTTTCCTGTTCGCGCTC
>Ga0105340_1001073_pt1 | contig 12583 bp, 4 predicted proteins | sample EasRivMeERMLT700_FD_89676 | JGI IMG/M metagenome (GOLD analysis project Ga0105340, IMG submission 89676) | Soil microbial communities from meander-bound floodplain in the East River, Colorado, USA - East River MetaG ERMLT700 | ecosystem: Environmental > Terrestrial > Soil > Floodplain | place... | reverse complement strand
TCGTGGTCGGCCGCAGCACGTTGACTTTCGGCAACGGATCGGCCAGGACGTGCACGTCGCCGTCCTCGTGGCCTTCGAGTTCGTATTCGTCGGTCATGATCAGCGAGTATTTGCCGTCCACCCACGGCGTGAATTCGGCGCTCAAGATGGAGGCGTCGTCTTCCAGCGTTACCGGGATGCGCGTCCAAACCACGTTCTCGGCCGTGGCGCGGGCGAGCAGCTTGTAGGGATCGCTCTGGTTGGCGGCGGCGGCGAACCAGGCGGCGGCGAAGAGCGCCGGATTGGTCGGCTGATAAACGATCCAGGCGTTCGTCAGCGGGCGATCGGCCTTGGCACGCAGCCGCACCTTCGTCCCCGCGAACGCCTCGACGTTTTTCAAGCCGGCGGGCAACAGCATCGTCTTCAGTTCCGTATACGCCGGCGGATAAAGCGTAATCTGCGGCGACGGCTGATTGTCGAGCGCCACCAGCCTCGGCTCCGGCAACACCTGGACCTTGTGCCATTGATCCGTCCGCGGCGGGAAGGCGCCGTCGTTGTAGACGATGCGGAACTCGAATTCATCCTTCTGGTTCACCATGTCGAAGCGCTTGATGAAGTAGGCGGCCCCGTTCTCGCGAACGATCGGCTCACTGGAGTCGGTGCGGATCTTGCCGCGGATCTCGACCTTCGCATTCTTGAGGCGTTCGGGAAGCTGGCCGGACAGGTTCACCTTGATGTGGTAAGGCTGCTTGGTCGCGATCTTCTCGTGCCGGTAGGCGTCCACGATTTCGATCTTGTTGTTCTTCAATCGTTCGACGACCATTTGCGTCCAGGTGTGTCCGCCGAACGGCTCGGCGAGACGCCAGAACGCGATGCGCGAGTATTCGCCCTGCATCCAGATCGCCAGGCCGGCGACGATCAAGACGGCGCACGCGGCCGTGCCGTAAAGAGCGGCGGCGCGGCGGTCGAGAATGCGGCCAAAGTCGTACTTCGATGCTTTTTCAATCGTCTCCGCGACGGTGCGTTCGCGCATCGCCTCGGAACCGCCGACGCGGGCTAGCTCTTCCTTCGATTGCGTCAAAAACTGCACGGTGCTCGCCAGGCAGTCGTTCAACTCGGGATATGCTTCCTCGACTCGCAGCGCCAGGTTCAAATTGTTGCACGGCTTGCCGAACGGCCGAACCAGAAAGCGATAGACGATCGCGCCGCAGCCGATCATCAAGCCGACCAGGATGAGCGCCCGCACGAGCGTCGGCAGGTGGATGACGAAATCGATCGCGCCGACGGTGACGCCGACGCCCAGGATCAGGGCAATCACGGCGCAGACGCCCTGCCAGCCATCGAGGATTCGCACCTTCAGACGCAAGGCCGCGAGACGTTTCAAAAGCGGATTCATGGGACTTGGCTCCTCGTTTGAGCGCGTTCGAGCCGCGTTATCTCAACTATAACAAATGCTTTTGCTTCCGCAAAATCCATTCAGAAGTTATCAGCACCACGATCACAATGAAGATCCACCACTGATTCCATAACAATGTCGGCGGCATATTCGAGGCAATCGGCGTTACACTGCCGGGCCGCAGTTTCTTGATCGCCTCGTCGGCATTCGCCAGCGTGAAGAACTCGCCCTGCGTTTTCGAGGCGGCTTCGGTCATCTCCTGCCAGTTCATGCGCAGCCGGTCCAGCTCGCCCGGCGGGAGTTCGACGGTTGCCTCCGCGCTCGGCTTCTTGCCGTCGGGCTGCGATTTCGTGACGTCCGGATCGGTCAGGCGGAAGATGTAGCGACCTTCGCGGGTTCGGCTCCATTTGCCTTCATACTTGTTGAGCGAGCTGCCCGACTTGGCGAGCTGAATGGTATGCACATCCGATTCACGCTTGGGATCCTTCGAATCCTTCGACTCCGGCGTGTCGGGCGGCAGATACGTCACCGTCACCTTGACTTCGGTCTTCTCGGTGATCTTCGGGCCTGGCTGATTGCCGACCGGCGCCGAATCGGGGAACGTCACGGTGACCTTGATGTCGTCGCCCGGATGATACGGGATCTGGCGGTCGAGCACGAGATCGGTCTGCGTCGGCCGGGTGCGCGACAGGTAACGCATCGTTTGAATCCAGAAGTGATTGAACTTGGCTTCATCCTCGCGCAGCCGCCAGCGCCAGGATTCGTCGAAGCCGAAGAACAAGCTGCGGCCCTGGTTGCCCACGGTGCGTTGAACGACGAGCGGATGGCGATCGGCGTTCGCCTCGCCGAGGTTGTCGTTCTTGGGTCCTTGCGATTTTTCGTCTGGATGGACGGCGAGAACTTCGGCCGCGTTGACGGCCTTGTAGTCGGTCGAGCCCCAGTAGATTTTCGTCAGCTTGTTATACACCGACAGGCTTTCGCCCGGATCCTGGCGGAAGCGGAAGATCGGATGGATCTCGCCGAGCGGCGTCAAGCGGGGCATGTACGGTTTCTTGTGCACCATGTCGCGCGGCGCCTCGCCGCGCGACGGTTCCACCGGCAGGATGTCCGCGAGCGGCGTGTTCTTGTAGCTGTGCGGATTGAAGCCCGAGCCGGCGAGGAACAAGACGCCGCCGCCGAGCTTGACGCCCTTTTTGCCCTTGTCGTCCTCGCCTCGCGCGAACGCGACGATGTCCTTCAAGCTGTTCTGCAGCTTCTTGTGGCGCGGATCGCAATCGCCCAGGATCAGCACGTCGTACTTGTTCAAATCCTTGAGCGTCGGCGGGAAATGCGTGAGTGCCGTCTTGTCGGTATCGGACCAGTTATCGTCCGCTTCCAGGAGCAGGACTTTCAGCTCGATGGATTTCTTCTTCTGCTTCTCGTCCGGCGCCTCGCGTTCCATGAGGAACTTGATGTAGCGGAACTCGTAACGCGGCTGCCCCTCGACATAGAGCACATTGATCTGCTTGGAGTCGATGACATCGACCGTGCGTTCCTGGCGCAGGTTGGCCGGCGTGATCGGCTTTTCACTGTTATCGAGCTTCGGCGGCTCGACCTGGATGATGTACTTTCGTTTGCCGACTTGCTTTGGCTGATCCTCGAAGCGCAAGCGCGTCGATTGGCCCGACGGATCGACCTTGGCCTGGACGCGCTTGAGTTCTCGTTCCTTGCCGTCCTTTTCCTCGACGCGCAACACGACGGTAACCGTCAAATCCTTGTAGCCCTTGCCCGTGAGCCGAACTTCCAGCGGAATGTTGTCGCCGACGTACACCTGGCTCTCGGCTTGCATATCATGCAGCTTCAGATCGCGCAGCTCCTGCTCGTCGCCGATGCCGATGAAGATGAGCGGCACGCCTTTCTGGGCGGCGTAGGCGCCGCCTTCGACGATGTTTTCGTCGCGCGTCGTGACGCCGTCGGTGAGCATGATGACGTTGGACAGCCCGGAGCCGCGATAGTGATCGATGACCTGCTTGAGCGCGGTGCCGAGCCGGCTGTCGTTGCCGACCGGTTCGAGCGCGAGGATCGCCTTGATCGTGCGGTCGATTTGCCGATTGTCGAACGGATCGATGAGATCGCCGGCGTCGCCTTGATCGTCGCGCAGCTTCGTGGCCCGGCCTTGAGCGTCAAGGTGGAACACGTGCACCTTGGCGCGAATGTCTTCCTTGGTCAGGATGGTCTTGAGCCAGTGCGGCTCCGGCTGCGAGAGGATCGCCTGCACGAGCTGCAATCGGCTGGGCCGCCATTTGTTGGCGTTCATCAAGGCGCGTTGTTTCTCCCAGTAATTCAAGCGCTGCGTCAAGGCATCGACGTCCGCCTTGACGTCCGGATTCTTCTGGGCCTCAACTTTTCTGGCGGCGATCTGCACCTCCAGGCCGGCGATCCGCTCCGGCAACTCCTTGCCCAGCCGTTCGCGGATGCCTTCGGTCAACTTCTTGACTTGCTCGACCACTTTCGGATCCTGATACGCGTCAGGCTCGCCCATGCTGCGCGAGTCGTCGATCAGGATGACCAGATCGGGGAAACTCTGGCGATCGTAATGCAATTCGGGCCGCGGCAAGATCGCCCACATCACAAACAAGACGAGATTGAGCCGCACGGCGCCCAGGAGAAGTTTGTAAACCGTTGACACTCGCGGCGCTTCAGCCCGGTAGGTGAAGAATATGAGCACGACGGCGGCGATCGTGAGGAACAACAGGTAATTGCTCTCGCCGCCGGGCAAGCCATACAGGAACGACTGTTCTTGATATTGCCAGCGCGTGCCCTCGCCGGCCAAAAGCGGGTCGGCGCCGACGGCTTTTTCGAAATAGGTTCGCAAGATGTCGGGCAGGAAGCCGAGGAAGTCGCCGAAGTACGCGTGATGCAGCTTGACCGTCGCCCAGGCGGCGAAAAAGCATGCGGTGAGGATGGCCACGACCCCCGCGAAGGTGATGCTCGCGGGACCGGCGGGCGCGTTCGCGAGTGCGCCTTCGGTCGTCGAGTAATGGCCGAACATCCACGCCATGATGATTTCCGCGAACAGGAGCGCGACGACCGCCAGCAGCAGAATATTGGCCATATCCGGCCCGATCGGCTGCGGGATGTCCACGACGAGATCCCCCTCCGAGCCGCCGGTGAGGACGGCGTCGGTGGCGTTCTTGACGACCTTGAACTTCCAGTCCGGGAACAATTCGCTCAAGCGCACCTCGTCGATACGCGCCAGGTCGCATTCGGTGCCCTTCTGGTCCAGACCGCCGGTGGGGACATTGACTGCGAAGGGCAGATCGAAACCCTTGGTCTCGACACGATAGATGCCGCTGATGTCGGTGTCATCGAAGCGGAAGAGATTGACCTCGCCGATCGCCTGCGTTTTCTTTTTGATGGGACCGGCGCCCTTGACCGGCGTGAAAACGTTGACTTCGATTTCGGCACTGCCGGGGAGGTAATCGTCGAGCACGTCGCCAACGACATGCGTTTTCTCGCGCAGCCGGCCGCTGACGGCAAGGCGCGTCAATTCGTGCATCATCGCGCCGAAGCTGGGGGAGCCGGGCCAGCTCGTCCAGTCCATGTTGACGGTCGACGTCAAGAGAATGACTTTGCCGCGATAGCGCGACTGCATGAGTTGATGGCGATCGGCGCGAGACGCGGCCTTCGCCGGCGGCGGCAGGCCGTCTTTGATTCTCTGCAGCGGCGGGTTCCACTCGACGATCGCCGGGGCGCTGATCGGCAGCGATTCGTCGCGCTTCACCTTGGCGGCGAGGCCGACTTCCGGCATGAAGGACAGAATCGTGCGCGCCTTCGCTTCCGGCACGCTCGCCAGAACGTATTTGCGGAAACGCGCGGTGTGCAACGCGATCTTGTCCTGATCGTCAATGAACACGGCCAGCGGCGGCTTCTTGAATTCGTTCACGTCGCTGTTTTGCAGATAGAAATGATGGTCCGCCGGCGCTTTCACCTGCTTCATCAAACGCGCTGGCAGCAAGCCATTTTCGTTCCTGAACAAGATGAGGTTGTAGTGCTCGATGTTTGCCTCTGTCAAACTATCCCCGAGCGACACGACGAATCCGCCGCCACGGCGCAGATGCGTATCGATTCGCTGCACGTCCCCGCCCGTGGGGTGGCCGTAGTCGCACCAGAAGATGCAGTCGTACTTTTCCAGTTGAGCTTCCGTCATCTGATTGAACTGGCCCGGATCGACGACCGTGGGCCGCAACGGGAAGCCCGGCGGCTCCACGCCTGCGGGGAACGGGTTGAGCGCGAGCCGCAGATACTCCGTCGCCCGCTCGAAACGATCGACCGACGCCTTGCCGTTGACGAGCAGCACGGGAATCGTGTCGCGCACCGTGATGATGATGGTGCGCGAGTTGTCTTGCTCCAGGGCGTCGTCGGAGATTTTCACCTGCACCGCGTAGGTTCCCGCCGCGGGAAAGCGGATTTTCATCGCCTTGAAGAGCCTCGCCGATTTGCCCGGCACGCTGAGCTTGGTCGGGCCGTCCGCTTCGATGCCGATTTGCAAATGGCCGATGACGCGCATGGTGAGCGGCGGATCGTTGGCGTTCTCGCGAGCCCGGCCGATCAAGACTTCGCCGCGCAGGTCCTTGGCGTCCTCGGCGCCGAAGTTTTCCACCGACGCATTCAAAATGAGGTCCATGCCGGCCGACACGTACGGCGTCGCATCGAGATCGAACTCCAGGCCCGTGACTGCGAGATTGGCGGCGTCCTTTTCGGGACCGCAATCGACGAACAGCGTGGACGCCATCTTTTGAATGTCGAGATAGGCGCTGCGTTCCTTGCCGCCTTCCTCGGGCCGCAAATCGGCGATCGACGGGGCGGCGGCCTGCCAGTTGGAGCGTTGCATGTCGGTGAAAAAGTAGACAGCTTGATTCTTCTTGTAGCGTCCGGACAGCTCGTTCAGCTTCGCGGAAATCATGCTGAAGGCGGTGGCGATCGACGCGTTGCCATGGCTTGGCTTGGCCTCTTCGATGGCCCGCGTGACCTTGCGGGCATCCTGCGACGCCTGGCCGACGAGCCAGGTCGGGCTGTCCTTGAGCATGAGGACGCTATAGCCGTCGCCGGAAGGATTGCTGGCGATTTTCTTGATGACCTTTTGCTTGGCGAGTTCGAACGCGGTGTGATCCGCGTCGGCTTTCTGGTTCGAGCTGAGCGACGCGTCGAGGACGAAGATGTGATGAATGCGGTGCGTCCGATTGTGCCCCTTGCTGAAGCCGCCGAAGCCGAGGTTATTGAGAACGAACTTCGAAACCGGATTGCCCCACAAATGCTCCTCGGCCCACGGCATGACCGCCGCCATGGCGAGCAAAAGCAGCGCCAGGATCGCCATGCGACAAACGAGCAAGAGGATTTGCTCGATCCGCATGCGTTTGCGCGTTTGTTTTTGAGCGGCGAGCAAGAACTTCATGGCCGCCCACGGCACAATCTTGAATCGCCGGCGGTTGATCAGATGGATGATGACGGGAATGGCGACGGCCGCCGCGCCTGCTGCCGCGGTGGCCCACCAGATGTGAATGAATGCGAGTAACGTCATGTTGATAATCCGTATCCCATCGCCGAAGTCGGAAGGGGTGAATTAATCAATGTAAACCATGAATCACTCCCTGCCAATACAAATCGCCGGCGGTTCGGTGTTCAAGAAGGATGCAGTTCAACCCGCATTCGTTTCCGCATGAATTCGCAGCCGCAACAGATCGTTGTTCAAGAATGCTACATTGCTGACGCGCAAAGTGGTGTGGATTTTAAGCAGCAAACTCGATGCCGTTGCTTTTTTCGAGGAAACGAAACACGCCGTGGACTACGATTCCAATCGTGGCGCACCCGGTTTGTCAGCGTTCGCCACGATTGGAATCGTAGTCCACGCAACATATCACTTCGCACGTTTTTGCCGATGAGCCAGGTAGCTCGACATGGCCACATTCAAGGGCGTATCAGTGCGCAATTGTACATAGTCAATGTTCTGGTCGCGGCAGCCGCGCTTCAGGCCATGGAGAAATCCTTCGATCTGCTCCAAATAGGCCTTGCGCAAACTGCGCGGGTCGGTCAGGAGATCGGGAAATTGTTCCATGCCGCGGAAGAGCGTCGATTCCTGGAACGGGAACGTCAACTCGGCGCCGTCGAGAACGTTCCACAACACGACCTCGTGCCGCTTGTGCCGAAGATGCTTCAGGCCCGACAGAATGGGTTCCAGATCCTCGAACATGTCGCTGATCAAGAAGATGATCGCGCGGCGATTGATGCGCTCGGCCATGTCGTGAAACAACGGCGACATGTTCGACTTTTCTCGGCCGACGCCCTGGTTCATGATGTGAACCATTTCCTTGAGTTGCGACAGCTGGCTCGACGGCTTCAGATAGCTGCGGATCGTCGAATCGAAGGTGACGAAGCCGATCGCGTCCGACTGGTGCAAGACGAGAGTCGCCAGCGCCGCGGCCGACATACAGGCGTAATCGAATTTCGACATGCCGTCGATGGAGCCGTACTTCATCGACTCGCTGGTGTCGAGGAGAATCCAGCAGACTAAATTGGTTTCTTCCTCATATTGCTTGAGGTAGAAGCGTCCGGTGCGGCCCCAGACTTTCCAGTCGATGTGCTTGATGTCATCGCCGGGGACGTATTCGCGATGCTGCGCGAACTCGACGGAGAAGCCATGGTAGGGGCTTTTGTGCTGGCCGGAGAGATAACCTTCGACGATGAGCCGCGCCTTGAGTTCGAGGCTGCGGACTTTCGCGAGGGTTCGCGGGTCGAGGTATTTGCGGGGGTCGTCTTTGGCGGCTTGATGGGCCATGGGTGCTCCGATGGAACTCGCGCTAATTGGCTCGTCGTTTCATGCGGCGTCGGCCGCCTGCTGATCAACATCCTTCAAGCATTGCACTAACAGCCAGAGGATCTTGCTAATTTGGCCGATCGGATAGCGCTCCGGATGAAGGTGAAGTTCATTTCCTTGCAACTTCAAGAAATGCCAGTTTTCGCCCGTGGTGACGCAACCATAGAGAAACGGTAAACGTTTGCCGGCGCGTTCATTGTAAAGGCAGGCGCCAAGCAATTCGGCAGCGCATTGGCCGATGCCTTGATCGATGTCATGTTTTTTTGCTTCCACGATCAACATCAGGGGTGATTGCAGGTCAAACTTCGAGTCACTTCGTGCCAAGATGAAATCGCAGTCGCCCGTAAGGCCTTGCTGAGGCGACATGTTTAGCGTCACGCCTGAATAGATATTGATGCGGTGGTCCAGATGCTCACGGCATTCACTCAATATCGGCGCCACAATAAATTCGCTGCGCGCCTTTTCAGTAACGATGTAGGTGCCCAAGCCGCGTTGAAGGGCTTCACGCAGCCAGGGCGAGGGCACTAAATCGCCGATTGGTTCAAACAGAATTTGGTCGCGCACCGTGACACCGAAATTCTGACGCACCATCTCAAGAGTGAAATCGCTGTAACTCATCGAACACACTCCGCGTTCATTCAATGTTCGCACTGCGCAGCGCGGCACACTAAAGGGGCAACATCACGCCGACGCCGCCACCGGCGCCTTGCCGCGCGCCAGCGCCTCCTCGTTCGGATCGCGCGGGATGATGTCCGCCAAACGCTGGATGATCGTCTCCGGCTTGATGCCCTCGGCTTCCGCGTTGAAATTCGTGATGATGCGATGCCGCAAGACTGGAATGGCGACGGCGCGGATGTCCTCGCACGACACATAATAACGGCCATGCAAGACGGCGCGGGCCTTGGCGCCGAGGACCAGGTTTTGCGTGGCGCGCGGGCCGGCGCCCCACGTTACATATTCCTTGATGAAGTCCGGCACCTCGCCTTTTTCCTTGCGCGTCAATCGAGCAAACTTCATGGCGTAACGAATCACATACGGCGCGACCGGCACCTTTCGCACGATGTCCTGCATTTCCAGGATGTCGTTCGCCGCCAGGATGCGCTCCAGTTGCGGCGCATGCGTTGCCGTCGTCAGTTCGACGATTTTGAACTCTTCCTCCTCCGAAGGATAGTCAACCAAAACGTTGAACATGAAGCGATCTTGCTGGGCTTCCGGCAACGGATACGTGCCTTCCTGCTCGATCGGGTTCTGCGTGGCGAGGACGAAGAACGGCTCCGGCAACTTGTGCCGCGTGCCGCCGATGGTGACTTGCTTTTCTTGCATCGCTTCCAGAAGCGCGGCTTGCGTCTTCGGCGGCGTGCGGTTGATTTCGTCCGCGAGAATGACGTTCGAGAAGATCGGCCCCGGCAAGAATTTGAACATGCGCTGGCCGGACTGCTTGTCTTCTTGAAGCACCTCCGTGCCGGTGATGTCCGACGGCATCAAGTCGGGCGTAAACTGAATACGGCTAAAGCTCAAATTGAGCGCGTCTGACAGCGCGCGAATCATCAACGTCTTTGCCAGGCCGGGCACGCCGACGAGGAGACAATGCCCTTTCGCGAAGACGGCGATCAGCAGTTGTTCGATCACTTCGCTTTGGCCGACGATGGATTTGGCGAGTTCTTTGGTGATGCGTCGATAGCCGTCGTTGAGCCGTTCGATGGCGGAGAGATCGCCCTCGATGCGCGGCCACGACGTGGCGGCCTGCGCGGGGGGCGCGGCGGTTGCGGTCGGAATCGGCGCGGGACGAGCGGGCCGCGTTGGCCGGGCGGCCGGTGCTTCCGGAATCGCCTCCACGACCGGCTCGGCGTCTTCGATCGGCGCCGGCGGCGGGGCAGCCACCCACGAGCCGCACGCACACAGCCGTTTGCCTCCCGCGGGAACCTGCAGCGAAGTGCCGCATTTGCAGCGAACCGTCACAAAATCTGCTTTCATGAATTTGGCCTCTCATTGCAAACGTGAAACGATACTCCGATTCATGCTACCCAAATCTTCGTTGACGGTCACGGGTTATTCCCCGTCGAGGCTGCGGAATCCGAAAATTCCGCCGCCCGCCGAGACGATCGCGCCGCGCTTCGTCAACACCACGTCTCCGGAGCCGCGCGCGCCGGCAAACGTCAATCGCTGCAACCAGCGGCCATCGAACGGATCGAGGAACGCGACGAAAAAATCATGGTCCTTGGGCGTCGCCGCCGGGTGAACCGTCAACATCTCGGCCGAATAACGCAACTTCCAGCGTGCCGCGCCGGATGAGGCGAGCGATTGCGACCATCGCACGGCGCCATCGTTCAGCGATCGCGCGTGCAACGCGCCGTCGGCGACAAAATAGAACGCGGTGTCGCCAATGCAAACGGAATCGACATCGAGGCCGTCGGGAAACGCGCGGGACGAAATCGACCAGATCGGCTTGCCACGCTCGGCGTCGAGACGAAGCCATTCGTGCCCATCGTTGCGCGGGACCAGCGCCAGGACGACGGATCCTTGACAGAACAAGCGAATCATCTCTCCCGTCAACGAATGCGGATGCGGCGCTTGCCAGGACCACACGAGCGCCGCTGGCTTGCTTGGATCGAACGCGTGAATCGTGCCGCGTTCGGACGGGACCAAGATGCGTGTGTCCACCACCGCAGGCGGCTGCAACCAGGGCTGCGATTTTTCGCCGACGGTCGGACCGCCGAGCCAGATCGGTTGGCCATCAATCTTTTGCACTAACAGCCGATCGCCAACTCGCGTGACGTGCCGCGCGAACGCGGCGGCGTCGAGCGGACGAAGCGCGGCGGCCGGCGAAGCATGTTGCCAGACGATCGCGCCCGTGTCGCAGCGCAAGCGAAAGAACTGTCGGCCATCGTCGAGCAACAACAACGTGTCGTCCCAGATCTGGGCAAACTCGAAGCCGGCCGTGCCGAAGCTCATCGTCGGCGTGCCATCGACCACGAACGCCGTCGGCCAACGGCGCGACGGCGCGGCGAACGACCAGAGCGATTGCCCGTCGCCCAAGCGGAAAGCCTGGGCGCCATCCGCTCCGACAAAAAGCCCGACGCCACGCCATGAACCGACCCACGTCGGCTCGAATTTCAACGGGCATTGCCAGCACAGCCTGCCGTCCGCGAGCGTTCGGCACGACACCTGGCCCGCGTGAGTACTCAAGAATCGATCGGCGTCGCCGCTCGGCCAAATTCGGCCGCCGCGCGTTTCCCACGCGCGCACCAGAGGCAACGCTGGGCCACGGACAAACGCCTCGCCATCGCCGGCAGGCGTCGGTGTTGCCGAGGACTTGGCCGAATGGTCTGAAGGCGCCACAAGTTCGATTCGCGTTGCAACTAACTTCCGCCACTCGGCAGCGCGAGGGTGCGCCTTCGTCGCTTCGAGCAAGTTGGCGTAGGCCCGCTTCGCTTCGTCGGCTTTACCGGCATAGGCGCGGATGCGCGCTTCTCGATGCAGCGATTCGAGACGCGCGTGCGGCCGCGGATCGCCGGGGTGCACCGGCAAGTACCGCGGCGGCGCGTAAACGACCATTTCATTCAAGCCGGCAATCGCCAGGCATCCCTGTCCGAACGCCCAGTTGCCCGCCGGCATCTGTGCGAACATTGTCGGCGAATAGAAATCTTTTTCCGGCAAGATGCTCGCCGCGCCGGCGGCCTTCATCTGCGCTCCATCGCGCAACGTGACGGCGCGATAGGGCAATTGAGCGTCTTGCGTCGGCCAATAAAGCCAGCTTCCCGCGAGCAGGCCGCGGCCCAAACTCGGCAAACGTCCTTCGCTCGGCTGCTGCCACTCCGGCTGGCCGCTGGTCGCGTTGAACGACTGTAACCCGGTGCGCGTCGCCGTGTAAACGCGGCCCTGGGCGACGCCCAGAAGATGCACGATCTCGACGCCCGCCGCTTCCCAAATGGCATGCCCCGTAACGGCGTCAAGGCAGAACAGCCGATCGGTGTCCGCCGGCGCCGCGTAGATGCGGCCGTCCGAATAAACACACGGAGCAAGATCCCGCGGCGACGGCTCGTGCTCCGGCGTCAACGGTCCACGGCTCGGATAACGCACTCCCCACGCCGGCTGTCCCGTGGACGCATCGACCGCGACGATCGCCCCCATCTGAGACGCGAACACGATCTGGCTGCCCGCCAGCGTCAACAACTCGTGTCGCCGCTGCCCGCCGTTGGGATATTCCGGCGCATCGCAAACATCGCGCGACCAGCGCAGCCGGCCAAGCAAGTCGTAGCAGCGAATCGCCGACACCACACGTCGATCGATATTCTTGCTCACGGCAACATAAACGCGGCCATCGTAAACGAGCGGCGAGCCTTCGAACCACGCCG
>Ga0105340_1001071_pt1 | contig 12606 bp, 9 predicted proteins | sample EasRivMeERMLT700_FD_89676 | JGI IMG/M metagenome (GOLD analysis project Ga0105340, IMG submission 89676) | Soil microbial communities from meander-bound floodplain in the East River, Colorado, USA - East River MetaG ERMLT700 | ecosystem: Environmental > Terrestrial > Soil > Floodplain | place... | reverse complement strand
GAAGTAACACTCGTCGCACGGTTCGCCTCCGTGATCCCGATGCTTCTCCAAACGGCAGTGTGTTACTGGCAGATGCTGTTCACGCAGACGCCCGACGCGCAGTCCCAAAAACCGTAACAGTGCTGACGTCGTCCGCATTTAGCCGCACAGGATCCGCCACAGTCGACATCGCCCTCGTCGCCGGTCTGCTGGCCATCGAAGCAGTGCGGGGCGCAACAGCCGTCGAAGCCGCAGATGTAGCCCGGGCCGCAGGTGTTGGCCATGCAGTCGCCGTACTGGCAGACAAGCTGGCACTCGGGGTCATCCGAGTCGACGAGGCCGTCACCGTCATCGTCCAGGCCGTTGTCGCAGACCTCTGCGCCGGGGGTAATCGGCGCGCACACGACGTTGAGCGCAACCGAGACTGTACCGCCGAAGGTGAGGTCGATCGACGGTAGCAAGTTGCTCTGCATGCAGTTCCCTGCGATTCCATTGACTTCCATATCGTATTCGCCGGTCGTGAGTCCGAAGAACCTCACGCTCCCGTTGGCGGGCACACCGCCGGACGCCGCAAGCATTCGGCCGCCCGTTATTCGCATCCAGAGCATGACGCCGTAGCCGTCCGCATCGAGATTGGCGCCGGTAGTCACCGTACTCAGCTCGATGGTGGGTCCCGATCCGCAAATGACGGAGAAGGCGACCTCGGTGGTGGCGCCGCCCGCTACGCTGACCGCACGGGGGTTGGCGCCTTCGACCGAGCAGTTCGAAGCTACGCCGTAGAGCGTGACGGTGTGCCCGCCGGCCGCAAGGTCGGGCACGGTTACGGCAGCATTGGTGCCGACAAGCTGGCCAGCTACGCCGTCCACGGCGAAAAGGTAGCCGTTCACGTCGAGGTCGAAACCGCTCGTCGTGGTCGTGATGCGGATGCTGCCGGGCTGCACCGGCGGCGCCGCCGTCGTCGCGCAGGCGGTATTCGAGAATTTCGAGTACCTCGCCCGACCGCCTATCGTCGCGACTGCGCGAGCCTTATAGCAGTATTGCGTGGAGGGATTGAGACCAACATCGCCATGTGCTGTCGCGCCGGGCGCGGCTTTAGTCACCAGCGTAAACATCCCGTTCACTCCACTTGCGGAGCGATAGAGCTCGAAGCCGCTTTCGTTGCTGGAGTTATCTCTCCAGGACACGTTCACCCGGTTTTCGGATAGCGCAACCGCGCTAGTGCTAGAAGGCGCCGCGACGTCCGATGCAGCGAATGCCGCGGTTGGCTGCGTGATACAGAGCCCGAGTACATAGGCGAACAGAAGCTTGCGGTTCATGACGGTTCCTCCCTGTTCGAAGCGTCGGAATCCTCACTACTGTCGTCGCCGCTAGTCTTTACCCTTCAGTTTGATGCGCGTCGTCATGTAGACATCGTTGCCTCCACAACCGGTGGGGCGGTTCGACGAGAAGTAAAGGGTCTGGCCATCAGCCGAAATGTGCGGATTGATCTCGTTGAATGGCGTGTTGACGATCGGACCGAGATTGATCGGTGTTCCCCAGCTCTCGTGCACGCTCTTTCGCGTCGCGACCCAGATGTCGGAGCTGGGAACGCCCATGGCATTCGGCGTGGAGCCCGCGCGGTTTGAGAAGAAAAAGATCTCGAGGCCGTCGAAGCGGATCGATGGACGCTGGTCGGCCTGCGGACTGCTGAGTTCGGCGACGAGCTGCGCGTTGCCGAACGTGCCGTCCGGTTGCAGCTCGCTCACCCATATATCGCTCGTCGCCAGCGATGGTCCGCTGCTGTAGAAGAGCAGTGGCGAGCCACCCTCTTCATTCTCGAAGTAGCTCGGGGCCCCATCGAATCCAGCGGTATTCACGCCCAGGCCGAGATTGAACGGCGCTTCCCACGCGAAATCGTCATGGACGTGCGCACGGTAGGACGCCCACAGATCGACGTCGCCGACGCCGCCGGTGCGATCGCTGTTGAAGAACATCCAATGGCCGTCGCGAGAAAAACTTGGAATGTTGTCGATTCCCGGCGAGTTCACGGTGGGTCCCAGGTTCCGTGGCATGCCCCACGGCTCGTCTGCCGACGCGCGCCGGGCAACGTAGAGGTCGCGGCCGCCAGAGGCATCCGGAGAGGCGCGGTCTGATCCAAAGTAGAGACTGAGACCGTCTTTCGAGACCGCCGGTCCTTGGTCATCCGAAGCGGAGTTGATGGTTCCGCAGCCCAAGTTCACCGGAGGTCCCCAGTCAGAGTATTTGCGCTCGGCGCAGGCGTGGCCCGAAACCAACGCGGCAAGCAGCAGAAGGGCTCCGGTTGTCGCACAGCGATCTGTAAGTCCTTGAGATGCCAGCAATGTTCCTTTCATCGATGCCTCCTTTGGATGGCGACCTGCGCCATGGCCTCATTCGGCGGGAAATGAAGCCCTGCAGCAATGCACGGGAGGTGACATCGCGATGAATTGAAGGTGTACGCTGAGCGAGGGGGGTCTTGGGCTCGTGGCTGACTCCAACAGTCGAGCGGCTCATCTCTTCAGCTTCGAGGACGTCGAATTCGATGCCCGCGCGCTGGAGCTGCGCAAACGCGGGGTAAAGATCAAGCTGGAAGGCCAGCCGCTGCGAATCCTCGCCCTGCTGGTCGAGCGACCGGGCGAGCTGGTGAGCCGCGAAGAGCTCCGCAGGCAGCTCTGGCCCGGCCAGACGATCGTCGACTTCGAGCACAGCATCAATACCGCCATGAAGCGGCTGCGCGAGGCGCTGGGCGACTCCGCGCAGACGCCGCGCTTCATCGAGACGCTGCCGCGCCGCGGCTACCGGTTCCTCCAGCCGGTTAGATCCGTGGAGCAGCAGGTGGCTCCACAGCCCAAGGCGAGGCGCTACGCGTGGCACGCGGGTGCTTTAACGCTCGCCCTGGTCGTCGTCGGCCTCTTTGCCATCGATGCGTTCGGGCTGCGCGAGCGACTACTGAACCGCGGCGATGGCCGCGCAAGCATTGCCCTCGCCGTGTTGCCGCTCAAGAATCTCTCTGGCGATCCGAACCATGACTACTACGCGGACGGCATCAGCGAGGCGCTGATCACCGAGCTCGGAAAGATCGGCCGGCTGCAGGTGCTTTCATTCCAATCGGCGAGCCGCTATCGACAGACGCAGAAGCCATTACCGGAGATCGCGCGCGAGCTTGGGGTGGACGCCGTGCTGGAAGGCTCGGTGGTGCGCTCGGGCGATCGAGTACGGATCACCGCCAAACTCTTTCAGGCTGCGCCGGAGCGCCAGCTTCTCTCCGAAAGCTACGAGTTCGAAGCGCGGGACGTCGTCGCCGTGCAAGCGGAGGTGGCGCGGGATGTCGCGACCCGGGCTCGAATCAGGCTTACGCCGCAGGAGCAGGCGCGACTCGCCACCGCCCGCCGCGTGGACCCGGAAGCCTACGAAGCCTATCTTCTCGGCCGAGCGTACTTCTCACAGTGGGGCGTCGAAACCCCAGCGAAGGCAAAGGCATATTACGAGAAGTCCATCGCCAAGGATCCGACCTACGCGCCTGCATATGCCAGTCTGGCCGAGCTCTACACGGGGAGGCTGTGGGCATTCCCGGTGGCTGCCCGTGCGCAGGCTCGACAGTTGGCCGAGCAGGCCCTCGCGCTCGACGACAGTCTTGCCGAAGCGCACGCCGCTCTCGGCAGGGTGGCAACGCAGGAATGGGATTGGGCGGGGGCGGAGCGCGCGTACCGCCGGGCGATCGACGCCAATCCGAGTTACGCCGTGGCGCGCGTTTGGTATGCCCAGTATCTCTTCGTCATGGAGCGTTTCGACGAAGCGGTGCAGCAAGCCGAGCGTGCACAGCGGCTCGATCCGGTCGGATCGCTGGTGAATACGTTGGCTGGTATGGCGCACTATGTAGCCGGTCATGTCGACAAGGCGAGGGCCACCTGGCAACGCGTGATCGACCTGGACCCGATGTACGCGCTCGCCAGCGTCTATATGTCGGAAAGCCACGTGAAGGACCGAAGGTACGACCGGGCGATCGACGTCCTCGAGAGGGCGCTCACCTACACGCCGAAAGATGCTTTCCTGCTTGGTGCCTTGGCCCACGCTTACGCAAACGGAGGGCGGCGGGAAGACGCGCTCAGGCTGACACGGGACCTGGTCCGAAGGGAAGCAAGCGGCGAGGTTCAGGCGGCGATCCCAGGGATCTGGGCCTATGTAGGCTTGCAAGAATACGACGAAGCATTCGTGCGGCTCGAGAAATTAGCTGCGGCACGTCGTGGCCGGATGCTCTTCCTGAGAACCGATTCACGGCTCGAACCGCTGTTCGGCGATCCGCGCTTCGAGGAAATCATACGGCGTATGAACCTGCCCCCAAAGAGTCCGCAGCGCTGATCCAGAAATCGGGCTCTGACCCCGATTTCAGCACACCGCCCCGCGCGGATTCTTCCCGGCCGGCCAAAAAATCGCGCGCTGCGTTGACACGGCGCGCCCGGGGTTCTAGCTTTAGGGCGCGGGTCAACGTCTTCTGGGGAGGAGATCATGTCCAGGCGTTTCTTTGCATTGCTTCCGCTGTTCGCCGTGTTTGCTTTCGGCGCCGCCATGCCGGCCGCTGCCGACGACGATGGAGTCCACCGCTTCGCCACGCTGCCCAAGCCCGGGCCGGGCTTTCCCGAGGGCATCGCCGCCGACCGCCGCGGCCGGATCTTCGTCGCGACCTTCGACTTCACGACCACCAACGTCATCTACATTTTCGATCGTAACGGCAGGGTCGACGAGACCATCTCGCTCCCGGGCGCGGTGCCGCTCGGGCTGGAGTTCGACCGCGACGGCAACCTGTGGGTCGCGAACTTCGGCGGCGGCAACATCCTCAAGCTCACGCCGCCCTTCAACTCGGGCAGCGTGCCGCAGACTTTCCCGATCACGGGATGCCCCGGGCCGAGCCTCGGGGAGTGCGGGCTGAACTCGATCACGTTCGACTCGGCCGGCTTGCTCTACGTCTCCGACTCCTTCGGCGGCAGGATTTTCACGCTGAATACCTCCACCGCCGCGTCGGCGCTATACGTTGCCGATGAATTGCTCAAGCCGGCCCCTGCGCCCCACGGCTTCCCGGGCTTCGGCGCCAACGGCCTCGCCTTCGACGCCAAGGGACAGTTCCTGTATGTCGCCAACACCGCCGACGACCGCATCCTCAAGGTCAGCGTAGCCCTCCCGAGAACGGTGACGCCGTTCGCCGAGAGCATCAACGGCGCCGACGGCATCGCGTTCGACAGCAAGGGCAGGCTATGGGTCGCTGCCAATCAGGCCGACGAAGTCGTGGCGCTGAATTCCAAAGGCCGCATCGTCGAGCGCGTCGGTTCGTTCCAAGGTGTGGGGCGGGACGGCGCCGCGAAGGGCCTGCTCTTTCCCGCGAGCATCGTCATCAGCCGCGGCGAAATCTACGTCACGAACCTCGCGCTGCCTTTGACCGCGGACCGGATCGGCGATGAGCCCGAGGAGGACGTGAACACCTATACGGTGTCGCGCTTCCGCATTCCTCACTAACCGAATTCGGGGTCAGGGTGCGAACTCGTATTGCGTTAGACGCGCAAACAGAATCCGTACCCTGACACGTTGGTTGCCTCCCAGGGTTGCTCCCTCATTTCAGCAACCTCAAGGCCCGATTACTAATCGTCGTCGTCCTCGTCGTCGTGCTTGCGGTGATGCTTGCCGTGCTTCAGCTTGGTCCGCGTCGTCATGTAGAGATCGTTGCCTCCGCTTTCGCACTTTCATCTCAACCTCCCGTAGCGGGCAGCGGCGCGCGCAGGCGCTTCCTCAGTCGTCGTCGTCGCGATCGTCATTGGCTTGGACCGCGCACGAAGGGTCGAGTGAGACCAGTTCGGCGTCGTCGCATGCCACGGCGCGTCCGCGCGGGGTTTGCGTTTCCGCGTAGCTGACCACCTCGCCTTCCTTTTTCAGCAGAAACGTCGGCCGCAGGTATCGCTTGAACCGCGGGCCGGCGTCGTCCTCGTCACGCTTCACGAGCGTGGCATCGAAGAAGCTGTTCGCAAGCTCAAGAACGACACGCATCGCGGTAACCGTATCGAGTTGCCTGGGCACATTATCCGGCGTGACATCGAAACCGGTCATGGTCTTCACCACCGGACGAATGTCAACCGGCTCGACAAAATAGTCGAATGTGCAATAGTCGATCGGCGTTCCGGAGTTGGCGCTCACCATGATGTTTTCCAGGGTGAGCTGCTCGCCGATGGCGCGCGGCTCGGCCTGCAGGATCGCTCCGGCGGCTTGCATCTTTGCGCAGCGGTCGATGGAGTAGACGCCGTGCTCCCCACGCTCCAGGACGACTAGGCCCTTGTGCGCACTCGGTATCATGCCGAAGGCCTCCACCGAGATCGGCATCGGCGTGTTCCGGTCGATCTTGCCGGCGACGAACAGCGATGGAATCCTATCGTTGGCCAGATCCATCAAGAGCGTGATATTGCGCAAGCCGATAGCCAGCATCATGATCGCACCGATCCGCGGCTCGGCCGTGATGTTCCAGGGCGTGCTGCCTCCTGCCGCCGCCAAAGCCTGAACGCTGCCGCGCGACTGACCGAGCAGACCGACACGCCGCATATCCACACGATCGCCGAAGTAACGTGGGATCTCGTCGAGCAGAGCGCGAATGTCCAGCGCGCGATTCTGCATTCCCTTCTGCGCCTGCGCGTCCAAGCATGGACTCGGGCCTTCGTCGAAGCACTGCAAGATCTTCGTTCCGGCGAGCCCGTTGATCGCGTCGATAATCCGGTCGTCCTGAGTATCGCCTTCGTGCCACGGCGCCGCGATCACGTATCCGTGGCTCGCAAGCCGCTCAAGGGTCGGAGCAACATTCTGCGGGTCGCTCATTGCGGGGTGCGAGAAGATGATGAGCGGAAAGCGACGTCCGCTCCGGTCCAAAGGAACGCCGTGCCTTGCCCGTTCCGCAGGAACGGTAAACGACATCGGTACCCAGCGGCCCGGGTTGTTTGGATCGATAAGGGGCTTGCCGTAGAGGCGCGAGCTGTACGAGACAGGTGAACCCCTTTTGTAGGCCGTTCTATCGGCCGGATACAGCAGCAACACGTCCATCGGTCGCGGCTCGCCCGCTGTACCGGTCAGATTGATGCGGACTACTTCGGAGCCGACTTTGAATTTGCCCCAGTCGCCCATAGAGCGCTCGTCACCGTGTGATGACGCAACGCCGGGCAACGCGAGGCAGGTGATCAGCGCAGTTGAGACAATCGAGCTACGGATCAATTGGCTGGTCATTCATTCCCCCTGTGAGTAGTTTCGAAACTTCCTCCGCGCATGATCGAATCCGGCCGGCGGTTGGGGAATCCCCCTATAGTGGGAGTGCCGCCCTCGCACACGCCCGCCGGGCGCAGTAGCATCGGCCGATGCGGGTGATGATCGTCGAGGACGACCAGGCGACGCGGGAGCGCTTTTCCAAGGCGATCGCGGGAGACCTGCGCACGACGCTCGCGGCGGCGGTCGGCACGGGGCGCGAAGCCATCGCGCGCCTGTCGGCGCTGCGGCCCGACGTGCTGCTCGTCGACCTTGGCCTGCCCGACGTGCACGGCACGGAAGTGATCCGCTATGCGGCGCGCGAGGTGCCGCAATGCGACATCATGGTGATCACGATGTTCGGCGACGAGCGCAACGTGCTAGCCAGCGTCGAGGCCGGCGCGGTGGGATACGTGCTGAAGGATTGCCTCGAGCCCGATCTGGTGGCGCAGGTCGTCGCGCTGCGCGCCGGCAGCGCGCCGATGAGCCCCGGCATCGCCCGGATGGTGCTCAAGCGCCTGCGCGCGGCGCACGACGCCGCCGAGCCGGCTTCCGGGATCACGCCGCGCGAGACCGAGGTGCTGCGCCTGCTAGCGCGCGGCTACTCGTACGCCGAAACCGCGGAGCACCTCGGCATCACGCGCAACACGGTGTGCAGCCACATCAAGAACAGCTACCGCAAGCTCGCGGTGCGCACGGCGGCGGAGGCGGTGGCTAAGCTGGCGCGAGCTGACAGGGGATCGTCAGGCTGACGGTGGTGCCCTCGCCGCGGCGCGAGGCGATCTCGAGCGCCGCGCCCAGCTTCTGCGCGCGCGCCTGCATCGTGCCGAGGCCCATGCCGTGGCGCCCCGCCGCAACGTCGTAGCCAGCGCCGTCGTCGGCCAGCCGGATCTCGATGCGGTCTCCATTCGGCCGGGCGCTGAGCCGGATATGCCGCGCGCCCGAATGCTGCAGCGCGTTGGAGATCGCCTCGAGCAGGATGCGCTGGATCGAGAACACCGCGGCCGGCTCGAGCGCCTCGACTGGCGGCAGCTCGGCCACCTCCCAGCCCAGGCGCGCGCCGGTCGACTCGACGAGCGGCTCCATCCGGTGCCGCAGGTTGCCGAGCACCGCGCCGAGGTCGCCTTCGGCCGGCTCGAGCGCGTCGATCGCGATGCGCAGCTCCTGCATCGCTTCCTGTGCGCGCTGCTCCACGATCTTCGCGTCCACCTGGCCGCTGCGCGCGTAGCGCTGCAGCCCGATCAGGCTCGCGCCGACGCCGTCGTGCATGTCGGCGAGGATGCGCTGGCGCTCGCGCGCCAGCGCCTGCTGGCGCAGGACCTCCTCACGCTCCGCGTGGTAGGTCTCGAGCTCGCGCGTTTTCGCGTCTACCAGCGCCTGCAGCTCAACATTGCTGCGCTCGGCCTGGCGCACGGCGGACGCGTGCCGCTCGAAGATCGCCGCGCCGATGGCGGCGAGCATGACCGGCACATGGTAGGGGCGCATGACCACGTTTTCGACGTCGACCAACCCGAAGTAACGCAGCACCTCGTGCAGCATCATGAGCGCCATCGCCACGAGCGCCGTCGCCTCCACGCGGTGTGCCCAGCCGAGCCGGCGGCCAGGCGCGAACAGGATGATCGCAGCGGCCGCGACCAGCAGTCCCGCGTTCACGCTATCGAGCACGCACATCACGGCGGTCCGTGGCACCGGCACTTCCCAGTTCGGATGCAGAACCTCGCCGGCCAGGAACGCCCACAGCACAGCCTCGAGCTTCGGCCACCTGAGATCGACGGTGCGCAGCGCCAGGATCGCCGCTGGCACCGGCAGGCCGTAGGTCACGTAGGCGGTCAGCATCTCGTCGACTTGAAATGGAACGTGACGATGGAATGGCGCGAGTAGTCCCACCGAGCCCCAGGACAGAGTGGCGATGGCGAACCAGAGCATCACGCGGTCGGTTCGGCGCGCGAACCAGACGAAGAGCGAGATCAGGCCTGCGGCGAGCGCCATGGCGAGGAACATGCGCTGCGCGTTCAGGGTCGATCGGGTCTGCGCGATCGTGCGCAGGCTCCACGCGTGGCCGAAATGCACCCGCCCGAGTCCCTGGAGCGGATCGATTACCTGCATGCGCGCGTGAATCACGTTCTCGCCGCGGCGGAAGAAAGACGGCGGGATCGAGACGCGGAGCACTGGGCCGAGCCCGATCTCGCCGCCGACCGAGTCGCGTGAGCTGCCGACCAGGGTGCCGTTCACGAAGAATTCAGTGGATAGCGAGCGAACGTGGACGATCACCATTGCCTGCGTCGACCGCGGCGCCTCGGCGAAGTCGACCCGCATGCGGTACCAGCCGCGCCCGATGGCATCGCCGTGCGTCTCGTCCCAGCGGTGCGGCAGCTTGACGGTCTGCCATGCCGCCTCGTCGCCGGGCGGGCGCGCGCGGTGGTCGAGCACGAACTCGGCCTGTGTCAAGACCGTGGTCCACGGCTGCGACTGCGGCTGGGCGAGCACCGGCGCCGCGATGGCGGATGCGAGCGCGAGGCTCAAGGGCCAGCTCTGGATGAGGCAGGCGAGACGGCTCATTGCAGCTGGTAGCTCGACAGCTCGAGGTCGAAGCTCTCGTAGTCGGTGCCATACGAGCGGGTAGTGAACTTGACTGCGCGCTTTGCCTGCGGCGAATACCAGATCGTCAGGATGCGCTCAGGCTGACGCCTCTGCGTGAGCCTCACCTTGATGGTGTCGAATTTGCCGGCGGCGACGCGGAGGGTCTCGTACCCTTCGACCTTCCCCACGGTCCAGCAGAGCCCCCAGCAGTCGTCACGCCCGGAAACGCGCCAGATACGGTCTCCCGGCTGCAGATCCTCGAACACCACGAGGTAAGGCGAGAACACCCGTACCACCTGCTCGACCATGTACTTCCCGGCAGTGTGCGTGCGTTCGACCGGCGCGGCGCCATCGCGCGATACCTCGTCGACCACGTTCGCGCCCGGGGTCGCTTTTACCTTGACGACGTAGCTGCTTCGCACCGGCGGCTTCCCGCCTTGGCGATCCGTGAGAAGATAAGTCCAGGTGTCTCCGACCCGAGGGAACCCTCGCGTAGCGGTGGCCTGCGGCTCCTCAACCAGCGCGTGACGAGGTTCAGTGCCGGCGGCTTCCTTCGGCGCCAGTACCTGCGTGCGGTCGAGCGGCTGCGGCGCGGTGAGGTGGTAGCTCAACAGCTCGAGGTCGAAGTTGGCGTGGAACGTCGTCGTGAGGTCGCGAGACACGCGGCTTGTGACCTTGACTGCGCGCTTTGCCTGCGGGGAATACCAGATTGTCAGAGTGCGCGTCGAGAGGCGCGCACCCCGAGTGCGCTTTTGAACGTTCTGGTCGATTGTCACTTTTATGGTGTCAAACCTGCCGGCGGCAAGCTCGAGCGTCTCGTGCCCTTCGATCCTGCCCGTCGTCCAGCAACTCAGCCAGCCGAAGCAATCATCGTCATGCTCGGTAACGTTCGAGATCTGGTCGCCCGGCTTCAGATCCTCGAACACTAAGAGATAAGGCGAGAAAACCGACACCACCTGCTCGACCATGTGCCTGCCGGGGGAGTGCTCCCATTCGGCCGGCGCGGCGCCGTCGCGCGATACCTCGTCGAGCACGTTCGCGCCCGGGGTCGCCTCCTTGACCTTGACGACGTAGCTGCTTTGCACCGGCGGCTTGCTGCCTCGCGGGCGTCGCTCGGTGAGACGGTAAGTCCAGGTGTCTCCGGTCTGAGGGAACCCTGTCGTAAGGGTGGCCTGCGGCGGCTGGGCGAGCGCCGGCGCCGCTACGGCGGATGCGAGCGCGAGGCTAGCAAGCCAGTTCGGCACGAGTTCTCCCTTGCGCCGAAGTGTAGACCTGCGGCAGGCACCGGCAAAGCCGCCGGGTATCCCCCAATTGTGGGATGGGGGTAGAGCCGAAAAACGTCTTCAGATCATCGCCGAGCCGCCGTCGACCACCAGCGTCTGGCCGGTGATGAAGGCGGCGTCGGCGCTGGCGAGGAAGCTCACCGCGCCGACGAGATCCTCCGGGGTTTCGTCGCGCTGGATGGCGCGGGTCAGGCGCGTGCGTTCGCCCTGCTGCACATGCGCCGGGTCTTTCGCCACGGTTTCGGACAGGGTAAAGCCCGGCGCCAGCGAGTTTACCGTGATGCCGTCCTTGCCGAGCTCGCGCGCGAGGCCGCGCGTCATGGCGATGACCGCGCCCTTGCTCGAAATGTAGTGCAGGAAGAGCGGCACGCCCTTGATCGGGGCGCCGGAGGCGAGGTTGATGATGCGGCCATAGCCGCTCTTCCGCATGTGCGGCACGCAGGCGCGGCAGCACAGCGCGACGCCGAGGATGTTCACGTCCATCACCTTGCGCCATTCGGCGACGCCGATCTCCTCGAACGGCTTCAACTTCAGGGTGCTGAACACCGCTGCGTTGTTTACCAGGATGTCGATGCGGCCGAACGCCTTGACCGTTTCTACCGCCATCCTCGCAACATCTTCCTCGGAAGAAACGTCGACTTGTAAACCGAGGCTGCGTGCGCCGGTCGCCTTGGCGATCTCGGCCGCCGCCAGGTCGAATTTCTGGATATCCGCGACCACCACCGAAGCGCCGTCGGCCGCAAGGCGGCGGGCGAGGGCCTTGCCGATGCCGCTGCCGGCGCCGGTGACGATGGCGACCTTGCCTTTCAGTTTTTGGGATTCCACACCACGGCCTCGAATGGAACAAATGCGGACAAGATCCCGATGTCACGCGCGAAACGGTTCATCGCCTCGACGCTCTTCGGAGAGATGGCGGGATCGTAGAACGGCGCATCGCGCCGGATGAGCTCGGCGATCAGGCTTGCTTCGGTCGGAGGGAAGAGCTTCTTTCCCACCTCTGTCGCCCGCTCGGGGTTCCGCTTAAGAGTGTCCTGCGCCGCCATTACGGCTTTTATCGCCGCGCGCGCGACCTCCGGTCTCTCCCGAACGGTTTTCTCGGTGGCGACGAGAGCGGGAAAGGTATAGCCCTTCGCTTCCGGCGAAGCCTCGCGGCGCGCGTCGAGCACCACGGTGCCGATGCCGTTGCGCACCGCGACCTCGGCGCCCATGCCGTTCGCCCAGAAGCCGTCGATCTTGCGCTCTTCGAGCGCCTTGGCCGCCATGAGGCCGAACGACGCGGTCTTCTCCACGACGCCCGGCACCGGACCGATCTGTACGTCCTTCGCCGGGTCGATGCCGCAAGCCCGAAGCAGGCGCTTGAGGCCGTCGACCGGCCCCGGGGCTGCGCCGATCCGCAGATTTTTTACGATCGACAGATCGCCGCGCGCCGCGTTCAAGTCGGCCCGAACCACGAGAAACCAGTACATATGCTGCGCGAGGGCGCAGAGCAGCCTGCCGCCCT
>Ga0105340_1001070_pt1 | contig 12609 bp, 8 predicted proteins | sample EasRivMeERMLT700_FD_89676 | JGI IMG/M metagenome (GOLD analysis project Ga0105340, IMG submission 89676) | Soil microbial communities from meander-bound floodplain in the East River, Colorado, USA - East River MetaG ERMLT700 | ecosystem: Environmental > Terrestrial > Soil > Floodplain | place... | reverse complement strand
GACGGCACCGTTGCGCTCGATTGGTTTTTCCCGAGTCGAAACGGCAAACTGCTCGCGTACGGCCTGTCGCGCGACGGCAGCGAAGTCTCGACGCTGTCGATTCGCGACGTCGATACGGGAAAAGACCTATCGGACAAGATCGAACGCACCCGCGCCTGCTCGCTCGCCTGGTTGCCGGACGACTCCGGGTTTTATTACACGCGGTATCCCGCCGTCGGCAGCGTGCCGAAGGGCAATGAAAACTACTATCGGCACGTGTACCTGCACGCGCTTGGCCGCGATGCGAAGGACGATCCGAAGGTTTTTGGCGATGGCCGGGATCCGGAGGATTGGCCGTCGATCAGTCTGTCGCCGGACGGCAAATGGCTCGGCGTCAACGTGCATCAGGGCTGGGCGAAATCGGAAGTGTATCTCGCCAGCACGGCCGATTTGCGACCCGGCGCGTTTTCGCCGATTGCCGAGAAGATTCCCGCGTTGTTTGACGCCACGGTGCGCAACGATCGCGTCTACATTCACACGAATCACAAAGCGCCGCGCTATGCCCTGTTCGAACTCGACCCGAAGTTGCCGCCGAAAGATTGGAGCGATCGCGCCAAGTGGAAGGAGATCATCCCTCAGAGCGAGAACAAGCTCGAAGCCATCGCGGCCATCGGCGAGCATTTGATCGCCGAATACATGCACGACGCGACGAACCGATTGACAATATTCGATCGCGCTGGCAAGACCGCCGGGATCGTAATCAAACTTCCCACGCTTGGTACGATCGCGGGCATCGGCGGCGAAGCGGACGGAACCGAATTGCTCTTCGGTTTCCAGTCTTTTGCCGTCGCGCCGAGCATTTATCGCGTCGATCTCCTGAAGAAGGACGCCGGCCCGCTCGAATTGTGGGGCCGCGTCGAGACGCCGATCAAGGCGGACGATTACGTGGTCGAGCAGGTCAAGTACAAATCGAAAGACGGCACGCTGGTGCCGATGTTTTTGACGTACAAGAAGGGAGTCAAGAAGGACGGCACGAACCCGACGCTGCTCTACGGGTACGGCGGCTTCAACATCAGCTTGACGCCGACGTTCGCGACGACGCGCTTCCTGTTTCTCGACAAGGGCGGCGTCCTCGCCATCGCCAACCTTCGCGGCGGCGGCGAGTACGGCGAGGACTGGCATCGCGCCGGCATGCTCGACAAGAAACAGAACACGTTTGACGACTTCATCTACGCGGCTCAATACTTGATCGACAACAAGATCACGAACAAGGACAAGCTCGCGATCCAGGGCGGCTCCAATGGCGGCCTGCTGATGGGCGCCGTCACCACGCAGCGGCCCGATCTCTTCAAGTGCGTCGTTTGCCAGGTGCCTCTGTTGGACATGACGCGCTATCACAAGTTCCTGATCGCGCGCTTGTGGATCCCGGAGTACGGCGATCCCGACAAATCGGAGGACTTCACCTGGATTCACAAGTACTCGCCGTATCAGAAAGTCAAGGAAGGCACGGCGTATCCCGCGATGCTGATCACGACGGCGGCGTCCGATAGCCGCGTCGATCCCCTGCACGCCCGCAAGATGGCGGCGCGCTTGCAGGCGGCGTCGATCGGCGCCGGGCCGATCTTGTTGCGACAGGAAACGCGCGCGGGGCATGGGGCCGGCAAGCCGCGCGGGTTGATTCTTGATGAGCAGACCGATATCTGGAGTTTTGTGTTGGCGCAACTGGGAGTGCAGTGATTTTTCCCCCAAGCCCCGCGATGAGCGCAGCGATTCGCGGGGGTACGACCCCCAGGAATCGCTGCGCTCATCCTGGGGCTTGACCAATTTCCATGGAAATCTCCCCCTTCGACTTGCCGATGACCGACCCGCGGCATCCCTTCCATGTCGAACACATGGAGATGGCGCTCGACGAAGCCCAATCCGCCGCCGACGAGGACGAAGTGCCCATCGGCTGCGTCATCGTCTCGCTGGAACGCGGCGTCATCGCCCGCGCTCACAACCAGCGCGAGATGCTCAAGGACCCCACCGCTCACGCGGAGATGATCGCGATCACGCAGGCGGCCGCGTCGTTGCAATCGTGGCGTCTGGAAAACTGCATCCTCTACGTGACGCTCGAACCTTGTCCGATGTGCGCCGGCGCCATCGTGCTGGCGCGTTTGCCGATGGTCGTCTATGGCGCGACCGATCCGAAAGCCGGGGCGTGCGATACGCTTTATCAAATCACCAATGATTCGCGGCTCAATCATCGCGCTCAGGTCGTCGGCGGCGTCTTGGCCGAGCGGTGCGGCGCCATCTTGTCCGAATTCTTCGCGGCCAAGCGAAAGTCCCGTTAGCCGGACGCGCCAGCGACGGTCGCCTCGATCAACCGTCGCTGGCGCGTCCGGCTAACGGCCGGTTGTAGCGACTTTGACGCCGTCAACAAACGGTGTTCGAGCGGGCCAAAAAGAAAAATCGGCAACGGAGCTTCAAGTCGGCGTGGCGCTCGTGTTAGAATCACAGTTGGACCGAGCGCCATGTCCGATCGATTCGGGTCGTCGAGGCCGTCATGAAGAAGTTCTTGTTTGCGTTTACCGCCTTGCTCATCGGAAGCTGGTGCGCGTTCGCGCAGCCGCCGTACAAAGTCTACACCAGCCCGAAGCTGCCGGTGCGCGACGCCCTGGAGCGCATGAATCTTCAAGTGGCGTGGAACACGCGCGTCACCGTGGACGGCAATCGCGACGGGATTCTTAGCGTGCAACTCCTCCCGGGCGCGACCAATCAACTGGTCGTGCAGACGTACAAAGGTGCAATCTTCTTGTACGACGCGGACACCGGCGACCTCATCTGGAAGACGCGCGCCGGCGAAGCGTTCTGGAGCGCGCAGCCGGCGGCGTTCAATACGCAATCGATCTTCGTCACGCGCCGCAACATGCTCTATGTCCTCAATCGCTACGACGGCTCGCAACGCGTCTACACGCTGGACCCCGTCCGCAAACGCATCGACTTCGGCTACCCGCTTCTCTTCACGCCGAATGCCGCCCCGGTGGCGGACGAGAATTTCCTGTACTTGAGTATGGGCGATCGCCTGAGCGCGATTGTGATTCCCGATTTTGCCGGCATCGAGCGAGCCAGAAAGCACATCGAAAAACTGAAAAAAGAAGGCAAGCCGATTCTGCCGACGGACGAGGACTATGTTCCGGAAGGCCCCGATTCGCCGCAGCCGGACTTCTACTGGGGCTACAAGTTCGCGACACAGTTCCTGGCGACGCCGCCGCTGGTTTACGGCGAACAGCTCAGCATGTTGACGACGGACGGCGTGATGACATCCGTCGGCCGATTCGGCCGGGGGCCGCGCGAGGAGTTGTTTGAGTTCAAGCTGATCGGCAAATCGCCGGCCGCGGCGGCGCAGTACCGCAATATTGCGTACGTCGGCTCGGACGACTTTAACGTGTACGCAATCAACATGAACAATGGCCGGCTCGCATGGCGTCACGTCAGCGGGGCGCCGATTCTGATTCCCCCGGTGGCGAATGACGCCGACGTCTTTGTCAGTCCCAAGCGGACCGGTCTTCGCCGCCTCGACCGCTTGACGGGCCGCGAGATGTGGACCAATCGCGACACCGAACGCTTCCTCGCCGCCAACCCGGCGTATGTTTACGCACTGGATCACATTGGCAAGTTCTACGTGGTGGACATGCGGCGCGGCACGACGCTGGCGACGCACGACTTGTCCGACTGGGCCATTTCGATCGCCAATGAATGGACCGACCGCATTTACCTCGCCGCCAATGACGGCCAGGTGTTGTGCCTGCGCCATCGCGATTTTGCCAAACCGCTGGTCATGAGGACGCCGGATGTTCTCAAGGTCCGGGAAGAGAAAAAGCCGAAGGAAGAGCCGAAGAAAGAGGAAAAGAAAGAGGAAGAAAAGAAGGATGACAAAGACAAGGCGGCGCGTCGCCCGTTCGAGTTGCCCGAAGTAGAATTCGTCGCCATTCGTGCGGATGGTGGAACGGCGCCGAAGGACGATCGCCGTTGGCGGGCCGGACGATGACTGGCTGGCGCCTCGCGTTCGCGGTCGGGCTCGTCGTTTTCGTGGCGTGCCCGTTGGCGACGCCGTTCCGTTCGATCACGGCGTCTTCGACGTGGGAATGGACTTCGGAAGATGGGCGGCGACTGAGTCAACTGGCGGTCAACACATTGGTCCTTTCTGCCGGCACAATCGCGCTGGCATTGCCGCTGGGCCTGATGCTAGCCGTTCTGCTTTTTCGCTGCACCATTCTTGTTCGCCGCATTTTGCTGGCGCTTCTGGCGATATTACTCTTCATTCCATTGCCGGTGCTTGTTTCGAGCTGGCAAAGCACGTTCGGGTCGAACGGTTGGCTGCCGCTGGAGTTTTGGCGCAGCACCGTCGATCGGCCATGGGCGACGGGAATGACGACGGCCATCTGGGTGCACGCCTTTGCCGCGGTGCCATGGGTGGCGTTCATCATCGGCATCGGCTTGAGCTGGGTCGAGCCGGAATTGGAGGACGAGGCGGCGCAGAGTGTTGGCTGGTTGCGCGTGCTTGTCTTCATCACCTTGCCGAGAGCACGCGCGAGCATCCTGGCCGCGGCGCTTTTCGTCGGCCTGCAAACGGCGGGCGAAGTCAGTGTGGCGGAGATGATGCTTGTTGACACGTTCGCTGCGGAAACGTTGACGCAATTCGCGGCGAATCGTGACGGCCTCGCGCGGACGCTCGTGCTTTCGTTGCCGGCACTCGTGCTCGCGTGGGCGTCGGTGTTGGCGATCGTGGCATGGCTGGAGCGGACGTTGCCGCCACTCGCGCCGTCAACGCGATCGCATCGGCCGTTGAACTTGGGGCCGGCATGGTTGCGATTCATGATTGCCGGCTTGATGATTGGATTCCTCCTGGCGCCGCTCTATGGCCTGGTTTGGAAGCTCGGACTGACGGGCCATCCAGGTCAATGGACGGCGGACGCCGCGGGGCGTTTCCTCCAGGCGGAGGCGCGCTTGCTCGGCTACGATCTGCTGGCGACGTTCGGCACGTCGCTGGTCACCGGGTTCGCGGTGGCCGTCGTCGCGCTGGCGTGTTGCTGGCTGGCGCGCGACGCGCGCTGGTTTCGCTGGCTCCTTTTCAGCGTCGCGACCTGGGCGTGGGTCCTGCCGGGACCGGTCGTCGGTATCGGTCTGCGCGAAATCATCATGAATTTGCCGGAAGGCGTATGGAAGGATGCGCTTTATTATGGGCCATCGCCGTTGCCCTTGATGTGGGTGCAATCGATTCGCGCCTTGCCGATCGCGGTCGTCTCTTTATGGCCGATCGTGCGCATGATTCCGCCGTCGGTCGTTGAGGAGGCGCGCCTCGCCGGCGCCGGCGCGATCGGTCAATGGTTCGGCATCGTCGTGCCAATGACGTGGCGAGCCGTCGTGATCGCGGCGCTGGCATCGGCCGCGCTTTGTCTCGGTGAGGTCGCCGCCAGCACGTGCGTCGGCACGCCAGGCTGGGAGTCGTTCACGAAGCTCATTTTCGATCGCATGCACAACGGCGTGGACAACAACGTGTCGGCGCTGTGCGTCTTGATGCTGGCGAGCGTGAGTGCGATTGGCATCGTGGCGTTTGGCTTGGCCTCACTGACACGCAGACCGTTCGAATGAAACTTTTTCCATTGCATTCGGTAATAAACAAGTAACACTGTACGCATCCACGCCTCTCTGCCGTAGGACAAGCGTCTCGCTTGTCCATTTGACATCTCACGGAGCTCCATATGTGGAAACGCGACTGCGAACTCGACACCGAACCATTGCCGATCCCGAGCCGGATCGCGTCCAACGAAGAATTCATTCCGCCCGAGCAAACGCAAGAACAAAAAGAATACGAAGCGCGCCTGCAATCGCTCGCCGACGATGCCGCCAGGAGTCAGGGGCTGACGCGCCGCCAATTCTTGCGCACCGGCAGCGGCCTGGCGGCGGCGATGGTCGCGCTCAATCAAGTCTTCGGCAATTGCTACGACGTCGCCGCGGCCGAGGTGCAGAATCAAGAGGCGTTCAATGAGCGTTGGCCTAAGGATCAGTTCATCTTCGACGTGCAAACGCATCACGTCGATGTGTCGCGGCGCTGGTACGAGGAAACCGAAGAGGGCCGGCGCGTCGCGAACTTCTTGCGGATCTTTCGCCCCCTGGCCGGCAGCGTGCAGCGCAGCATGGAGGCGCTCAATCGCGCTCATTATGTCAAAGAAGTGTTCGGCGACTCCGACACCGTGATGGCGATCATCTCCGGCGTGCCGACGCGCGACTGGAACAAGAACCCCCTGCCCCCCGATCAAATGGCGGCGACGCGCGATTACGTCAACGGCCTGGCCAACTCGACGCGCGTCCTGTCGCACGGCCTCTTGCGGCCCAACCTCGGCCAGCGCGAACTCGAAGAAATGGAACGCCAGGTGCGCCAGCTTCGCATCTCCGCGTGGAAGTGCTACACCGGCGCCGAACTCGGCGAACAGGCCTGGTTCCTCGACGACGAAAAAATCGCCTACCCATTCTGGGAACGCACGCTCAAGCTCGGCGTCCGCAACGTCTGCGTTCACAAGGGCCTGCCGCTCGGCCTCTTCAACGAACGCGCGTGCCTGCCCAACGACGTCGAACGTGCGGCCCGCGATTTTCCGAATCTCAACTTCATCATCTACCACTCCGGCTATCGCGGCACCGGCGGCGCGTCGCGCGGCACCGGCGAACGCGTCAACGATCCGGAAAACAAGGATCCGCAGGAAATCCCGTGGATCAGCAACATCCTCCGCATCATCCGCAATAATCCAAAGCTCACCAACATCTACTTCGAGCTCGGCAGCACCTTCCAGCAGCTCTCCGCGTCGAACCCGGTGCGCTGTCTGCACATGCTCGGGCAGATGGTTCAGGTCGCCGGCTCGGATCACATACTCTGGGGCACCGATTCGATCTGGGGCGGCAGTCCGCAGAGCCAGATTACGCGCTTGCGGCGTTTGCAGATGACGAATGAGCTGCTCGACCGCTTCAAATACGCACGGCTCACCGATGAGGTCAAGAATCAAATCTTCGGCGGCAACGCGGCGCGCTTGTTCAACATCGACGTGAATTCGGCCCGTCACGCCATTCGCTCGGACCGCTTGACGCAATCGCGCGAGGAGTATCAGCGCGATCCATTTCCGAGCAATCGCCAGTTCGGCTGGGTGTGGGTGGAAGATGGCAAGGAGCCGACGGTGCCGGTGGGGGAAGGATGAATCCTTACCGAAATCCGAGTTCTTCATCGAATTCGGGCATAAACAACCCAACGTAGACGCCTAGGCTGTCTCGCATCGGGGTATTCTTCGATAACCATTCCGCCGGCGCAACGTAAGGTCCAATGATGGAATCGAATCTTCCACCGGTCGCAAATGACAACCAAGCTGCCGGACCGCAACTCAAGATGTAAAGTGTTGCCGCTACACACGCGACTGCAACCCAAAGGAAAACGCGCCGAAGTAGTTTATTCATGGTCAAGCCATTCAATTACCAGTCTCCGTAAATTGCAGGCGAATCTGCTCCGGCTCATTTTCAAAGGTTCGTTCGTAGGTTCCGGCAAGCGGGACCATCACGTAACTGCCGGAGTTCAGGAATAACGGCATGGCTGGCAGAGGGCTGCCGAAGGAACTGATCTCAACAAACGCCTCAGGCATCGGCTCTGCTAAGTAGGACGCAAATGTTAACGATGAGGACGTTGGAAGAACAAACCCGTTGTCCACGAACTCGTCCCAGATTGCCTTGTGAATGCCGTTTGGATCATGTGATCCTGAACGAAAAAGGTCGATCACCATCAAGGAAACCCCGTCCCGAATTACTTCAACCGCCCAAGCAACGAATTGATTGATTCGGTAACGGCTGCGTTTAGTTTGTGGCGTCACGAAACGGATCGCCGAAACCACATTGTGAAACTGACATTGACGAATCGTGATGACCTTTTCCGCGTACTCGGGATGCGAACTAACATCATGATATGACGTCAGCGGCGGTTTCTCGTCGAGGAAACAACATCCTCGCTGGTCTATTGGTTCTTTGCGCGCCGATTCCGTTTCTGGCAACTCAACAAAATGGCGAATCCGGCCGTCGCGATGGTTTTCGATAAGCGAATAATGCGACGAGGGAAGCACGCCCTTTTTTAGTGAGCTGCTGATAGCCGTGATCCAACTAAGCGAGAAGCTATGAAAGTAGCACGCGTTGACGCTTGACCAGTCATGAATTGGCATTACGAATCTCCTTCAGCGCAACCCAAACTCCTTCATCAAAAACGCCTGCGACGCATCCCAGTTCTCCGCCGCCTTCGCAAAGTCCACCTGAAGCGCTTTGACCGTCCGCGGCGTTTGCACGTACTTGATCTCGTCGATCTTGACCTGCGGATTGAGCGGAATCTGCCGGCTCTCCGACTTCGCGAGCTTCATCTCGACTTCAGCGCTCAACAGAAAATCGATCAGCTTCTTCGCGCCCGCCGGGTTCGGGCCGCCCTTCACCATCGCGACGGTGTTCGGAATGAACAACGTGTCGCCATCGGGAAACAGCATCGCCACGGGTTTGCCGGCTTCGATCTCCGCGACGGCGTCGTCCGTGTCCGTCATGCCGACCGCATATTGCCCGATGCCGACGCCGACCGCTACCTGCTTGTTGCCGGTCACCAGTTCGATGCCGTTCGCCTTCAGTTTGCGATAGAAGTCGCTCGCCTTTTCCGTGCCCCATGCTTGAAACAGACATGCGGCTTGCGTCGCCGTTGTGCCGAAGAGCGGCTTCGCCATCGCAATCTTGCCCTTGAAGCGCGGATCGGTCAGGTCCATCAGGCTTTTCGGAAAGTCGTCCTTCTTGACCTTGTCCGTGTTGACGATCAGCACGCGCGCTCGCGCGGCGAACGCGGTCCACGTCTGATCGCTCGCCTTGAATTCCGCGGGAAACGGCACGGCCGACGGACTGGCGTACGCTTGCAGGACGCCGTTCTTTTGCAAATCGATCGTACCGACAATCTCGTTGTTCCAGTGCACATCGCAGCGCGGCGACGATTTCTCATCGAGCAGCAATTTCTTCAAGCCGACGGCCTTGTTCGCCTCGGTGTCCCATTTGACGTCCACCTTGAGGCCGCTCTCCTTCTCGAATTGCTGGAGGATCGCCTCGGCAAACTCGCGATCGTGAGCGCAATACACCACGACGCGCGAAGCGGAGCTGCGGCAGCCCAGCATGGGAAGAAGGATCAGCAATATGAACACGGCGGGGACGCGAAGATGGGAGTTCATGCGGCCTCGAAAATGATTATGCGTTTCCGTTGCCGCGCATGGACTCGCGCGGCGAGAAGTACTTGATCAGGCGAACCTCGTTGCCCTTGTCGTTGTACGACATCTCATCGACGAAGCCGCGGGACATCATGATGCCGAAGCCGCCGTCGCGCAGGCCGAGCGCTTCGCGGACCATCGTGTGGCCGACGATATCATCGGGCGACGCGGCGTGCGGCAGGTTGGCCGGATTGAAGCCGGGGCCGGTGTCCTTGATGTCGATGGTGATTTTTTCCGGATCGATGCGGTAATCGATGGTTATGATGCGTTCGATTTGCTTCTTGTGCCCCCACTCGATGGCGTTGGTGCCGAGCTCGCGCACCGCCGTTGTCAATTGCTTGATCTGCTTCGTGTCCAGTCCGCTGAAGAGGAAGAGCGAGCCCAAGAGATGGTTGAGTTCTTCGAGATAACTCGTGTCGCTTTGAAATTGGAAGCGGATTTCCCCCTCGGCGCCGTGGGTTTTCAAATCATCGAGCCAGGTCATGGCATTCTGAATCGATTGGTTCAACGTCTCGGCCGTGAAGGGCTTGGTGAGGTAGGTGTTGGCGCCGACCTGCAAGCCGCGCACGCGATCCTCTTGCTGCGACAGCGCGGTGGTCATGATGATCGGAATGAGATTGGTTTCGCGATCGAGCTTGAGCGTCTCGCAAATGGTGTAGCCGTCGATATCGGGCAGCATCAGATCGAGGAGGATGACGGCCGGGCGATTTCGGCGCGCCCACTCTACGACGGTTTTGCCCTCGCTGAGCAAAGTCGGCTCGAAGCCCCAGATCTGAAGATGTTCAGAAAGGATGGCGCCGAGTTCTTTTTCATCTTCGACAATGAGCGCTTTTCTTGACATGATGCCCCTCCCGTTTTTGAGACGAATGGGACGGCCATGACGATATTGTCCCGCCTCGATTGGCTGCGGTCAAGCGTCAATTTAGCACTACCGCGTTGGGTTCAGTCGGCCCGAAATGACGAATGACGAAGCACGAATGACGAATGAAATCCGAATGTCGAAGCACGAATGACGAACGAAATCCGCATTTCGAACGAGTGATCCTGGCGCCCGGCGAGGAATCGACGGGATTTTGCCTGCGGGCGATTCTTTCGTCATTCGAGCTTCGTCATTCTTTCGTCATTCGAGCTTCGTCATTCGACATTTGGCGTCGAACGGCGCGAGAGCGGTTCAAGAGCGAAAAGAATGCTCCGGCCCCGGAAAAGCGCCTTCGCGCACTTCGCGACAATAGCTGTCAACGGCCTCGGCGATGGCGGCGCCGACGTCGGCGTATTTCTTGACGAAGCGAGGTTTCAGATCGTTGAACAGTCCGAGCATGTCGTGCGTGACGAGAACCTGCCCATCGCAGCCGACGCCGGCGCCGATGCCGATGGCAGGTATTTTCACGGAGTCGCGAATCTTCTCGGCCATCTCGACCGGCACGCATTCGACGACGAGAGCGAACGCGCCGGCCTTCTCGATGGCAAGGGCGTCGTCGAGCAGCTTCTTTTGATCGCGCTGCACGCGGAAGCCGCCGAGGCGATGCACCGATTGCGGCGTCAAACCGATGTGCCCCATGACGGGAATGTCCGCGCCGACAATCGCTTCGATGGCCGCGACGCTGCGCCGTCCGCCTTCGAGCTTGACGGCGTGGGCGCCGCCTTCCTTCAAGAGTCGGCCAGCGTTCTCGAGGGCTTGTTGCGGGCTGACTTGATAAGTCATGAACGGAAGATCGCTGACGATCAAGCTGTGTCGAACGCCGCGGGCGACCAGGCGCGAGTGATAAACCATCTCGTCGAGCGTAACACGCAACGAATTGGGCTCGCCTTGCATGACCATGCCGAGCGAATCGCCGACGAGGATCGCGTCAACGCCGGCGTCGTCCAGCAGGCGCGCGAGCGTGTAATCATACGCGGTCAGCATGGTCAAGCGGACGCCGCGTTTCTTGGCGCTCATGAATTCCGGCACGGTCATGGGCCGGCGTTCCTTCGCGTGAGCGAGCGCGCCGTTGGCATGGGGAGAGGCCGTCTGTGTTGGCATGCACTACTCTCTTTTCGCATCGGTGGTTGTCGAGGGACAATCAAAACCGGTAATCTCATTATAGGCAGTTTTTTCGTTTAGCGCCCACGTGGCGCCATGCGGGCGCTGAGTTGAAAATACTCGGCGAGCCGAGCCCCGTAAGGGGCCGGTTGAGTAACAACTCGGAACCTCAACCGGCCCCTCACGGGGCTCGGCTCGCCAATCGAACGTCGGTTTGGGATAATGACACGGGCCAACGAGGATTTTGTCATGCCAAAACGCATCCGCATCGGCTTGATCGGCGCCGGCGCCAACACGCGCTTGCGGCACATCCCCGGCTTGCGCGCGATCGACGGCGTCGAGATCACGGCCGTCTGCAATCGCCGGCCGGAATCCACCATCGCCGCGGCGCGCGAGTACAACATCGCGCGGACCTATTTGACGTGGGAACAAGTCGTCGCCGACGACGAGGTGGACGCCATCGTCATCGGCACCTGGCCGTATCTGCACTGCCCGATTACGATCGCGGCATTGCAAGCGGGCAAGCACGTGCTCACCGAAGCGCGGCTCGCCATGAACGCGGCCGAGGCGCATCACATGCTCAAGGCGGCGAAGCAGCACGCCCACCTGATCACGCAAGTCGTGCCGAGCCCGTTTGGCCTCAAGGGGCATGAAGTGATGAAAGAGCTGATCGCGAGCGGCTACCTCGGCGAGTTGCGCGAGGTACATGTATTCAGCTTCAACGCGGCGTTGGCGGATCCGGACGCGCCGCTGTCGTGGCGGCAAGATGCAACGTTGTCCGGCTACAACATGCTGACGCTGGGAATCGTTCATGAGACGCTGATGCGCTGGACGCCGCCGCCGGTGGAAGTGTTCGCCCAGGTGCACGCGCATTGCCCTTCGCGTATCGATCCAGCCAGCGGCGTACGGCGCGGCGTCGGCACGCCCGACAGCGTGCAGGTTTTGGCCGTGCTCAAGAATGGCGCCCGTGCCACCTACCACTTCAGCGGCATGACGCCGTTCGGGCAGACGGCGAATATTCAACTTTTCGGCAGCGACGGCGTTCTTTGTTATGATCTTGGCGCCGATCGCATCCTCGGCGCGAGTCGTCGTTCCGGCGTCACGGCGGCGAAGATGGCGGAGTTGCAGGAGATTCCGATTCCCGAAGGGAAGGCCCGCGCCTGGTCCGTCGAAGCCGATTTCATTGCGGCAATTCGCGAACAGAAACCGATCGAGTTCACGACGTTCGAGGCGGGAGTCGCCTACATGGAATTCACCGAGGCCGTCGCTCGCAGCGCGGAAACGGGCGAACGCGTTGAAATGGAACCACAGATG
>Ga0105340_1001067_pt1 | contig 12636 bp, 11 predicted proteins | sample EasRivMeERMLT700_FD_89676 | JGI IMG/M metagenome (GOLD analysis project Ga0105340, IMG submission 89676) | Soil microbial communities from meander-bound floodplain in the East River, Colorado, USA - East River MetaG ERMLT700 | ecosystem: Environmental > Terrestrial > Soil > Floodplain | place... | reverse complement strand
TATCTGCGACATCGATTTTGGGCGGCGCGACCGCGAGGCGAACGCCAGATAAGAGGAGGTCGGTTTTGTGCCCCCGTGACCAGCAGGGGTTTGTACCACAGTTGTGAAAAAAGGATCAAGGAAGCAAAAGGCTTGGGCTTTCTCGCCAAACTGCCGCCGGCCAGGCCTGCGGGCGGGGTAGAATGCCATTCCACGAGATTCCTTCGATGAGCGACGACCGCAAATACCGGCAGCGCGGCTATCAGGACGACAAGAAGGAGCGCGGGCCAAAACCGGCGGTCAAAAAGCCCGTGGAGCCCGGGGCGCCGGCCGGCGCACGGCGCCTCTCGCAGGATGGGCCGAAGAACCTCAACATGCCGGGGTTCCGACAGGTCATTCGCTGCTCCCAGTGCGGCAACCCCGTCTCATCAGAAATCGCCGCCGACAGTCGCTGCCCTCGTTGCGGCACCGACATGCACGCGTGCTCGCAATGCGGATCGTTCGACCCGGGAAGCCGCTTCGAGTGCATGGAAACCACCATCACCGTGCGCGTCGCCCCAAAAAATACGCGGAACACGTGCACGCTGTTCGCGCCGCGCACGACGGTCGAGCGCGAAACGACCGCACCGCGCACCGATGACGCGCGAAAGGCGTTCGACGACCTTTTCAAGTTCTAATCGATGGCGCTTCTCTCGGAACAGGATCGACAGACACTCCGCACGCATCTCGCGGCCATCGCAGACCCGGTCACACTGCTGTTCTTCACCCAAACGATTGGCGGGCCCGAGACCGCGCTGATTACGAAGCAGATTCTCGACGAGATCGCGGGGCTGAGCGATCGCGTCAGCATCGAGGAGGTCAATTTCATCCTCGAGAAGGATCGGGCGGCCGCGCTGGGAATCACCGCTGTCCCTGCGATCGCCGTTCTGAAACGCGATGTCGACACGCGCATACGATTTCTCGGCGCCCCCGCCGGCTACGAGTTCATGTCGTTGATCGAAGCAATCATCCTGGCGGGCGGCAAGGACTCGGGCCTCTCCCACGAGAGCAAGAGACTGATCGCGGAGCACGTGGCGGAGCCGCTCGACATCAAGGTCTTCGTCACGCCGACGTGCCCGCATTGCCCCCGGGCGGTCACGCTCGCGCACCGGATGGCGTTCGAGCATCCGCTGATTCATGCGACGTGCATCGAGGCAACCGAGTTCATGGATCTCTCACGCCAGTACCGCGTGACGGGAGTGCCGAAAGCCGTGGTCAACGGCACGATCGAAATCCTCGGTGCGGTGCCCGAGGAGACGTTCGTGCGCACGGTGCTTCAGCAGCCAACAGATGTGCCCCACGCCGACCGCCAGGAAACGCCCGCAACCTGATCGGGACCGGCTCGGCGGGAGAGCCGGTTACGGTCGAGATCTCAGAGGAAATCCGTCTGCTATGCTGCCGATTGGTATGGCGGAGACGCGGCGACTCACGAAGGATCGACTTGCGGACTTCTCGCGACAGCTGAAGACCCTCATCGACAAGGCGCAGGATCTTCGCGACGAAATAAACCGGTCGCTCATTGCCGCCACGCCGCCCCCTGCCGCCGACGGCTCACGGCGACGCACGTCTCGCTCCCGCCTCAAGCGCTAGCCGGAAAGAGCTCGAACTCGAAAGAAGAGCACCCGTCGATTGTACGGGCGACGCGTCTGAACCAAGGTCGCCGGCGTGCTCAGGCCGAGCGCTCGGCCGGGATGACTTCGACGCGCCAGTAGAATCCGCAGTCCACGCAGCGGAAGTACTGGATCGGGCTGATCCGAAGCGCCGCTCTTACATGCGAAGACGCACAGGCGGGACATGCGCGATGGGATCCCATCAATGCGGCATCGCGCGAGCGCGGCTGCGACCGTGCCTGGTCCATCACCTCCCCGATCGTTTCAACGAGGTCTTCCGCAACGGTCGGACGTGCGAGCCATGCGTGGCATCCAGCGCGCGCCCCTTCATCGCAATGGCCGAAACTGATGTCGGGTGTGAGGACGATCACCGGCGTCGCTCGGAGTTCCGGACGCCGTTTCAGCTGGGCGCACAGCTCCCATCCGGACATGTCCGGAAGACGCAGATCGATCACGATGCAATCAGGGGTGTGTCCGAGGGCGGCGGTGAGGGCATCCTCACCACTTCGCGCGACATGAACGTGAACGCCATGTCTTTCCAGAGCGTTCTCGTAGGCGTCGGCATGATCCCGGATGGCGGTGGCGAGCAGAATGTGTGTCGCGTGCGGCATCCCCGCGTCCTCCCTGGTGCGGTCAACGCACCGCGGATAGACACAATCAAATATCGTTCCATTGCGGGGTGAGTTCCATTGCGGAGTGAATAGAGTGGAAATTGACGGAGGGAGAGTCGCCGGTGCACTGTAACCTTCGTCCCCGCAGGACCCGCGCTCAAGCGGAAAAACAGCAGGCGAGTGCGTCCGCGCTCGCTCGCTCGACCAGCTCTGTGGAGTGACTTCAGCGCCTACAGATACTGGCGTTCACTCCGAGTTGGACCATTTCCGAAGCCGCGAGTATCTCGGCGGGAAGCTGAGATTGATCAGTAGCTCCAACCGTGCGCAAGCCTTAGAGGTGACAGCGCCGCTCATCACTCGGCTCGCGTTACGCCGAGGAGGCTACACTGATCCGTTTTAGTTGACGCCCTCATCCCACTTCTGCGAGTGGAACATCGCCTGAGCGACTCGAAGGTCATTCACTATCGCGTCGCAGATCTCGGAGGACTGGGTCGCCTTGCTGATGTAGTCGATGGCCTCGGCGATTGCATTGCCGACGCGCGTCTGCCGCTCTGGCGTCCACGTGTCCGCGTGGGTGAATTGACTCACGGTCGAAAATCGCGCCGCGGATTCGCCTGGTGATGTCGCGTGCAAGTGTGGATGTCGCGAACTTCTCAAGATACTCGCGCGCTCGGGAGAGTGCGCCGGTGACTTGTCGCCGTAATTCTGGCGCAACGACGACAGGCGGTCGTGCGCGTAAGATCTCGTCAACGCGTCGCTGCTCGGCTGCGGCGATAGCCTGCTGCTGGGAGACGCGCTCGTGAACTCAAGGCTGGCCCGCGCGTCGCAAGGCGAATACCCTCTCACCAAGCCGCGCATAACCGCACCGACCTGTTCGACCGGCGGCGTGAGCTGATGGACACCTGGGCCAAGTTCGCGAGTCGAACGTGACCGGCGCGCGCCGCTGAGGTAGGATTCAGCGTCTGATCTCGGACAGCAAGCCGTGCGCGCGCAGGTGAGGCCGCCGTGCGCGCACCCAGTCGGTCCAACGCCATGGATTGCCCGAAATGCGGCTTTGTCAGCGACGAGGGGGCTAGGTTCTGCAGCGAATGCGCCTCGCCGTTGCTCCCCTGCCCGAAATGCGGCCATGCGAACCGGGCGCCATCCCGATTCTGCAGCGAATGCGGGGCCGTGGTCGCGGCGCCGCAGCCCGTCGCCGAACGACGGCAACTCGCCGAACGACGGCAACTCACAGTCATGTTCTGCGATCTCGTTGGGTCGACCCTCCTCTCGGCCCGACTCGACCCGGAGGAGCTGCGCGACCTCATTCGCGACTACCAAGCCAGCTGCGCCGAGGTGATCCAGCGCTTCGAGGGGTCGATTGTCCAGTACCTCGGCGACGGATTGCTCGTGTACTTTGGCGTTCCACACGCCCACGAGGACGACGCGTGCCGGGCGGGATACGCCGGGCTGGAAATCGTGCGCGCGATAGCCACTCTGAACGCGCTAGCGGCGTCAAAGCTCGGAACCGAGATCGGCGTGCGCGTCGGAATCCACACCGGGCCAGTCGTCATCGGCGAGATGGGCGCCGTAGGCCGCGTCGAACATCTGGCTGTCGGCGAGACACCGAATATTGCCGCGCGGCTCCAGGCGGCCGCATGGCCGAACACGGTAGTTGCGAGCGAGGCGACCTACCGACTGTTGTCCCGCGCGTTTCGGTGCCGCGATCTCGGTCCGATGACTCTTACGGGTGTGCCGCGGCCCGTTCACGCCTACGAGCTTGTCGAAACCGGCGACCGTGCGGAGGCCGGCGGGGGCGCGAGCACCGACTCGCGGTTCCTGCTCGGACGACGGCAGGAGCTCTCGACGCTCGTCGACGTCTGGCGCCAGGCGTGCGACGGCCAACCGGGCGTCGTCCTGGTGAGCGGCGAAGCGGGCATCGGCAAGTCCCGCCTTGTGGAGGCGCTGAGAGAGCACATCAGCGGCGAGGAAGCGCTCGTGCTCGAAGGCCACTGCTCGCCGTACTTTCAGAACAGTGCCTTCTATGCCGTGACCCAACTGCTCGCGCAGTGGCTGGGGTTCACGCGCGACGATGGTCCCGAGGCGCGTCGTTCGAAGCTCGACGGCGCGATCGCCAGGCTGACCGATACCGCGGCAACCTCGCTGGTCGCGAGTCTCCTTTCACTGCCGGTCGATGCCGATGACCCTGTGCGCAAGCTCGGGGCAACGCTTCAGCGCCAGCGCACGATCGAGGTGCTCGTGCAGGTGCCTCGGGCGCTCGCGGCCGCGCGCCCTGTGCTGCTTATCCTGCAAGATCTCCACTGGGCCGACCCCTCGACGTTGGAGTTCCTCTCGCGAGCAACAGATCAGAGCGGGCCGGCGCGGCTTGTGATCGCGCTAACCTGCCGACCAGAATTTCGAGCCGCCTGGCAGGAGAAGCCCGGAGTGCTGCGGGTGGACCTCGGCGGTCTCACGGCGGCGGACGCCGAAATGCTCATGACGGCGGTGGCAGGCGGCAAGACCCTTCCGCCCGATGTCGTCCGGCAGGTCGTCGCGCGCACCGATGGCGTACCGCTGTTCATCGAGGAAACGACGCGCGCGATCATCGAATCGGGCGCATTGAAGGATACCGGAGACCGGTACGAACTTGTCGGCGCGCTTCCATCCGAGCTCGTACCGATGACGCTCCAAGATACCCTGATGGCGCGCCTCGACCGACTCGGCCCCGCGAAAGTCGCGGTGCAGCTTGGTGCCACGATCGGCCGGGAGTTCGCGTACGACCTGGTGCAAGCCGTGTCAGAGAGTGAGGAAGCCGTCCTGCGCGACCAGCTCGGACGAGCCGTCGCCAGCGGGCTGCTCCAGCGGCATGGGACCGGCCACGAAACGACGTTCGTCTTCAAGCACTCGCTGGTGCAGGAGACGGCGTACCGGTCGCTGCTGCGCACGACCCGGCAGCATTACCACCAGCGAGTTGCGACGGTGCTGGAGCAGGCGTTCCCCGAACAACGCACCGAGCTCGTCGCGCATCACCATACGGAGGCGGGGAACGCCGCGCGCGCAGTGCCGTATTGGGGAAAGGCCGGCACCCAGGCCGTGGCGCGGGAGGCGTTCTCCGAGGCGATCGGCCACCTGTCGCGCGGACTCAGCCTACTCGAGATGATTCCGGCGGGCGAATTTCGCGACCGCCAGGAGCTGGGGCTGCAATCAGCGCTCGGCCTCGCGCTCCAGGCCCGCAAGGGCTATGCCGCCGCGGAGGTCGACCGGGCATACAGCCGCGCCCGGGAACTGTGCCACCACCTGGGTGATGTCACCGAACTCATCTCCGTGCTGCGCGGGCAGCATATGTTCTACGGTGTCCGGGCCGATTACTTCACGGCCATGCAGATCGGCGAGCGGCTGCTGGCGCTGGCCGAAGAAGGTGGCAATCCGGGGCACCGGATGGAAGCGCACTTAGCGGCGGGGCTGTACACGCTCTACCTGGGCGATTTCGTGTCATCGCGCCGCCATCTGGAGAGCGGCATCGCGCTGGCGGGCTCCGACATCGCACCCGTTGCCTTTCAGCATCTGGGACATTCCGCGGCGATGTGCCACTCCTACCTGGCGCGCACTCTCTGGTTCATGGGGTGCGTCGATGAGGCGACGGCGCACAGTCTCGAAAGCGTCAAGCTGGCGCGGTCGCTCGCCTTACCAATGACCGTCGCGCAAGCGACGGGGATGCACACGCTCCTTCTGCAGGTCCGAAGGCGGACCGACGAGACCCTCGAATGGGCGCAGCAGACGCGCGCCTACGCGGTGGAGCACGGACTTGCTTACTGGTCGGCTCTGTCGTCCATGGTCGAGGCGTGGTGCATCGCCGAGCGCGGTGATCTCGGGCAGGGGATCGCGCAGTTTCGACGCGAGCTGGACGGTTATCTGTCGATGGGCGCGCGACTCGGCTACTCGTGGTTCCTCGTCGTGCTCGGGCAGTTGCTGGCACGCGATGGCCGCGGTCCGGAGGCATTCGAGGCGGTGTTGAAGGCAGCCGACCACGTCCAGGCGACGGGAGAGCGTTACTACGAGGCGGAGGTTCATCGGCTCAAAGGGGAACTGCTGGCGGCGCGCGTAACCACGGACGCCGACCTGGAGGCCGAAGCGTGCTTTCAGGCGGCACTCGCGACCTCTCGCCGTCAATTCGCGCGGGCGTGGGAGCTGCGCGCGGCCTGCAGTCTGGCGCGATTGTGGCTGCGTCAGGGGCGGCCTGCCGACGCCGTCGCGCTGCTGGCGCCGGTGTACGACCGGTTCACCGACGGGCGCGGCGACGCCGATGCGGTCGAGGCCCGGCAGTTGCTCGACACGCTGTTGGCCGACGCCGGACCCACCGCCCGCACGTGACCAGTCGCGGCGCGCTTGGTCAGCGGTGTGACAGTTGCCGCGTGTAATCGACCAGGGCGAGCAGCGAATCCGGGTGGCGCGCCCGCAGCACAGCCTCTTCCCGCGCTTGGTGCGCGATCTGGTCGAGGTATGCCTCGGCTTCCGGTACCCGGCGCTGGATGGCCCGTGCGATCTCGTTGAGCTCCGCGGGCTTCCGCTTGTCCTTGCAGAACAGTCGCCGGATCCGCGAATCACGAATGGCGAAAGCGGCAGGCAGCGTGAGAATGCCGTCCCGAACGTCCTCGTCACCGCCGCCGCCGAGAGCGGCGAGCCCGCGCGCGTCCCCAACGTCGTCGCATCCGTGATAGACCATGCCGAGCAGGCGCCCGAACTTGCGGAGCCGTTCGTCGCGTGTCCCGATGCAGGCGCAGATCTCGAACATCGTTCCGGTGTCCTCGCCGGCAATCAGCCGCCAGTCTTCGACGCCGAGCGGTTGCTGCCGGAGCCGCCATTGCAGACACTCGGCGACCCCAAGACGACTCAGCAGCTCCGACAGTAAGCGGACGCCCAATGGGTCGTCCGAGAGGAGTTTAAACCCGCAGCCGACGATGTACCCGGATGCCATGAGCGCTCGCAGCGAACCGAATCGACGGTGCAGTGTCAGAACGCCCCGCCGGTGCGTCGACGCGTCGAGAATGTCGTCGATGATGAGCGAGACGTTGTGGAACAGCTCGATGGCCATCGCGCGGCGGACCAGCGCGGTACTGACGTCCTCGCCTGACATGGCCCGGTGGCAGGCAAACACGGTGAGCGGCCGAAAATACTTCGACCGTGCGAAGAATTGCCATCGAAGCTGCGGCTGCATCTCGTCGCTGGCTTCGATGATCCACGTGAGGATGTGCTCGCGCAGCAGCTCCACTTCGCGCGTGTAGCCGAGTCCGGCGATGACCGCAAGGTCGGCGGGATCGATAGGCGGCGCAACGTCCGTCCGGACTGCGGGTCGGGCCAGCGTCTGGGGGCTCACCTCTTGGACCTGCCCCGCCGCTTCGCCTTAGGCGAGGCCGATTTCTTGCGGGGCGTGGGCTTCTTGCCCTTCCCCTCCCCCATGATCGCGTCGATTTCGTCCCGCAGGTGCTCGGTTTCTTCGCGCGGCAGCTCCGCCATCTCGCGCATGAAGGCGCGCGCCTCGTCGAGCAACTCGTTGAGCTCGGCCTTGCTCTGCGGCTTCTCGCTGACCGAGACGAACGCCTTCTGGAATTCGGGGTACCGCCTGACCGCGATCTCCGCCCAGCGCGCCAGGTAGCGATAGCCACTGTTGACGTACGCCATGTGCAAACGCATTAGCCGTTCCGACTGGCCCCGTGGCGTGTCGGAGACGCTGCTAAATCGATTGAACGCTTCGGCGGCATTCGCCATCATCCGGAACATCTCGAACGCACTGCTCATCGGGTTGCCGTTCATTGCCTACCTCGCGAGTGAAGGGGGCGAACTCGTGCCGCGAATCAGGTCCGCGGCCCGCTCGCCAATCATGATGCACGGAGCGTTGGTGTTGCCACGGGGAATCACGGGCATGATCGAGGCGTCGGCGACGCGTAGTCCTTCCACACCGTAGACGTGAAGCGCCGGATCGACCACCGCCGTCGGGTCCGAGTCCGGGCCCATCTTGCACGTTCCGACCGGATGCCAGACGGTTTGCGCCGCCTCGGCCACGAGCCGGCGCAGCTCGGCCTCGTCATTCCGCGGCAACGGTGCCCGGACTGGGGCGCCGTCGCGCACGACCGCGACGAACGGGGGCTGGCTGCTGCGGAAGCCGCTGAGCGGCGTCGTTCCCGCCAGCTCGAACGCCAGCTCGATGCCTCGGAGCAACACCTGCACATCCGCCTCGCACGCCAGGTAGTTCGGGCGAATATTCAGCCGATCCTCTGGATCGGCCGACCGCAGCCGAATCGCCCCACGACTATGCGGCGCGCAGACCGCCGGACAGAACAGGAAATTGGGCTCCGTACGCGGATCTGCCGCAAGGCCGACCATGCCGGCAAGAAAGTGGTACTGCAAGTCGGGCGGCGAGTCAGACGATCGATCGTTTGAATGCACGAAGAGGCCAGCCTCGGCGATGAAGGTCGATGCGGGTGTCGGCCGGGATGCCGGCCAGTAGGTCAGCATCATCGTGTGGTCGTGCAGGTTCTGACCCACGCCCGGCAGATCGACGACGGGTTCGATGCCGAGGGTCTTCAAGTCCGCCGCAGGACCGATGCCGGAGAGCTGCAACAGGCGCGGCGATTCGAACGCTCCCGCGGAGAGGATGATCTCCCCGGCGTTGAACACCTGGACCTCACCTTCGATCCGGCAGCGAACCCCAACGGCGCGGCCGTGTTCAATCACGATGTTTCTGACGCGCGCGTTGCTCCGTACCTCCAGCGTGGACCGGTTTTTTGCCGGGTCGAGAAATGCGACTGCGGCGCTGGCGCGTCTGCCCTCCGGCGTGACGGTTACCCGGTAGAACCCGGCGCCGCCCTGTTGGCGGGGGCCATTGAAATCGAAGTCGGAATCACTGTCGCGGAACGCCGCGAGCGCCGCCACGCTCTCAATGAACGCGCTGGCGACGGTCGATGGATTGGGGACGCGACGCACGTGGAGCGGGCCGTCCGTGCCGTGGTAGGTCGAGGCACCCTCCGCATACCGTTCCGAGCGCTTGAAGTAGGGCAGCACGTCGTCGTAACTCCAACCGATGTTGCCCAGCTCGGCCCAGTGATCGTAATCTCGTGGGTTACCTCGGATGTACACCATGCCGTTGATCGAGCTGCAGCCGCCCCGAACAATCCCGCGCTGGATCGGAATTGAGCGGTTGCCCAGACCCGGCTCGGCGTCGCTTATATACTCATCGGGGGTGATCGTCTTGTCGACGAAGACGGCCTGGAAGATGCCCGCCGGATCATGAATATGCGGCTGCGAATCGGGTCCGCCGCGCTCAAGCAGGAGTACGCGGGCCTGTTCACTCAGGCGCGATGCGAGCGCACACCCTGCCGAGCCGGCGCCCACAACGATGTAGTCGAAAGCCGCGTCAGTCATTCCTTCGCCGCTCTGCTCCTACCGGCGTCTCTTGTTTCGGCTTCCCGGCTTTGAGTCGAGTCCCAACGCCTGCTGCAGCGTGGGTTGGAGCGCGCGCGCGCTTGAATCTGTCGCCGCCAGGATCAAACTCTTCCACACGTCGACCGCCATCTCGCCTGGCCTGGCATAGGCGTCCCTCAGCACGTCCGCTAGCGAGGCCTTCGCCTTTTCGGCGTCCCCGTTCGCGATGTGGCGAATGACATTGCTGGTGTTTGACCAGCACTTGGCGGCGTACGCCCAGGGCGCGAGCAGCGCCTTCAGGGCCAGCAGCGACGAGCGTGGCAGGCTATCGCCGACCTGAATGTCGATCGGTTTGTCCTGTTTGCCCTGCGGGAGTTGCTTGTAGATCTCGGATGCCGCCTGGAGGCCGCTCACAACTGCGGCCTCCACGGTTGCCATCCTGATCGGATTGATGGTGACGTCGCCGGCGAAAAATAGATTGGCGATGTCATCAGGATAGTGCGTCCTGGGTTGCCACTGCATACCGCCCGCGCGGTTGAGGAACAGCATCCGGTCGGTGTTCGAATTGAAGCGCGTGGTTTCCCCCCAGTCGATGTCGTCATCGAGAATGTCGATGGGCATATATTTCTTCATCTCGGCGCGCATCAGGTTGATGACGTCTGTCCTGGTCGATACTGGATCGTCGGAAATCGGAAAAGCCCAGTAGTCGGAGGCGGCGAAACAAAGGAGCGTGCGGTCCTTGCCGTTGTACTTGATGCGGCGATCATCGTGCCAGATCTGGGAGAGGTCAATGAACGTCATGTCATACGCCGACTCGCGAAGCAGCACATACTCTTTCGGGATGTTCTCCAGGCGGCGCGTCAGCCCAAGGTAGAGCACAGGGATTGGCTCGCCTCGGAGCCGGTTTACCTGCGATAGGCACGGAAGAAGGTCGACAACGCGATGCTGGGGTTTCCCGAAGCCGTGTCTGGGCGCGAGAATGTTGGCTAGAGCTGTCGGCGGCACGGCCAGGACGACGGCGTCGTCGCGCCCAACGTCGACATGAGTTAGATCTGGTGTGTAACCGCCCACATTGACCGTTTTCTGCTGCTTCTCGTTCCTCCTCGTGCGCGCCCAATCGAGGCCGGTTACGCGCCCCGGCTTTCCCCTTCCGGCTTTTTGCTCGATACTCACGTTCAGTACACGCGTGCTCGTTTTGAACTCCCCACCGAAACGCGTGATCTTCTCTCGTAGCGGATCGATCAGCTTCTTATCCAGGTTGCCGGTCAGCAGCCACAGCAGCGGCACCGGCTCCGCCACCCAGCGCTCGACGAAACGGCGGTATGCGGCCATCGACGTCTCATGGCTTTGCACCGACCAGATCGTCATGATGAGCATCTTGTACAGCTCGGAGAGTGTGTCCGTCGCGTACGGGCGCGTCCGTAAGAAACCTTCAACGCTTACCTCGTCGAGGACGTCGTCGTCAGCGTCCGAGTAAGTTAGCTTGTCGATCACCGAGTAGGCGGCGAGGAACAGCTCCTCTGGTGGCGCGACGCCGGCGATCAAGCTCGACCAGACCGCCGCCGGCGAGCCGACGTTCAGCCAGTCGAGGTAGTGCGGAAACTTGTTCTGGTCGAGAACCTTGAAGGTGTGGCGTGGTTCGAAGTCACGACCCTCACCTCGCCGGAGGCCGAGATCTTGCTCCGCCAGCGTCCAGAAGTTGTGGTAGTGGGTGCCGAACATGTGCGGGTACACGTCGAACCCGCCAGGGGCCGCGAGGTTACCGCCCAGTTCCTTCTTCTCTTCGTACACAGTGATCTTGTAACCGCGCTCGGCAAGGCGGAGGGCAGCGGTCAGCCCCGAAATCCCGCCTCCCACAATGTGTACGTGCCGCGACCGGCTTCCAGCGCGTGGCATTGAGGCCCCATACTGTAGGCTCATCCTTTATGATAGACAAGGGGAATTGGCGTGCGCGCACTCATCGTGGCCGACCTGCACGGCAACATCGATGCTGTGGCGGCCTTGGAGACGTGGATCGGCGGGCAGAGGCCGTTCGATGAGATCTGGGTCCTTGGCGACCTCGTAGATTACGGCGGCGCGCCCGCGGACGTGGTCGACTGGGTAAGGCGCCGCGCCTCACTAGCCGTTCGCGGCAACCACGACCATGCGATGGCCACCAATGCCGACTGCCGCAGTTCCCCGGCGCTTCTTCCGCTGTCGGTCGCCACACGTTGTTACTTTCGCACCCAACTCTCGCATGACGACCTCGACTATCTGGAACGGTTGCCTCTATTGCGCGACGCCGTGGTACCGGGAGGCGGTCGGGCGGTTTTTGTCCACGCCTGCCCGACGGACCCGATGCACGCTTACGTGCCCGCTGACAGTCCGGACGCGTCGTGGCGCGACTCGCTTCGCGCAGCAGGGGCTCCGCGCTTTCTCTTCGTCGGGCATACCCACGAGCAGTTCGTACGTCGGGTGGATGAGACGACCATTGTCAACCCCGGCAGCCTCGGGCTGCCGCTCGACGGCTACCCGGTCCCGGCATTCGCGGTGTTCGACGATGGGCGGGTAACGCTCTACCGCATCCCTTACGACATCAATCGCGCGGCGGCACGCATCGACCGCCTGCCGATCGACGCCACCGTGCGCCGGCGTCTGGTGCATCTCATTCGTGAAGGACGGCCGCTCAAGAACGCCACCTCGGTTGTGTGACGAGAAGATGTACGCTGATCGGCCGCTGCAATTCCCAATCTCGCGTCGAACACTCGGCCGACAGCGCCGTGAACGCGGCGTTCATAGCGACGGGAGTACGTGAAGACGCCGGGCGCATTGATCGGCATCAAAAGCGGATCGACCTCAAGCGCGCGCCGCAGTCCCACGTCGGCCTCGTCGAACCGTGCCCTTCCTGAGGACGGGGTAACAAAACATTCCGGAGACATGGGTGACACTTTGCCCCCGAGGAGGGGGCATGCCCTGGAAGGAGTGTCACGTGGAGGACGAGCGTCTCCGGTTCATCGCCC
>Ga0105340_1001064_pt1 | contig 12679 bp, 11 predicted proteins | sample EasRivMeERMLT700_FD_89676 | JGI IMG/M metagenome (GOLD analysis project Ga0105340, IMG submission 89676) | Soil microbial communities from meander-bound floodplain in the East River, Colorado, USA - East River MetaG ERMLT700 | ecosystem: Environmental > Terrestrial > Soil > Floodplain | place... | reverse complement strand
TCGACAGCAGCAGGCTGTTCATCAGCCGGATGCGCTCGGGATCGTTCTCCATCAGCGGCGCAAGCCGCCGCCGGATGCCGAGGTTGATGCGCGCCTGCAGGTCGGTCGCGTAGGTGCGGTACATGTAGTCGCGCTCGCGGCTCGTCACCATCTCGAGCGTGAGCTCGTCGTGGTTGCGCAGGAAAATCGCCCACTGGCAGGCCGAGGGGATCTCGGGGGTCTGCTGCATGATCTCGACCAGCGGGTGGCGGTCTTCCTGGGCGATGGCCATGTACATGCGCGGCATCAGCGGGAAGTGGAACGCCATGTGGCACTCGTCGGACTCGCCGAAGTACGGGCGCACATCCTCGGGCCACATGTTCGCTTCCGCGAGCAGCAGCTTGTTCGGATAGTTCTGGTCGATGGCCGCGCGGATCTGCTTCAGCACCACGTGGGTCTCGGGCAGGTTCTCGTTGGTCGTGCCTTCGCGCTCGATGAGGTAGGGAATCGCATCCAGCCGGAAGCCGTCGACGCCGGTGTCGAGCCAGAAGCGCATGGTGCGGAACACCGCCTTCAGCACGCTCGGGTTGTCGAAGTTGAGGTCGGGCTGGTGGCTGAAGAAGCGGTGCCAGTAGTACGCCTTCGCCACCGGGTCCCAGGCCCAGTTCGAGGCCTCGGTGTCGGTGAAGATGATGCGCGTGCCCTTGTACTTCTGGTCGGAGTCGCTCCAGACGTAGTAGTCGCGCTTCGTCGAGCCCTCCGGCGCGCGGCGCGCCGCCTGGAACCACGCATGCTGGTCCGAGGTATGGTTCACGACCAGTTCGGTAATCACCTTCAGGCCGCGGCGCTGCGCTTCGCGCACGAAGCCCTTGAAGTCGGCGATCGTGCCGTACTGCGGATGCACATCGGTGTAGCCCGAGACGTCGTAGCCGTCGTCCTTGAGCGGCGAGGGATAGAACGGCAGCAGCCAGATCGCCGAGACGCCGAGCTCCTGGATGTAGTCGAGCTTCTGCATGAGGCCGCCGAAGTCGCCCATGCCGTCGTTGTTCGAGTCGAAGAACGCCTTGACGTGCAGCTGATAAATGACGGCGTCCTTGTACCAAAGAGAATCAGTTTGAACAGGAACTTCTAGTGGTGCGGTGACGAGCTGATTCATGTCCTGGTCACCCGGAACACGTGCGCCGGCAGGGTGTGCGGGCTGAGCTCGATGTAATTGCGCGGTCCGGTCCAGCGATAGTGCCCGCCGCTCAGAAGATCGTGCACCTCGCAGGGCCCGAAGTCGATCCAGCCCGACTGCGGGCTGCGCGCGTCGAGGTTCACCACCGTAAGGATCACGTTCCGGCCCTCGGTCTTGCTGTAGGCAAGAAGCTGAGGGTTGTCGATCGGGTGGAACTTCAGGCTCCAATCCGACTGCAGCGCCGGGTTCGCTTTCCTGATGCGGTTCAATCTGGACAGGAGCGGCGCCAGGCTGTCCGCGCGCTTCAAGTCCCAGGCCTTGATTTCGTACTTCTCCGAGTTCAGGTACTCCTCGCTGCCGGGCTCGCGCGGCGTGCGCTCCTGCAGCTCGTACGCCGGGCCGTACAGGCCGTAGTTCGCCGCGGCCGTGGCCGCGAGCACCGCGCGCACGATGAACGCGGGCCGCCCGCCCTGCTGCAGCGTCTCGTGCAGGATGTCGGGCGTGTTCGGCCAGAAGTTCGGCCGGAAATACTCGCGCGAAGGACCTTGCGTGACTTCCGTGAAATATTCAGTCAATTCCGATTTCGTATTTCTCCACGTGAAGTACGTGTACGACTGCGTGAAGCCGAGCTTCGCGAGCCTGTGCATCACGCGCGGGCGGGTGAACGCCTCCGAGAGAAAGATGAGCTCGGGATGCCTGCTTTTCAGATCCGGGATCGCCCACTCCCAGAACGCGAACGCCTTGGTGTGCGGGTTGTCGACCCGGAAGATCTTGACGCCGTGGCCGACCCAGAACTCGAAGATACTTTTCAGTTCGCTCCAAAGTTCCTGCGAGTTCTCGGTTTCAAAATCGAAGGGGTAGATATCCTGGTACTTCTTCGGCGGGTTCTCCGCGTACTGGATGGTGCCGTCCGGCCGCGCGCGGAACCACTCCGGGTGCTCCTTCACGTAGGGATGGTCGGGCGAGCACTGGAAGGCGATATCGAGCGCGATCTCGATATCCCGCGCTTTGGCCGCATTCACGAGCGCGTGAAAATCTTCGAAGGACCCCAGATCGGGGTGCAGCGCCTTGTGGCCGCCCTCCTTCCCGCCGATCGCCCACGGGCTGCCGGTGTCGCCGGGCCGGGCGCTCACCGCGTTGTTCTTCCCCTTGCGCGCGGTGACGCCGACCGGGTGCACCGGCGGGAGGTAAAGCACGTCGAAGCCGAGCTCCTCGACGTACGGCAGCACCCCGATCATTCCCCTGAAGCCGCCGAAGGAGCGCGGGAACATCTCGTACCAGGAGCTGAAGCGCGCGCGGACGGGATCGACCACCACCTCGAGGCTTTTTTCGAGAACTACGATTTGGTGGTCTTGCGGCGGCGGCGCCTCCACCTCCATCGCGGTCTCGTAGTCCGGAATCTCCGAGCCGAGGATCTCCGAGCCGATCTGCAGGTCGATCGTCAGGTCCTGGCCGGCGTCGCGCCGCTTGACCAGGTCGCGCCGCCAGGTACGGAAAGGATCGGCCCAGCCGCGCACCGCGTACTGGTAGCGCCCGAGCTTCTCCACGCGGAACGGCGCCGCCCAGTGGTCGTTGTGGCGGAACTCCATGGGAATGCTTTTCCATTCCCGGTCCGTGTGGAACTTGAAAAGCAGCTCCGCGACGACGGCATCGTGCCCATCGGCGAAAACATCCGCTTCCACCAGCACCTCGTCGCCGACGGCGCGCTTGATCGGATAGCGCCCGCCGTCGACCTGTGGCCGCACCGACTCGATGACGACGCGCGCCGGCGCCGTCTGGATTTTTTCGCGAGACTTATTCAGGCTTGAAGAAGAGCACCGCGAGCGGCGGCAGCGTGAGGGACAGCGACTGGTTCAGGTCCTCGTAAGGCATGGGCTGCGCCTCGACGGCGCCCTGGTTCCCCACGCCGCTGCCGCCGTAGTACTGCGCGTCGCTGTTGAGGAGCTCGCGCCAGCGCCCGCCGCGGGGCACGCCGACGCGATAGTTGGTGCGCGACACGGGCGTGAAGTTGCACACGACCAACACCGGCGCGGCGCCGGGCGCCTGCCGCAGGAAAGAGACAACGCTCGCTTCCCAGTCGCCGCGGTTGATCCAGCGGAAGCCCTCGCCCGAGAAATCTTTTTCATGCAATGACTTTTCATTGCGATAAACCCGGTTCAGGTCCGCCACCCAGCGCTGCACGCCCTCGTGGCGCGGGTCGTCGCGGATCACGTGCCACTCGAGGCTGTCCTCGTGCGTCCATTCGCGCCGCTGGCCGAACTCGCCGCCCATGAAGAGGAGCTTCTTCCCGGGGTGCGACCACAGGGTGCCGAACAGGAGTCGCAGGTTCGCGAACTGCCGCCAGGCGTCGCCCGGCATGCGGCCGATGAGCGAGCCCTTGCCGTGCACGACTTCATCATGGGAGAGCGGCAGCACGAAGTTCTCGTGGAACGCGTACCACAGGCTGAAGGTGAGCTCGTCGTGATGGTGTTTGCGGTACACCGGGTCGCGCTTGAAGTAGCCGAGAGTATCGTGCATCCAGCCCATGTTCCACTTCATGCCGAAGCCCAGGCCGCCGACATAGTTCGGGCGCGACACCTGCGGCCAGGCGGTCGATTCCTCGGCGATCGTCTGGATGTCGGGAAAATCTCGATACAGCGTTTCGTTCAGGAAGCGCAGGAAGTCGATCGCGTCGAGGTTCTCGCGCCCGCCGTGGCGGTTGGGGATCCACTCGCCGTGCTTGCGGCCGTAGTCGAGGTAGAGCATGGAGGCGACCGCATCGACGCGCAGGCCGTCGGCGTGGTAGCGCTCGAGCCAGAAGTGCGCGCTCGAGGAAAGGAAGGCGCGCACCTCGTTCCTGCCGTAGTTGAAGATCGCGCTCGCCCAGTCCGGGTGATGGCCCTGGCGCGGGTCGGAATGCTCGTAGAGATGCGTGCCGTCGAAGAAGCCGAGGCCGTGCTGGTCCCAGGGGAAGTGCGACGGCACCCAGTCGAGGATCACGCCGATGCCGTTCTGGTGCAGCACGTCGACGAAATGCATGAAGTCCTGCGGCGTGCCGTAGCGGGAGCTGGGGGCAAAGTAGCCGGTGCATTGGTAGCCCCAGGATCCGTAGAACGGATGCTCCATCACCGGCATCAGCTCCACGTGCGTGAAGCCCATGCGCTTCACGTAATCGGCGAGCATCGGAGCGACTTCCCTGTAGCTCGGAAGCCTTTTCGGGTCCGACGGATCGCGCCGCCACGACCCCAGATGCAGCTCGTAGATCGACCAGGGCGCGTCGAGCGCGTTGGCGCGAGCGCGGTTCTTCATCCACTCGGCGTCGTTCCACTCGTAGTCGAGCTTCCACACCACCGAGCCGGTGTTCGGAGCCGTCTCGCAGCGAAACGCGTACGGATCGGACTTGTCGGCGCGGTAGTTGCCGTGCCGCGAGACGACGTGGAACTTGTAGAGGCTGCCCTGCTTTGCGTTCGGGACCTTGGCTGTCCAGACGCCCGCGTCATTCGGGTGCATGGGGTGCGCGCGCGCGTCCCAGCCGTTGAAGTCGCCGATCACAGACACCTGCGCGGCGTTCGGCGCCCATACTGCGAATTGCGTTCCATCGCCCGCATTTGGTCCGGCGGCGTGCGCGCCGAGCTTCTCGTAGAGCCGGCTGTGCGTGCCCTCGCGGAACAGGTACAGGTCGTGTCCGGTCAGACTGATAGGACGGTCAGCGACGGTTGGCATCGTGGGTTAGGGGTTGGCACCGTAAGCTAGGGATTGGCAACCTATACTTTGAGCCATGCAAACGGACTATGTTCAGCGGTTTCTCTTCGAAGATCTGGACATTAGAGGGCGGTTGGTGTGCCTGACCGGGGCCTGGCAGCGCATGCTGGACGGCCGGGGCTACCCCGAGGATATCGCGGCGCTGCTCGGTCATACCACCGCGCTGAACGTGCTTTTGGGGGCGAACCAGAAGGGCTCCGGCCGGGTCACCCTCCAGGTCCAGGGCTCCGGGCCGGTCAAGCTGCTGGTCGCCGACTGCACCCAGGAGCTGCGGATTCGCGGCATGGCGCACTACGAGAAGCAAGATTCGGAGCCTCTGGACGTTGAGCCGAATAACGAACGCAGCCTGCTGGGCGACGGCCGGCTGTCGGTGACGCTGGAGGATATCCGCAGCGGTCAGTTCTACCAGAGCCTGGTGCCGCTGGAGGGCGAGACCCTGGAAGAGATCTTCGCGCATTATCTCCTGCAATCGGAGCAGACGACCGCGTTCCTGCGCCTGCGGGCCGACAGCGCCGCGCTCTGCGGACTGCTGCTGGAGAAGCTGCCGCGCGCCGATGTGCGCGATCCCGACGGCTGGAATCGCGTCGTCCACCTCGCCTCCACCCTGACCCTGGACGAGACGCGCGATGCGCAGCCCTACGACCTGCTGACGCGCGTTTTCCCCGAGGAGCTGATGCGCGTGTTCCGGCTCTACGCGGTCGAGTACCACTGCCCGTACGACGAGACGAAGGTCAAGGACATGCTGCTCGGGCTCGGCCGCGAGGAGGTCGAGGCGATCCTCGCCGAGCAGGGCGAGGTGGTGATCCGCAACGAGATGTGCAACCACGAGTACCGCTTCGACGCGCGCGCGATCGCCGATCTCTTCGCGTGTCATTGAAATGCTACAAATGCACATGACTGGGCCATGATCCGGCGTTAGTCTCCCGGGTCAGGAGGTCAGCACATGAAACGAATCCTTGCCGCTACTTTGCTGTTGGCGCTCGCCGCCTGCGGCGATTCCGCGCCCCCGCCGAAGCCGGCCGCCCAGCCCGCGAGCCCGCCGCCCCAGGCGCCGGCTCCCCAGGCCAAAGCTCCAGAAGTCAAAGCCCCCGAGGCTCCGAAGCCGGATCCGAACAAGGAGCTCGCGCGGCGCGTCAAGCAGGCGCTCGAAGGCGACGGCAAGGTTCAGGCCGCGGGGATCGACGTGACCGCGAAGGAAGGCCGCGTCAGTCTCTGGGGCACGGCCGCGACCGCCGGCGAGCGCAACCTCGCCGGTCAGATCGCGGGGAAAGTCGAAGGCGTTGCGTCGGTCGACAACCAGATCAAGGTGGTAAAAGGCTCCTAGCTACAGATCGACTTCGGGTAGCGCAGCGCCCATCTGGGCGGGGTCGGTGCCGCGACTGGTGGAGTCGCCCAGCCCGAGCTGACCGAGCGCGTTGTAGCCCCAGCACTTGATGGCGCCCGTGCCGAGTACCGCGCAGGTGTGATAGTGACCCGCGGCCATCCCGACGACCTGGTGATGGAATCCGTTCGGCTCCAAACCGAGATCCACGGCGGGCGGCTGCCCGAACGCCACCTCGCCTGGATTGTCGCCCCGGTTGGCCGTGTCGCCCACGCCCAGCTGTCCGAGGCCGTTGTAGCCGAAGCACTTGATCCGGTAGCGCGCGGTGAATCCCGAAGACGTGGGCACGCAGGTGTGGGCATAGCCTGCGCTCATTTCCCAGGTGACCGAACCCGACGGCATGAAGGGTAGCGACAGGCCCATCTCTCCGGGGTTGTCGCCGCGATTGTTGGTGTCGCCGAGGCCCAGCTGCCCGAAGGCGTTGTAGCCCCAGCACTTGGGCCAGGCGTTGTTGGCCCGCACCGCGCACACGTGATAGCGGCCGGCAACGATTTCCTTGAGCGGAAAGCCGGAAAACCCGGTGTCGACGGCGGGCAGGGAGTCGCCCATCTCGCCCGGAGAGTCTCCCCGCGTCAGGTTATCGCCCAGGCCCAGGGTACCCACCCCGTTGTAGCCCCAGCACTTCACTTGCTGGTTGTCGAGCAGGGCGCAGGTGGAGTATCCGGCGGCGGCGATGTCGATCGCCTTGCGCCCGGTTCCCAGGTTGGGGATCGCGAAGGAGTTGTTGCCGCCGTCGCGCCGGTTCTGCGTGTCGCCGGCGCCGAGCTGGCCGTAGCCGTTGTAGCCCCAGCACCAGACGGCTCCTCCGTATTTCAGAGCGCAGGTGTGGTAGTCCCCGGCGACGATCTTCTGTGTCTCGATCAGCGCCGCGGGCATCCCGCCGAACACCTCGCTGGGATTGTCGCCGAGATTGTTCGTATGGCCGTACCCCAGCTGACCATAGACGTTGTAGCCCCAGCAGTAAACGTCCCCCTCGGTGTCGAGCGCGCAGGTGTGGTATCCGCCGAGCGCCAGTTGCTTGACCGGGCCGTGTTTTGGAAAGAACACTGCGGGCAGTGCGCTGCCCATCTGCCCCGGCGCGTCTCCGCGATTGAGCGTGTCGCCCAGGCCCAGTTGTCCGTAGTAGTTGTAACCCCAGCACTTGACGTTGCCGCCGACCAGAATCGCGCACGTGTGGTACGCCCCCGCCGCCACACGGACGGCCGGCGTCTCTGCGGCCGCTGGCAGGCCCATCGCCAGCAAAAACGGCAGCGCAACCCATCCCTTCCCCTTGCCAAGAATTTTCCTCATGGTATCCCCCTGGTTGACCATCGGATGTCCGAGGCCAGTCTGGCATCGGGGGCAACGCCGACCTAGCCCGGCGTGCTACAGGATTCGAGTGAAGGACTGCACAACTGGCGCCGCTCGATCAGGCGCCGCGCCGTGAGGCCTCAGCTGAAGATCGTGAAGGAATCCTGAAACCAGGACCCTTTCGCGCGCGCTGCGCATTCTTGGACGGGCGTCCAATACTGCTGCACCATCGCGTTCGTCAATGGTCGCGCGGCGGTCCCCGGCCCGGCTTGTCTCGCGGGCCTCATGATCCGCCACTCGGCGAATCCTTTGTCGGGCCCGGTCCTGCCGACCGTGATCGCGTAGTGCGTGAGGCCTTCCCGCTCATTTCCCTTCGCGCTGTCGTAGATGACATACCGCTCCCCGAGTGAATCATCCTGCACCTTGCCTCCGACGCGCTGTCGAACGCACTGCGCCACCGCCTGGTGGGAGCCGGTGAATTGCAGTGTCCGGACCGGTTTCGTCTGCTGGATATCCCCCAGCTGCACGCAGGCTCCGATGAGGAGACCCGCGACGATGATTGCCCCACTGCGTAAGGCTTGCGTCATTGTGAATGACTCCTCCATACCAATGGGCTATCCGGTCGAGACCCGTCAGGGATGCGCCAGACTGACTATTGCTGACGCACGGCTGACGCTTCAAACTTCGTCCCGAAGCGGGGATAGCTCAATGGCAAGAGCGCGGTCAATCCCCGATCGAGATCTGAGTCCGAGTCTCAGTCCCCGCTCCACTCCTTCCTGCTATCGCGGCCGGCGTCCGACGAGGTAGCGCACGCCCTGGGGACCCACGTCTTCGACGTGCTTGCATCCCGCTTTCATGGAGAACTCGTCGCCAGCCCGGTACGTCCGCCCGCTTCCCTCCGTCGTCAGCGTGATCTCGCCTTCCAGCACGAGCGCCAATACGTCGAACGGGTGCGAATGCTCGGCGTTGTGGCAGTTGGGCTTGAGCTGGTTGGTGCGAATCTCGGGATAGCCCTCCGTCCGGAGTCTCGCTTCGAAGCTCTTCTCGTCGGCCATCACAACCTCCTCAGGAACGGCGCGCGAGCTTGGCGCCCGGCCACACGTCGGGGCGGCTGCGCGCATACTGCGGCGGATAGTCTAGCGCGACACCGAAGCGCTCGGCGGCGTGCCAGACCCAGCGCGGGTTGTCGAGGAACGCGCGTGCCATGGCCACCATGTCGGCCTTGCCGGAGGCAACGATCTCCTCGGCCTGCGCCGGATCCGCGATCATTCCCACGGCCCGGGTGGTCACGCCCGCTTCCCTTCTTACTTGCTCTGAAAAAGGCACCTGATACCCCGGTGCCACCGGAATCTTCGCGTGCGGCACCGTGGCGCCGCTCGAGACGCACACGAAATCGAACCCTGCACGCTTGAGTTCGCGCGCGTAGACGACCGCATTCTCCGGCTGCCAGCCGCCCTCGACCCAGTCGGTGGCATTGATGCGGACGCCGAGCGCGCGCTCCTTCGGCCACACCTCGCGCACGGCGTGCGCCACCTCGAGCGGGAAGCGCATCCGTTCCCGGCCGTAGTCGTCTTTTCTATGATTCGAGAGCGGGCTGAGGAACTGGTGCAGCAGGTAGCCGTGGGCGGAGTGCACCTCGACCAGGTCGAAGCCGATGCGCTTGGCGCGCTCAGCGGCCGCCACATAGGCATCCACCAGGCCCTTCAACTCCTCTTTCGACAATTCGTGCGGCGTATGCCAGCCCTCGCCGTAAGGGATGGGCGAAGGCGCGACCGTCGGCCAGGGAGACTCGTGCGGTCCGAGCGGCTTGCCGCCCTTGAACGGCGGGTGGGTCGAAGCCTTGCGCCCCGCGTGGCCGATCTGGATGCCGATCGGATTCCTGGTGATGCCGCGGTACACCTGCACCGCGCGCTTCATCGCAGCTTCGTTGTTGTCGCTATAGAGGCCGGTGCAGCCGTGCGTGATGCGGCCTTCGCGGGTGACGTTCGTCTTCTCCACCACGAACAGGCCCGCCCCGGAGCAGGCGAAGCTGCCGAGGTGCTGGAGATGCCAGTCGGTCATGGAGCCGTCGTCGGCCGAGTACTGGCACATCGGCGAGACCACGATGCGGTTGGGAAGCGTGATGCCGCCGAGCTCGATCGGCGTGAAAAGCTTAGGGGGCAGCGACAGAGATTTTTCTTTCCTGGAAGGCTTTTCTCAATGCAACGGCGAACGCCGCTGCACCGGGCTGATCGCCGTGCAGGCACAGCGTGTCGGCCGAGACCGGAACGCGCTTGCCCGACAGGCTCGTGACGTACCCGTCCTCGATCATCGCCAGCGCCTGCTTCACCGACTTGGCGGCGTCCTCGATCATGCCGCCGGGCTTGTCGCGCGGCGCGAGCGTGCCGTCGTCGGAGTAGCCGCGGTCCGCGAACACTTCCCCGGCCACCGGGATACCTGCCTTCCTGGCTATTTCATAGTTTCGACTTCTGGATAAAACGTACAGCATGGCCCCAAGGTCTTTCGCCGCGCGCACCATCGCTTCGGACAGCCCCTCGTCGACGGCCGCCATGTTGTAGAGCGCGCCGTGGCACTTGATGTGATGCAGTCGCGCACCCGCGGCGCGGGCGAAGCCCTCCACCGCGCCCGCCTGGTACACGACGAGGTCGTACATGTCCTGCGGCGAGATCTTCATCGGCCGGCGGCCGAAGCCCTGGATGTCGGGCAGCGACGGGTGCGCGCCGATCGCCACGCCGTGGTCCACCGCGAGGCGCACGGTCTTGCGGATGGTCGCCGGATCGCCGCCGTGGAAGCCGCACGCGATGTTCGCCGAGCTGATGTGCGGCATGACCTCGGCGTCGGCGCCCATCTGCCAGGCGCCGTAGCTTTCTCCCATATCGCAATTCAGGTCGATGGTCTTCATTCTGAAAAAGGGGTCAGGACCCTTTTTTTACCCTGCGGAAAAAGGGTCCTGACCCCTTTTTCACTTAGGTGATTCCTTTGCACCGTACTCCCAAGCGATGCCGCGCAGCGCCGACTCGAGTCGCTCGCGCGCATCCCGCCGCAGCTCGCCGGCGATCTCCAGGCTGCAGCGCGCGAAGTGCACCTTGCCGCCGGGCGCGAGCTGCGCGAGCCGCGCCACGTCGGCCGAGGCGATCTCGGCGATGCGCGGATAGCCGCCGGTCGTCTGGTGATCGGCCATCAGCGCGATCGGCACGCCGCTCGGCGGCACCTGCACCGAGCCGAGGCAGGTCGGCCCGGATAGTATCTCATCGGCCTGCGGCCGCCCGAGCGGCGGCCCGCTCAGGCGAAAGCCCATGCGGTTGGAGTCGGGCGCGACGCGCCACACCGTGTCGAAGAACGCGCGCTGCGAGTTCGAGTCGAAGCTCGCGAAGTGCTGGCCTTCGATCACGTGCACCAGGATCGGCTCGCGATCGGGCAGCGTGAGCGGCGGCGCGGACCATTTCACCGTGCCGTCCCTGGTTTTTTTCAGGGAAGCAAACCTCTGGGAAGCTTCGGCGTCGCGTAGCGCCAGCACATCCCCGTGCTTGAGCGCCCTGCCCTCGAAGCCGCCGAAACGGCCCGGCAGGTAGGTGCTGCGGCTGCCAAGCACCGGGTCGACGGCGAACCCGCCCGCCACGGCGATGTAGGCGCGCGCGCCGCGTGTCGCGCGGCCGACGTTGAAGCGCGTTCCGGCGGGCGCGAGCACCGGCCGGTTGTGCGGAAAGCTGCTCTGGAACTCCGCGCCACAGACCGCGACCAGCGTGTCCTGCTCGAACAGCAGCTCCGGGCCGATCACCGTGATCTCGAGCGCCGCCTCGCTCGGCACGTTGCCGACCAGCGCGTTGGCGAGCGCGAGCGAAACCTGGTCCATCGCGCCGCCCGGGCACAGCCCGACGCGCTGGAAGCCGTGGCGCCCGTGGTCCTGCACCGTCGTAAGCAACCCGGGGCGAAGAATACGGATGCTCATCGATTCGCTGCCATTTCGACGAACTCGGCCCGCGTGATGGCGCGGAAACGCACGCGATCGCCCGGCCACAGCAGGCTGGGGCGGGTGCGCGCGGCGTCGAACAGCACCAGCGGCGTGCGCCCGATCACGTTCCAGCCGCCCGAGATCGCGTACGGATAGACCACCGTCTGCTCGTTGGCGATGGCCACCGATCCCGCCGGCACGATCGCGCGCGGCGAGGCCCGGCGCGGCACGGCGAGCTTCGCATCGAGCCCGCCCATGTAGGCGTGGCCGGGGGCGAATCCCATCATCAGCACGCGGTATTCGGCCGCCTCGTGGCGCTTCGCCACCTCGTCCGGGGAAAGGTCGGCCTTCTTCGCGACCTCGTTGAGGTCGAGCGCGAACTCCGGCTCGTAGCACACCGGCAGCTCGACCTCGCTTCCAGGATTGTCCTTGGCCGCAAGGGCCTGCTTCAGCGAATCGACGACGATCTCGAGCGCCGCATCGAGCGGGTTCCCGGGAAATTCAGCATTGTCGGGGTCGAAGTGCAGCGCGACGCCGCCGAGCGCCGGTACTACGTCGCGGATCCAGGGCACCTTGCGCTTGAGAATCACGAGGGCAAGACGCTGCACGACGCTGTTCACCTCGAGGTCGAGCGTCGACGAGAACTCGACGTACGCCGCCGAATCTCCAAGGGGAACAACAGCCAATGGACGGGCTTTAGCCAACTACCCTGTCTTCGCTAATCCTTCGGACCTTTAGGCACTGCAACGCCGAGGAGGCAGTCGCGGTTGACCAGTTCGGCAAGCCGATCCTCGCTCCAGCTTTCCGTTCCCGCCGGGCGCATCGGCAGCACCAGGTAGCGCATGTCGGCCGACGAGTCATGGATGCGGATTTGGGTTTTTTCAGAAATCACCAGGCCAAACTCGGCGAGCACCTCTCGCGGCTCGCGCACCATTCGCGAGCGGTAATTGCGCGACTTGTACCAGTCGGGCGGAATTCCCAGCAGCAGGCGCGGATAGCAGGAACACAGCGTGCAGACGATGGCGTTGTGCACGTCGCGCGTGTTCTCGACCACGAGCAGCTTGAGCCCCGGGATCTCCAGGCCGAGCTCCTCGCAAGCCTGGGTTGCGTTCTGCAGCAGCCTTCCCTTGAACGCCGGATCGCGCCACGCGTGCGCCAC
>Ga0105340_1001063_pt1 | contig 12682 bp, 7 predicted proteins | sample EasRivMeERMLT700_FD_89676 | JGI IMG/M metagenome (GOLD analysis project Ga0105340, IMG submission 89676) | Soil microbial communities from meander-bound floodplain in the East River, Colorado, USA - East River MetaG ERMLT700 | ecosystem: Environmental > Terrestrial > Soil > Floodplain | place... | reverse complement strand
GGGTATTGCTCGCGATTGCGTGCGTCGCCCAGACCAACACTCCAAAGATCCGCCAAATCTCGCCGGGAATTTTCGAGATTGGGAAGGTGCGGCTCGATAAAGCGACGCGGTCAGTCACGTTTCCGGCGGTGGTGAACATGACGGAAGCGATCGTTGAATACGTGGTGGTGACGGGCGATGGAAAGGTCCACGAGAGTTTGTTGCGCACGGAGACAGTCCCAAAAGATATTCATGTGGCGATGCTGTTGCTCGACGTGAAAGGCGCGGGCACGAACATGGTGCCGGCAGATCCGTTGAAGCGAATTCCGGGCGATCCCGTCAGTATTGAAGTGAGTTGGAAGGAAAAGGGAAAAACGAAACGCGTGCCGGCCGAGAAGCTCATTTTCAACACGCAAACGAAAACGAACCTGAGTCCCGGCCCGTGGGTTTACAATGGATCGCACGTCGAGAACGGGGTTTTTCTGGCTGATCCGGAAGGATCAATTGTGTCGCTCATCACCGATCCGTTCGCGCTCGTGAACAACCCGCGCCCGGGCCGCGACAACGACGATCTGTGCGAAGTGGACAGCAAGGCCGTGCCTGCGCTGGACACTCCCGTAGAGGTCCGTATTACACTCCTGAAGAAATGAGACTTGGATTCCTGATCTTATTGGCGTGCCTGTACTGCGTCTACGCGGCGGAGAACACAACACGCCCGGTGATTCGCGGCGACGAGTCATTCAAGAATGAAGTGCAGCGTGCGATCGACCGCGGGCTGGCATGGCTCAAAGCGAACCAGAACACGAATGGCTGGTGGTCGACGCCCGATCACCCGGCGCTCACGGCGTTGCCGGTGATGGCGTTCAATGGCGATCCGTCGAAGCGTTATGCGCGCGAGCCGTTCCTGACGAATGCGTATGCGCACATCCTGCGTTCTGTGAAACCGAGCGGAGGAGTTTTTGGGACGAACCTGCCGACGTACAACACGGCTGTCTCGATGCTGGCGCTGGTGTCGGCGAACGATCCGGCCTACGACCCCGTGCTCCGCAAGGCGCGCGGCTTCCTCGTGAATTTGCAAAGCGACTTCGGCGAGAAGGGGAAGGTGGACGATGTTTTCGACGGCGGTATTGGCTACGGCACGAAGTACGAGCACGCGGACATGGGCAACACGTTGCAGGCGTTGGAGGCGCTGCACTACACGCGGTATTTGTTGCAGGACCAAAACTCGGCGGACGCGAAAGACTTGAACTGGGCGGCGGCGATCCAGTTCCTGCAAAACTGCCAGAACCTCTCGTCGCACAACAAACAGGCGTGGGTATCCGGGAAACCGAGCGATCGCGGCGGCTTCGTGTATTATCCGGGCCACAGCATGGCGGGAGGCGAGACGAACGCGGCCGGCCGTGTGGCGTTGCGCTCCTACGGCAGCATCAGCTACGGCGGTTTGCTGAGTTACATTTATGCGGACCTCAAGCGAGACGATCCGCGCGTAAAGGCAGTGTTTGACTGGCTGCGCGGCAATTACACGCTCGCGGAAAATCCGGGGATGGGCCCGCAGGGGCTCTATTATTATCTCCACACGTTGACGAAGGCGCTCACGGCGTATGGAGTGAACGAGTTGCCGCTGGCCAATGGCCGCAACGTGGCGTGGCGGCGGGAGGTGGCTTCGCGCCTGATGGATTTGCAACGGCGCGACGGTTCGTGGGAGAACGACAACTCGCGCTGGTGGGAGAAAGACGCGGTGCTGGTCACGTCCTACGCGGTGCTGAGCCTGGAAATGATTTACAACGGGCTGTGAGGGCAGGGTCGGCGCTCCGCGCCGACCGTTTCGCTGATTGGCGGTCGGTGACGGAGCGCCGACCCTACCGCAGTTCGCAGTTGAAAAGGGGCGCAAGGGTGGCCAAGTTGACGCGGGTTCTAAAAAAGGAATGATTATGATGACACGTCGGGAAGCTCTTCACACCACGGTCCTGGCCAGCGCGGGAGTAATCGCAACTTCAGCCGTCAACGCGGCCACGCCCCAGACGGCACCGGGCACGGGACCGCATAAATTGCCGCCGCTGCCGTACGCGTTCGACGCGCTCGAGCCGCACATCGACGCGAAGACGATGGAGATTCACCACGACAAGCATCACCAGGCTTACGTGACGAACTTGAACAAGGCTCTCCAGGGGCACGATGAATTGGCGAGCAAGCCGATCCAGGATCTGGTGAAGGATATGCGCTCGGTGCCTGACACCATCCGCATGGCGGTGCGCAACAACGGCGGCGGGCACTACAATCATTCGCTGTTCTGGCAGATGTTGAAAAAAGGAAGCGGCGAGCCGAAGGGTGAAATCAAAGAGGCCATCGACCGCACGTTCGGCAGCTACGACAAGTTCAAGGAGGGATTCACGGAGGCGGCGACGAAAGTGTTTGGCAGCGGCTGGGCATGGCTCGTCGTGGATGGGAAGCAATTGAAGATTGAATCAACGCCGAACCAGGACACGCCGCTAACGATGGGGCGGCTTCCGCTGCTCGGGCTCGACGTTTGGGAGCACGCGTATTATCTGAAGTATCAGAACCGCCGGCCCGAGTACATCGCCGCGTTTTTCAACGTGATCAACTGGGACTTCGTCACGGAGCGATTCCGCGAAGCCGGAAAATAGTCAGGGATCGACCGGTCGCACGCGGTAGGCGCGGAGAAATGGCGCAGGCGAGTTGGTGGAGACATCGTCTTCGAAAACTTCCTGAGGTGCGATGGCCATGCGCGGCCAGTTCGTCCCGCCGAACGGGCTGAATTCCATTATCTGATTATCGGCGTATTCGAGTTGATAGCGCTTGCCCACAACCGCCTGCCATCCGACGCGATAGAAAGCGGAATCGACAGGCGCCAGGCTCAAACGCAAAACTGAGGTGCTGTCCCGCGGATCGGTTCCCGCAAGTTGTTCCTGCGCGTTCGACTGGCCATCGCCGTCCGGGTCTCCGCTTGCGCCGTCGACGCCTGATGAGATCGCCGGATCAAGGCCCTGGGCAATCTCCCAGTTGTCCAACAACCCGTCGCCGTCAGTGTCGAGATTGGTTGGATAGGCGAGACGCACGCGAACCGCGCCAAGAGTCACCAACTCCTGGCCCGATCCCGAGAAACTCGTCCCAAGGACCGCGCTGTCGAGTTGGCGGGTTTGCGCTGTTTCGTCAAACTCCGGACCCGCGGCCAGTGCCGCAACTTTGATGACATCTCCAGGTTGCAACCCGCCCAGTTCCGTGAACGGAATGCAGACTTCGATGAAATCCGAATTGCTGTCGTTCACGATGGGGCCGATTTCGGGCGAGCGATTGAATTGCTGCATGAGCGCGTTCGTGATCGGCATCAACTCGCTGTTCAACCGGAAGATCCCCTGGCCGATGTTCAGCGCGAGCGAGGGGCGCGCGAAGTTGTTGATCGTCGCGCCGTCGCCGTCCTCATCGCCAAAGATGCAACCCACCGCAGGTGTGAAATTCGTGAACGCGAGATTTTCGAGGCAATCAAGTCCATCGGCCCCCTGCGCAGTGGGATCGATCGTGCCGTTGCCAACGCCAACCATGTTTGAGACGCCCGCGAGGCGCGGCGACTCGACGAACAGAAAGATATTGTTGTCGCGATAGAACATTGCGTTCCGAATGCCCAGGTAGAGATTCGTTGAGTCGTTGTTTACGTAAAACTCCCCGAGGTTCGAGAAGCGGCCATGGCGCGGGAGGATTGATGGGCCGGCGAGGTCGAAGGTTTGACCGGTAATGTTTCCATCGCCGTTGTCCGGCGCATTCGTTTCGACCAGCGGTGTGTTCCATGTAGAAGGGTAAATGCGATCGGCAGGGAGGCTTCGATTGATAACAAATCCGTCGATGGAAGCTCCCGCGGTGCTCAGTGCATCGGCCCGCAGCACGCCGCCGTCGATCGTCACTTTCAGGCAGTGGTGAATGGGCCGATGCTGCGCCGTCGCGATGTGGCGCGTACCCATGGTGTAAAGACCGCTGTAACCGCCGCCGCCGGAAACGACGTGGTGCAGACCGTTCGTGGGCGCGAACTTTTCAAAATTGTGGTCGTGTCCAGCGAAAATCAACTGCACGCCGTATTGTTCCGCGATCGGTTCTAGCAAATGCATTAGTTGGGTCTGATCGAGGACATCGTTGCCGTCGCGGTCCGCGCCGGCGTGCGCGCCCGAATGCGCGATTGGATTGTGGAAAAATAAAAATTTCCAGTTCTTACTGCTGTTCGCCAGATCGTTGGTGAGCCAGTGATATTGGGGCGTCCCATTGGTGAAGACATAGCTGGTAAACCATGGGTTAAAGAGAGCGACGAAGTGCGCGTCGCCATGATCAAAAGAGTAAAATAATTCGTGGCCGAACACGGAATTGGTCGGGAGGTAGAAAGCATTCTGAAAGTTCGTGAGCCCGTTGTCGGGCGGCCCGCCGCAGCAATTCAAGTCGTGATTTCCGGCGCTGAAAAAGAACGGAGTGTTCTTCATTTGCGTGTAGATGTTGAAGACGCGCGTGTCCACAGTCGCATCCGTGAACCCGCCATAAATGACGTCGCCGTGATGAATGACGAGGTCAGGATTGAAACTCGCCATCACTGCGGCGATCTGCCGCTGCGCGCTGCTCGCATCACCGCTGTCGCCCAGCGCGGCAAACGTGATCGGTCCGGAGGTCTTCAACGTCCGAAACCACTCGACATCCGAAACGATCGGATCCGAGTCCGCGTTCGTGACGCTTCCCACCTGGTAAAAATATTTCGTGTCCGGCGTGAGGTTTGTCAGCGTGATCACGTGCGTGCGCACCATGTCCTCGTTCGTCACGACGGTGGAGACGGCCGGACTCAGGCCATATTGCACGAAGCTGCTGGCGCGCGTCGCCGTGCGCCAGATAATCTGCACGCTTGCAGGCGTGCTGTTCTGAATGAAAGGACCGCGAGGAAAATTTGCGGTGAGAGTCGCAGCGAGCGACAACGTGGATGCGCTCTCGCCCGTGTAAATGCCTTCGATCGCCAGAACATTTTCACCGGGCACGAGCAGCGAGGCAAACCGCGAAACATCCTGGACGCCTACGGTCAGTAACGGGTCTTCCATCCCCGCAGCGTGTTCTTCCGGGGTTGGGTAGCGGATCCCTTTACTCTCGTTGCGGGCAATCTCAACGCCGTTGAGGTATGCGACGTAACCTTCCTCGTGCTCCACCCGCAAGGTCAGAGACTGGATCGATTTAGGGTCAGCCACTTTGAACGTGCGGCGTTGAAATACGTAGCCGGGACCGCCTCTGCCTTTGAGTCCTTCGTGTTCATCGGCGACTTCGAAGCCTGAGGCCGCAAAGCGCCAGCGCCCGTCATCGAAATTGTTTCTGTGCCAGTCGGTATGCGGCCTCGCGGCTTTGCTGGCATGTTTTTGATACTTCCACAGATCGCCAATGCGCACGAGGTCTCCGCTTTGTGCTGTAACAATCGCAGTCGTACAAAGCATCCACGCCAGCGCCAGCCATCGGGAAATCATGCGCGCACGATACACTGATACATTCCGAGGTTCAAGCGGGGACGGATCAGGGCTGCTCCCACGCGCCAAGCGCAGCACGTGTTTGGTCCTGGTGCGACAACAGAAAGAAATGGTCGGCCCCGGGGATCGCTTTCCATTCCAGACTTTTGACCTTTGTCTTAACACCAGCCATCTGACCCTTGAAGGAGCCATTTGCCACATACGATTCCTTGCTGCCCACCAGGAAGCGAACCGCCATTTCACGGGTCCACTTTCCCGTGAGTGCATCCGGCGGATACGCGCCGAGAACGATCAATCCCCGAAACACCTGGGGGGCGCGGACGTATGCGCGACAAGCGCCAAATCCGCCCGCGGAGAGTCCGATCAGCGTCGGCTTGGGTAGGGCGATGTTGAGGCGCACGCCGGTTGCCTTCAGCGCTTCGGATAAATACTCGTTCGAGACTTCGGCGGGGCTGATTCCGTACGCCGGACAGACAATCACATGATTCGAGAAAACCGAAGAAAGATAGTGCGGGTAGGCGAGCAGGCTTCCACCGTATCCGTGAAGAAACAGAACGCACTTCGTCTTCGGCGTGAGTTTCGCAGGCACATAAACCGTCGCCAGCCCAAGCTGCGGTTTGCGCTCGCTCAAGCAGTAATCCAGGACGGAGGGAACGTTGCCGAACAGGAGCGATTTGCGAACGCCGCGGTAATACGTGGCGAACAGCTCTTGCAATCTTGAGGCTTCGTCCTGTCGCAAGCCGATCATGTCGCCCTGCGAGAGTCCCGTTGCAATCGCGGTTTCCTCGGAAACATTCGCCACGCCCGCGCGGATGAGGGGCAGCCACTGGGGGCTGACGCCAGCCAGCGAAATGGGCGGCGCAGCGCGGGTCGTCGGCCAGCGCACATGGATCACTTGTTGCGCGCCGCAAATGATCGTGCAGGCGAGCCAAACAAAAACGGCCTGAATGTATCCGCGCATTGCTCCGAGCATTGCGGACGATATTACGACCGCATCGATTCTTCGACAATGCTGGCGCTTGTTTTACCTTTGAAGTTTGCGTCAGCCTGCTCATCATTGCGACATGTCGCAGGAGCCGCTGCTGAAGATCGATCTCCCTGGCATTCCGCACGTGAAGAGCGGGAAGGTCCGGGAAATTTTCGATCTCGGCGACAGTCTCCTGATGGTCGCGACAGACCGCATCTCGGCGTTTGACTGCGTGATGCCCAACGGGATCCCGCGCAAGGGCGAAGTGCTGACACAGATTTCACACTTCTGGTTCGAGCGGTTCGCTTCCACGGTGCCAAACCATCTGCTCGCGCACGCCGGCGATCCGTTGCCGGAAAAGCTGAAGCCGTTTCGCACGCTGATCGAACGGCGCAGCATGATCGTGAAGAAAGCCAGGCCGCTCGCGATTGAATGTGTCGTGCGCGGATACCTCGCCGGCTCGGGATGGTCCGAGTATCGCAAGCGGCAAACCGTGTGCGGCATCAAACTGCCGCCTGGCCTTGTCGAATCCGGCGAGTTGCCGGAGCCGATCTTCACGCCCGCGACAAAGGCAGAAACGGGTCACGACGAAAACATTCCGTTTGAGCGCGCGGTCGAGATCGTGGGCAAGGACCTCGCGTCGCAGGCGCGCGCGACGAGCCTCAAGCTTTACACCGACGCGCGCCGGTACGCGCGCGAGCGCGGGATCATCATCGCCGATACGAAGTTTGAGTTCGGCGTGTTTGAAGGCCAGCTAATCCTCATCGACGAAGTGCTCACTCCGGACTCGTCGCGCTTCTGGCCGGCGGATCAATATGAGCCGGGTTGCAGCCAGCCCAGTTTCGACAAGCAATTTGTGCGCGATTACCTCCAAACCCTGATTTGGAATAAGACGCCGCCTGCGCCCGTTTTGCCTGCCGACGTTGTTGCGAAAACGCAGGCGAAGTATCTGGAAGCTTACTGGCGTCTCACTGGCCGCGAGCTCTGACGCATGCAGGAGTTGGTCGAAGATTTCCTCCAATACCTGCGCAACGAACGCGGCCAATCCGAAAACACGCAGCGCACTTATGCGGCGTTGTTGGGCAGGTTTATCGGCTGGGCGGACAAGCAGGGGCTAAAGAACTGGACCTCCGTCGAGTTTTCCCACCTGATGTCGTTTCTTCAGCACGAGCAACAGCGCCCCGTGGAATTACGCGAGAACGGCGCGGCGGCGCGGCTGAGTTCCGAAAGCCTCTATCTGCAGATTGCGGCCTTGCGCGCGTTTTACAAGTACGCCGAGAACGAGAAACTGCTGCCGGCGAACGTCGCGGAAAATCTCTCGCTGCCCCGGCGATGGCAACGGCTGCCGAAGGCGCTCACGAACGATGAGATCGAAAAGCTGCTCCAGCCTGAGGCGCCGCAGACGCCGTCGTCATTGTGCGACCACGCGATCCTCGAACTCACTTACGCCTCGGGCTTGCGGCTCTCTGAACTTCGCAATATCCGATTGGAACAGCTTCAGCTTGCGTCGAGGTTCGTGCTCGTGATCGGCAAAGGCAACAAGGAACGTGTCGTGCCGCTCGGACGCAAAGCGAGCGCGGCCATGCAGCGATATCTGGACGCGGGTCGGCCGAAGCTCGTCACCAAACGCTCGCCTGCGAATGTCTTTCTGACGAAGCGCGGCACTCCTTTTTCGGCGGTCACGCTTTGGCTCCGCATCAAACGACGGGCCAGACGCGCCGGCATCCCCCGCAACGTAACTCCGCACATGCTGCGGCACAGCTTCGCCACGCACCTGCTGGAACACGGCGCCGACCTGCGGGTCATCCAGGAACTGCTCGGCCACGCCAACATCAGCACCACCGAAATTTACACCCACGTCGCCGGGAGCCGCTTGCGCGACGTCCACCGCAAGTTTCATCCGCGCGGGTAGTTCCAAGGGGAGCGCTTGCCAGGCTGCTAATGCTGTGGACTGTGTGAATTAAGGAGGGCATACTGGCGTATTATAAGCATGAAAGACTGGGCACCAATCTTCATCGGCGGAATTGTGGCTGTTTCCGCCATGGCCGCGGAAATCGATCCGTCAAAGCTGCCGCCGCCGGTGACGCGCCCTGTCGATTTTGCGAAGGACGTCCAGCCGGTTTTCGCCGAGAGTTGTTACGGTTGCCACGGACCGAAGAGGCAGGAGGCCGGCTTGCGATTCGACATCAAAGCCGACGCGCTCAAGGGCAGCGAAAACGGCCCGGTCATCGTTCCCGGCAAGAGCGCCGAGAGCGTGGTGATCCATGCTGTTTCACGGCTCGGCGACCTGAAGATGCCGAAGAAAGGCGAACCCCTTTCAACCGAGCAGGTCGGCATTCTCCGCGCGTGGATCGACCAGGGCGCGCAATGGCCCGAAGCGGCTGTGGCCGACAAGAGGGGCGACCACTGGGCGTTCAAAGCGCCCGTGCGTCCTGCCGTGCCGAAAGTGAAGGGTCGCGCGCAAACTCCGATCGATAGCTTTATCCTCGCTCGCCTCGAACGCGAAAAGCTCAAGCCCTCCCCTGAAGCCGACAAAGCAACGCTCTTGCGGCGGCTCAGCCTCGACCTCATCGGCCTGCCGCCGACTCCGGAGGAAGTCGATGCGTTCATCTCCGACAACAGCAAGGACGCTTACCAAAAGCAGGTCGAGCGACTGCTCAAGTCGCCGCACTATGGCGAGAAGTGGGGCCGCCACTGGCTCGACGCGGCGCGCTACGCCGACTCCGATGGGTTCGAAAAGGACAAGTCGCGCTCGGTTTGGTTTTACCGTGACTGGGTGGTGAAGGCGTTCAACACGGACATGCCGTACGACCAGTTTGTGATTGCGCAACTCGCGGGCGACCAACTCCAGAAGCCTACCCAGGACGATTTGGTCGCCACCGGTTTCCTGCGCAATTCGATGTTGAACGAAGAGGGCGCAATTGATCCGGAGCAATTTCGCATGGAAGCCATGTTCGATCGCATGGACGCGATCGGCAAAAGCGTGCTGGGCCTGACCATCCAATGCGCGCAATGCCACAACCACAAATACGATCCGCTGAAGCAGGAAGAGTATTACAAACTGTTCGCGTTCATTAACAACGATCACGAAGCCACGACGGTTGCCTACATGCCCGACGAGTTGATGAAGGTTGAGACGCTCTCGCGCCGCATGAAGGAGATCGAGGCGGATTTGAAGCACAAGCACGCCGATTGGGAAAAGCGCATGGCGGAGTGGGAGAAATCGGTGAAGGGCAATCAGCCGGAGTGGGCGGTGTTGATACCCGAGGAATTTGGCGATCCCGGCGGCGGCGCGAAATATAATCTGCTGAAGGACAACTCGGCGTTGTGCATGGGCTACGCGCCGACGAAGCTGACGACACGGTTTGTTGCGAAGACAACCCTGACGAATATTTCTGCAGTTCGACTTGAGTTGCTGACGGACCCAAACTTGCCGCGCAACGGTCCGGGGCGCTCCTACAAAGGCACTTTCGGCCTCACGGAGTTCAAGCTGGAAGTCGCCGGCGCGGACTCACCCACGAATCGCACGAAGGCAAAATTCGCAAAGGCGACCGCTGATTTTGAGATGGAGAAAACGGCGCTCGAACCGAACTTCTACGACAAATCGACCAATGCCCGGTTTGTGGGGCCGGTCAGCTACGCGCTGGATGATAATGACCATACGGCGTGGGACATCGATGCGGGGCCGGGCCGGCGCAACCAGGACCGCAAAGCCGTCTTTCAACTCGCCACGAATATCAGTCATGCCGAAGGGACAGTGTTGCGCTTCTCGATCGTGCAGAATCACGGCGGCTGGAACAGCGACGATCACATGAACAACCTGATTGGTCGCTTCCGCATCTCGGTTACGAGCGGAGACGGAGAAGTCAAAGCCGATCCCGTCCCGAAGAAGGTCCGGGACATTCTGGAAATTCCATCCGAGAAACGAACGGCTGCGCAACAGGCAACAGTGTTCACCTATTGGCGGACGACCGTTTCTGACTGGAAGGACGCCAATGCCGAGATCGAGAAGCTGTGGAAGGACTGGCCGAGCGGCGCCACCCAACTGGCATTGAAGTCACGCGAGGAACCGCGCGACACGCGCTTGCTTCGGCGCGGTGATTGGCTGAAGCCGGCGGCGCCGGTGAAGCCCGGTGTGCCGGCATTCCTGCATTCTTTGCCGGACGACGCCGACGGCAAACGCCTGACGTTCGCGAAGTGGACGGTGGACCGCCGCAGCCCCACGACGGCGCGCGTGTTCGTGAACCGCATCTGGCAGTCCTACTTCGGAAACGGCCTTGTGAGCACGCCGGAGGATTTTGGTCTGCAGAGCGAAAAGCCGTCGCACCCTGAGTTGCTCGACTGGCTTGCGTGCGAATTCATGGACAAGGGATGGCGCGTCAAAGACATTCATCGGCTCATCGTCGACTCCGCGGCTTACAAGCAATCGTCGCGCGTGATGAAGGAGTTGTACGACAGGGACCCGCAGAATCGTTTGCTCGCGCGCGGTCCCCGCTTTCGCGTGGATGGCGAACTGGTTCGCGACATTAGTCTCGCTGCCAGCGGTCTTCTGAACCCGAAGATCGGAGGTCCCAGCATTTTCACTCCGATCCCCTACAAGGTCGAGCCGCCGATCAGTTATGCGCCGTTCCCGTGGAATGAAGAGACCGGCCCTGATCGTTACCGCCGCGCGCTCTACACCTTCCGCCGCCGCTCGACGCCGCATCCGGTGCTGCAGAATTTCGACACTCCGAACGGCGATTTTTCGTGCGTGCGACGCGTTCGCTCAAACACGCCGTTGCAGGCGCTGACGACGTTGAATGAGGTGCTCTTCGTCGAGGCCGCGCAGACGCTCGCACTGAAAGCGCTCTCGGAAGGAGGCAAGACCGACCGCGACCGCGTTGATTATGTGTTTCGTCGCTGCACGACGCGCAAACCGAGCGACGACGAAGCGCGCGAACTGCTTGGCCTCCTCGATCGGCAGCAACAACATTTCGCCGATGGCTGGGCGGAGCCGAAAGTTGTCGCGTTCAAGGATTCCGCGCAGGAGAAAAAGTTGCCCGACGGCGTCACGCCGACGAAATTGGCAGCGTGGACGCTCGTTGCGAGAGTGGCGCTGAACCTCGACGAAACGATTACAAAGGAATAGCGCTATGAACTGTCAGTCACATTGGTATTGGAAACAGGACCCAAAGCAAATCACGCGCCGCTGGTTTTTCCGCGATTGCGCGGTGGGTTTGGGAGCGATCGCTCTCGGGAATCTTTTGCGCCAGAATGGATTTGCCTCAGACGCAGCGCTCAATCCGCTGGCCCCCAGGCGGCCACACCACGCTGCGAAAGCCAAGCGCGTGATCTACCTGTTCATGGCGGGCGCACCGAGCCATTTGGAGTTGTTCGACAACAAACCTGAACTCACGAAGTTCAACGGCACGCTTCCTCCGGCCGAGTTGCTCAAGGGTTATCGCACCGCTTTTATCAACCCGAATTCCAAACTGCTCGGTCCGAAGTTCAAATTTGCGAAGCACGGCAAGTGCGGCGCGGAATTGTCCGAGTTGCTGCCGAATCTCGCTAATGTCGTGGACGACATTGCCATCGTGCGTTCGATGGTCACCGACGCGTTCAACCACGCGCCGGGCCAGATCATGATGAACACGGGCGCGCAACAGTTCGGCCGGCCCAGCATGGGCGCGTGGGTCACGTACGGCCTTGGCAGCGAGTCGCAGGATTTGCCGGGCTTTGTGGTTTTGAATTCCGGTGCGAAAGGCACGAGCGGCGGCCACTCGAATTGGGGTTGCGGATTTCTGCCGTCCGTTTACCAGGGAGTCCCGTTCCGCAGTTCCGGCGAACCGATTCTATATCTTTCCAATCCGAAGGGTATCGACCGCGAGATGCAGCGCGACTCGCTCGATACGCTCAAGCGTCTTAATCAGAAGCGTCTCGATGTTGTCGGCGATCCTGAAATTGCGACGCGCATCAATTCGTTCGAAATGGCGTATCGCATGCAGTCCAGCGCGCCGGAGCTAATGGACATTTCGAAGGAACCAAAAGAGGTGCTCGAAATGTACGGCGCCGAGCCGGGCAAGTCTTCGTTCGCCAATAACTGTTTGCTGGCGCGGCGGCTCGTCGAACGCGGCGTTCGGTTCGTCGAGCTGTTTCACGAATCATGGGACCAGCACGGCAATCTTGTCGCCGACCTCAAGAAAAATTGCAAAGACACCGACAAGCCAAGCGCCGCGCTGGTGAAGGACCTCAAGCAGCGCGG
>Ga0105340_1001062_pt1 | contig 12687 bp, 9 predicted proteins | sample EasRivMeERMLT700_FD_89676 | JGI IMG/M metagenome (GOLD analysis project Ga0105340, IMG submission 89676) | Soil microbial communities from meander-bound floodplain in the East River, Colorado, USA - East River MetaG ERMLT700 | ecosystem: Environmental > Terrestrial > Soil > Floodplain | place... | reverse complement strand
GATCAGCCTAATTCCGCGCCGTTGATGTAACGCCTTCGGCGTAACCGTTTATGTCGGCCTTCACCCAGGGTGCGCTCGCTGCGCTCGCGACCCTGGGCTATGAGATTCAACGCCGTTGGCGTAGTCGATTCCCTGCCGTTGTTGGCGAGACGACGTACAACCCAGGAAAAACCGCCAGAAAATCCTTCACGGCGCTGCCCTTCGGGGCAAATTGCGAACACCAATAAAAACGCGGATTGGGCACGCGATACCATTATGGTCGGTTGACGAAAGCAACGCGAGGTCCGTTGTCAGGATTTTCGAGCCAGGCTGCGCCAAATAAAGTAAATCGGTATGCCGGAAAGGACCAGGAGAAAGCTAGGCCAGCTGTACACGGGTTTGACGAACAACAGGGCCAGCATGATGATGACGCACATCAAAACATACAGGAACGGCAGCACCGGGTAGCCGATCGCTCGATACGGCCGATCCACGTCGGGCAGTTTTTGACGCAGCACAAACAGGCCCGACACGGTCAAAACGTAGAAGAACAGCACGGCAAAAATGACGTAGTCAAGCAATTCGCTGTAGCTGCCCGAAAAAATCAACAGAATCGACCATAACCCTTGCAAAATCAGGCCGACCGCGGGCACGCGCCGCTCATTCAAAGTTCCTGCAGCGGAGAAGAACAGGCGATCCTGCGCCATCGCGTAATAGAGTCGGGCGCCCATCAAAATCATGCCGTTTACGCAGCCAAAGGTTGACACCATGATCGCAATTGCCATGAAGTAGACACCGAACGTCGGCGAGACGCGCTGGAAGATGGCAGTTCCGACGCGCTTCTCCGCCGCCATATCGATGCCGCGCGCGTATGCGAGTTGTTTATCAATCTCAACGATCTTCGCGCGGACTGCTGGGTCGGCTTCGCTCTCTTCGAGCGCTTTGCGTTCGGCCGTCAGTTGCTTGACCTCGACTTCATCGCCATGCAGGGGCAACGCACTCAAGTACGCATAATTTGCAAGAAGGTAAAGCCCGATCACGATGATGGTGCCGAGCGCAAGGCTGCGCGGCAAATCGCGCTTCGGCTCATTCATCTCGCCGGCGATGAATGTGACATTGTTCCATGCGTCCGCCGAGAAGAGTGAACCAACCATCGCCGCGCAAACGACAAGCAGAATTGTCAACCACGGGATTTTGCCGAATTTGAACGCTTCTTTGTATTGATCGGTGTCGGTGATACCGCTCCACAGTTCGCTAAAATTTCGCTCGCGTGCTTCGGTGCTCATTGCGATCGTGACACCCACGACGATCAAGAGAATCAACGCGCCGGTCTTCAGGATCGTGAATATGTTCTGGATCCATTTGCCCTCTTGAACGCCGCGGCAATTGAGTATGGAGAGGAGTGCGACAACAAAGACCGCGACACATTGGCCGGCCGAGATTTTGAAATGCTCACGTTCGAAAAAAGTCAGTTCTTCTTCCATCCACGGAACCGGCAGTTTGATCACCCAGTTGAGATCTCCAGACTGATACAGGATTGTGTCTGTTCCGAGCGAAGGAACCAGGACGCCCAGGAAGTTTGCGAATGCGACCGCCACCGCCGCAATCGAGCCGGTCTGTATAACCGTGAAGCACGTCCAACCATAGAGGAAGCCCCAGAGGGGGCTGTATGCTTCACGCAAAAAGACATACTGCCCACCGGCCTGAGGCATCATGGCGGCGAGTTCCGCGTAGCTCAAGGCGCCAATGAGTGTCATGACGCCGGTGAGAACCCAAACAACGAGCAGCCAGCCGGACGAGCCGACTTCCTTGGCAATGTCAAACGACACGATGAATATGCCGGAGCCGATCATCGTGCCGGCGACCAGCATCGTGGCGTCAAATAGGCTCAAGCGACGATGAAAATCGCCGCCGGCTGGGTTGGCGTCGCTCATGGGCGCGGTCCGATCGGTGGATCGCCGGACGCAATGCCGGTGCTTGAACCGCCGCCCGGCGGCAGCTCGCCGCGCAGTTGTTTGCCGAGGATGCTGTGGCGCATGCCGTAGCCGAAATAGACCACCAGGCCCAGCGCGAGCCATGCGATCAGTCGCCACCAGTTGGAGGCCGGCAGGGAGAACATGAGCAACAAGCACAAGGCCACGCCGAGGATCGGCACCACCGGAACGAACGGGCAGCGGAATGGCCGCTCCGCGTCGGGATTCGTTTGCCGCATGATTAAAACGGCCAGGCAGACGACGACGAATGCGAACAGCGTGCCGATGTTGGTCAAGTGAAGCAAAGCGTCAATCGGCAGGAAGGCCGTCATCAGAGCGACGAAGACGCCGATGAGAATCGTGCTCTTCCATGGGGTCTTGAACGTGGGGTGGACGTCGGCGAAGAACCCCTTGGGCACCAGCCCGTCCCGGGCCATGGCGAGGAAGACACGCGGGGCGCTGAGCATCATCACCAGGAGCACCGAAGTGATGCCGGCCACGCCGGCGGAGGCGATGATGATCTCCGCCCACGGCAGGCCCGCCTGCTTGAAGGCGTCGGAAACGCCCGCGTCCTTGCTCAAGTTGTCGAAAGGCACCATGCCGGTCAGGACGGCCACGACCGCCACATACAGGACCGTGCAGACCAACAGCGACGCAATGATGCCGATCGGCACGTCGCGCTGTGGCACCTTGGCCTCCTCGGCGTGCGTGGACACCGAGTCGAACCCGATGTAGGCGAAGAAGATGATCGCCGACCCCGCGAGCATTCCAATCGGCTCGCCGGAGGCGTTCTCCTGGCCTAAAAGCGGGATGCCGAAAAAGCTCACGCCCGTCCAGCCGTAGGGGGCAAAGTTGTTCGACCAGTTGTCCGGGTTGACGTAGAACGCGCCGACCAGGATGACGAAGATTACCGCCGCCAACTTGATGAACACCATGAGGGCGTTGAACCCGGCACTCTCGCTGATGCCCTTGACGAGAACCCCGGTTACAAGGAGCACGATCACGACCGCCATGAGGTTGATCACCGCTTGCTGGCGGTTGGTGATCTTGGCCTCGACGGTCGCGTCGCCTACCGGACCTACCACGATGGTGTCGTTTTCGACGGCCTTGGACTTGGAGTTGAGGACCTTGAGGTCGAACACCCAGAAAATCCCGTCGGCCGTTTTCTTGGCCCCGTCGGCCCAGGTGACGAGTCTATCCTTCTTTACCTTCGGCGTGACGGTGGTGTCCCACTCCCAGCCCTTCATGACCCTCTGAGTCACGGTGAATGGCTTGTCTTCCTGCTCCTTGGCGGACTTGGGATCGCGGTCGTCCCGTTTCAGGAGCGCAGTGCTCACCTCCGACTGGGCGTACTCCGCGACGACGTTTGGCAGGAACATTCCCTCATCGTACTTGTGCGGCGCCCCGGATAACGCGATCGGCAAGATGAGGCCAAGCTTGGCCAGCACGCTCTGGAAGTAGCCCGACCAGCCGTTGGCCACCGTGGCCGCCCCCACGGCGTATTCGAGAACCAGGTCCCAGCCGATGATCCAGGCGAACAGTTCGCCCATCGTGGTGTAGGCGTAGGTGTAAGCGCTGCCTGCCACCGGTGCCATCGAGGCGAACTCGGCATAGCACAGGGCGGCAAAGATACACGTCAGGCCGGCGACGATGTACGACACCATCAGCGACGGACCGGCCACGCTCTTCGCCGCCGCGCCGGTGGCCACGAAGATGCCGGCGCCGATCACCGCGCCAATGCCCAGCGCGGTCAGCGTCACAGGCCCCAGCACGCGGCGGAGACGCTGGTCCCCCTTCATTTCATCGAGTAATTCCTGGAGAGATTTCTTCGCAAAGAGTTGACTCAAGGGTCGCGCCTTTCGGTGTTAATCAGGATTCGACTTGCGGGTTGGCCAGTATTGTAATCATCCGCTATCGGCTGTCAACAACGATCGTCACCGGCCCGTCGTTGACGAGTTCCACCTTCATGTCCACGCCGAAGCGTCCCGTCGCGACCGGGATGCCGAGTGCCTTGACGCCGTTGATGAATGCTTCATACAGCGGAATCGCGATCGGCGGCGGGGCGGCGGCGATGAAGCTCGGGCGTTTTCCCTTGCGGCAATCGCCGTAGAGCGTGAACTGGCTCACGATCAACATCGCGCCGCCGACTTCGGAGAGGTCACGATTCATCTTGCCGTCGGCGTCGTTGAAGATGCGCAAGCCGACTAACTTCTCGGCGAGCCATTTCGCGTCCGCCGGCGTGTCGTCATGCGTGACGCCGACGAGAACGACGAGGCCGGCGTCGATTTTGCCGACGCACTCGCCGTCGATGACGACTGCGGCGCGCGACACGCGTTGTACGACGGCACGCATGGCGGGTTCCTATATTAAACGACAATGTTCGCCGCTTGCGGCTTCGCGTTCGCGCGGCGCCGCGCGAACGCGAAGCCGCAAGCGGCACCAATGGGAGGGAAACCATGAGCGACGCAAAACCCAAACGCGATTACACATCCAATCAACAAAAAATCATCAAGCGCTATTACGACAATCTCGACACCATCGCTCTTCAGCGCCTGTCGGATTTAGTAGGGGAATTGTACCTATCGCAAGGCAAGAAAAAAGAACGCGTCTGGCAAAGCGCTGTCAAGACGATGGAGAAACTTGAGGTGCCCAAGTCGCGCATCGACCATCTCATGAAGGAACAGAAGCCGGAACTCGTCGCAGAGTTGGTAAAGGAATTGCAAGCGAAGAAGTGAAGCTGCGATTCGTGGAATACGATTCCAATCGTGTCTCGCGCGTGCTACACGATTGGAATCGTATGCCACGAACTCACATTTCAAAGTGCGTGTGAATCAACCCGCACACGCGGCCGCCCAATCGATTGATCGCATTCGCCGTCGCCTTGTCGAGCGTTTCACCTTGCGGCAACACCAGATAGATCCCCTGAGCGTGGGCACCAGGCTCGAGAGTTGAGACAAATTCTCGAGCGTCGGCCCGTCGATGAGGATCAAATCGTATCGCTCGCGCAGCCAGCTACATAGCCACGCCGTTCCCTCGGCCGTGAACGCACGCTGGCGATCGCCGGCCGGCAATAATTGCAGCGTATCGATCGGCGTCTTCATCAGCGCTCGCTCAATGCCGAGCGAGCCGGCAAGGACGTCGTCGAGCCCGGCGCGCGGCGATTGGCCAACGAGCTGGCTCAAGCCCGCGTGCGGCCCGCTGGCTTCGACGAGCACGACGCGCAGCTTTTTCTGCATGCCCGCGATCGCCGCCAAATTCAAGAGCACCGTGCTGGCGCCGACGCGCGGACGCACGCCGACGAGGAGCAGCACGTTCGTGCCGTTGCCGTGCAGATTCTGCAACATCGCGTCGAGCAGCGCGGCGTACTCTTTGCTCGTCGCATGTTCGGGCTGATGATACGCGATGATCTCGGCGCTGATGTCGCGCGGTTGCGTGCTCGCCGTCGGCATCGCTTCAAACGCGACCGCCATCGGCTGCGTTTGCGTGAACTGGACGGCTTTCGGCTTGATGGCGACCTTGGCCGGTTGATGCGGCGGCTGCGGCGCCACCTGCGCCGGATGCGCCATCAGCCCAGGCGAAAGTTCGACCTTCTTGTTCGGGCCGCCGACTTCGACGAACGGCACTTCCTCGCCGATTTCCCAATCGACCACGCAATCCTGCACCGGCGTCTCCGGCGCGGTCTTGTCGATCGCCGGCATCGCGCGTCGGCCTTCGCCTTGTTTCAATGTTTCGAGCATCCTGCCCATGGATTGTTACCTTTACTCTTCTTCTGTATTACGCTGTGCGCATGAATTTCTGGATATGCGGATGCGACGTTTCTTTGTCGCCGCTTGGTTCCGGTTCTTCCGCGGCCAATTCCGCCGGCGTCAGCCCGAGCATCGACAGGGCTTCAAGGGCCGCTTCCGTGTCCACCTTCGTGAGTTCGCCTTCCTCGGCCAACACCAGTGCCTGATGCGCCGCTTGATTCAAACAACGCGGCACGCCTTGCGTTGCGCGAGCGATCGCTTCCAAGGCGGTGTCGTCGAACATCTTTTCCGGCTTGACGCCCGCCAACCTCAAATGGTGCAAAAGATAATCGTATGCTTCCTCGACTTCCAGCGCGTGCAGCTCCGGCCGAGCCGCGATGCGCTGCGACAGCGATTCCAGACCCGGCTGGGCGAGTGTTTGCACGATGTTCGGCTGCGCGAGCAGCACAAACTGGATCGCCTTGCCGCTGCCGGCTTCGAGGTTGGCGAGCAGCCGTAATTCTTCGAGCAAATCGCCATTGAGATGATGCGCTTCATCGATGACGACGACCGTGCGCCGCTTGTCGGCACAGCATTTGAGCAAATGATCGGTGAGCCGCAGCCGTAATACTTGTTCGGACGCGCCTTCATGAGGCAAGCCGAGATCGTAGAGGATCGCTTGCAAGAGCGCGGAGCGATCCGCGAAATGGCTATTTGTCAAAAAGGCAGTGTTCGTGTTTTCGTCGAGTCGTTCGATCAGGACGTATCCCAAGAGCGTTTTGCCGACGCCGGGAGCGCCGGTCAAGAGGACGAAGCCCTCGTCATCGATGATGCCGCGGCGCAGCGCCGCGAGGGCCGACTCGTGAAGGGTGGCAGGATAGTAAAGCGCGGTGTTCGGCGTCGGCGGGAAAGGCCGACACTTCAAACCGAAACGATTTTCTTCCATGAAGCCGACTCCCCCACGTCGCAGAGCGCATATTGAACGCTACTCTTGGATCGGTCCGTGGAGGCGGCAAAGTTTAACTGCCGCTCGCGGCTTCGCGCTCGATTTCAAGAGTCGAGCAATTCGGCGCGAAGAAGCGAGCGCGAAGCCGCAAGCGGCTAGATCCACAGCTTGACTCGCTTGCGCAAGTTATCAGGCAATTTCGCATCGACGATGCGCCGCACCTCGTCATCGCCGTAGCGCGTGCTGAAGTGACCGCAGATGATCAATTCATTCTTGAAGCGATCCGCGCGTTCGATGAAGTCGTCCAGATGCATGTGGCCGAACTTGTGAATCTTCTCGCGGCGATGCTTGGCGCGGATGAAGCTCATCTCCGTGATCAGCACCTTCGCTTCGTACGCCGGCGGATAGTTGTCCAGGCCCGCCGGGCTCGTGTCGCCGGTGTAGGCGAGCAATGGCGTGCGAATCTCGCGCGTCACCGGCGTGCCGCCCAGGCGCAGATCGCGAATCTGCTCGCCCGTCAAGCCGTGGTACTCCTCCTTGAGCTTGTTGCGGCGTTCCCACACCATATAGCCGACCGACGGAATCGTGTGCGTCGTCTCGAACACGGCGACGACATGCTCGCGCGACAGTTCGATCTCCTGGCCGGGCTTGACGCCGATCATCTCGCAATTCTGCCGGCCGCGATCGAGGCGCTGCATGATCTGCAAGAGTCGGCGCGCGTCATCCACCGCGTATTCGGGAAGATAAATCGTCGGCGGCGCCATCTTCATCATGCGGCGACGCGCGACGTAGACTGGCAGGCCCGCCATGTGGTCGAGGTGCATGTGCGTCAAGAACCAGCTCGCGGTGCCCATGAATTCCCAGGGCTGCGCGCCGAGGTCGAAGCCGAGCTTGAGTTCGGGGATGCGCCAGTAGCTTTGCACGGCCGCGCGCGAGTAGCCTTCGATCGTCAGACCGGCGTGCTTGTGCGACAGGAAGGGAGCGTTGTCCAGCATCAAGGAATCCAAGGAGACAAGGAGACAAGGAGACAAGGAGACAAGGAGACAAGGGGAATCGATGCCCTTGCTTGCTCTCCTTGTCTCCTTGTCTCCCTGTCTCCTTGTCTTGCCAGCAAGGTCGCGTCACTTTTTCTCGGAAGACGTCTTCTTTCCAAAATCCCCCGCTCGCACGATGACGAGCCTACCAGACTGGATGTGCGCCGCGAGCGCGCGGTTCACGTCCTTTACCGTCACGGCCTCGATTTTTTTCTCCAGCTCGGCGTCATACATGTACGTGCGATTCAAATACAGCCCGCCGCGCAAGCCGGACGCGAGGCTCTCATCCTTGCCGCGTTCGAGCTTCATGTCCTCGATCGTCGCCTTGATCGCGAGCTTCACCTCTTCCTCGGTAACGCCGTCCTTGATGAGGCGCGTCAGTTCTTCGAGGGCCGCGGCGTCTACCTTGTCGATCACATCGGGCTTGCATGATGCGAAGATCGTGAACTGGCTCACCTTGTCCAGGGAGCCGATCGACAGGAACGAGCTGGCGCCGTAGCTCCAGCCTTCCTTTTGACGAAAGCGATCCAGGAGCCGCGACGTGAAGCTGCCACCGAGGATTTCGTTGCCCATTTCGATGGGCGCAAATTCGGGCGACGAATCGTCCATAGCGAACTTGATTGCAGCGATATAAACGGCGTTTTCCTTGTCAGGCGTGTTGATGGACTCTTTGCTCCCTTTGATATCCTTCACCAGGACGCTCGGAATTCGCTTGTAAGCAACCTCGCTCTTCCAGCCGCCGAAGATCGTTTCGAGCTGCTTGACCGTGGCGTCCGGATCGAAATCGCCGACGATCGCGAGTTCACCAGCCGAGCCGCCGATTTGTTGCTGATAGATCTTGACCAGGTCGTCGCGCTTGACCTTCGCCAGACGTTCGAGCGATTCCGCGTGCGTCGGCACATAATGGATGCTCGTCGGCGGATGCGGGTTGAGCTTGCGATTCAGGGCGTTGACGGCGAGGCCTTGCGGGTCGACCATCGATTTCTCGATCGACTGCTTGCGAAGCTGTTTCAATTCTTCCAGCTCGCCTTCCGGGAACGTCGGCTCGCGCAGCACGTCCTTGACGAGCTTCAAGAAGTCCGCGTGTTGCGCACGTTTCGTTTCCCAGCTCACGCTCACGCTGCCCGAACTGCTGCTGACGTGCAGCGCGGATTTGAGTACATCGAGCTGCTCCTGAATCTCTTGCCGCGTCCGATTCTTGGTGCCGCGCATCATCATGGAGCCGATGAACGACGCGGCCGTTCCCTTGTTAAGGAGCGATTCCTCGTTGCCGAAGCGCAACGTCAACGAAGCGGTGATGGTTTCGCCGCGCGACTTCTTTGTGAAGAACGCGACCTTCAGGCCGCTCGTCAGCGTGAAGCGTTTGACGCGTTTCTCAATGTTTTCCGGCGTCGCATCGAAGGTTTCCCCCTCGGCGACGGCCTTGCCGCCCTTGAAATTCTTGACGAGCTTGCCAATGTCCGGCGCCGTCGGCACCGGCGTCCGTACGACTTCGCCGGATGGAATGAACATGCCGACGGTGCGGTTCGATTGCTTTAAATACTTTTCGGCTACACGATTGACGTCGGCCGCCGTGACCTTGGCGACGCGGTCGCGATGGATGAACATGAGCCGCCAGTCGCCGGCGCCAATCCATTCGCTGAGTTCCAAGGCGATGGCCGTGCTCTTCGTCAACGTCTGTTCGCGGAACGACAGGTACTTCCGCACCATCTTCGCGACCTCTTCCTCGGTCGCCGGCTTCTTCGGCAAGCCTTCGACGTCAGCAATCATCAGGTCGCGGACCTCGTCGGGCTTGACGTTGTCGAGGACCTTGGCGCTCACCTCGATGACGCCCGGATCGTGCCAGTTGGTGACGGAATAATCAATTGAAGTTGCTTTCTTCTTTTCGACGAGCGCCTTGTAAAGCCGGCCCGACGGCGTATCGCCCAGCACGAGGCCGAGCACCTCGCACGCGGCGTTGTCTTCATGGGCGACCGCGGGGATGTGATAAAGCAGGCCGACGATCGGCACCTTGCCGACGCGGCGCAGCGTCACCGAGCGTTCGCCGTCCTGCGCCGGCTCCTCGGTATACGTGTCCTCGAGCGGCTTGGCCGGCGCCTTGATCGAGCCGAAATATTTGCTGACGTGGGCGAGCGCCTTCGCTTCGTCGAACTTGCCGGTGACGGTGAGGACGACGTTATCGACTCGGTAATACTTCTTATAGAAGGCCTGCAAGCGCTCGATCGGATAGCGTTCGATGTCGGAGCGGTTGCCGATCGTCGATTTGCCGTAGTTGTGCCATTCAAATGCCGTAGCGTACATGCGTTGACTGAGGATGTAGTTGGGATTGTCCTCGCCGCGCTCGAATTCGTTGCGGACGACGGTCATCTCCTTGACCAGATCCTCGCGGCGAATGAACGCGGTGTAGAGCCGATCCGCTTCCATTTCCAGGCCGAAGCGGAGATTGTCGTCGCTGGATGGGAAGGTTTCGTAATAATTGGTGCGATCGACCCAGGTGGTGGCGTTGTATTCTTGCTTCGACACGCCGCGGCCTTGCATGGCCTTGTCGAGCGCCTCGACGGTCGGATAAAGCTTGGCGCCGCGGAAGAGCATGTGTTCGAGAAGGTGGGCCATGCCGGTTTCGCCGTAGCCTTCGTGGCGTGAGCCGACCAGGACCGTCATATTAATGGTAACGCCGGGGGCGCCGGCATCGGGGTAAGACAGGAAACGCAGGCCGTTCTTGAAGCGATATTCGGTGATGCCCTCGATCGTGACGACTTTTTCGGGCTTTTCCTCTTGAGCACGGGTGGCGCCCATCGGAACGAGACCGGCCGCGATGACCAAGGAGAAAAGATGGATAGGTCTGGCGAAGCGTTTCATTCCATGACTCCTCTTTGCCGATAAAGGAAGTGGCGAACTCGATCTATTGTATGTGAACTTGACGAAAACGCCGCCGCGCGGCATAACCACCGCCCTGCAATGATCAGAATCGGAGCGTTCTCATGCGTATCAAAACCTGGCTCATTGGTTTGTCGCTCTTGTCCACCGTCGGCTGCAGCGCCATGAACAACACGGAGAAGGGCCTGCTCGGCGGCGCCGCGATCGGCACCGGCGCGGGCGCCTTGCTCACGCACGGCCATCCCGCCGGCATGCTCATCGGCGGCGCGCTGGGCGCGATGACCGGCGGCGCCGTCGGCAGCAATCAAGATTATCGCGAAGACCGGCGCGCCGCGACACAGGCGTACGCCAACGCTCAGGCGCAGCGGATGGTCACGGTCCCCGAAGTCATTCAATTGACGCAACAGCGGACGCACGAAAGCATCATCATCGGTCAGATCAACGCCAATGGCTGCGCTCGGTTGACGACGAACGACATTCTCGACATGCAAAACCACGGCGTCAGTCCGAACGTCATCGCCGCGATGCAAGCGCCGCGCTACGCCCGGCCAGTCGTAGTCGCGCCGCGGCACGACGTGGTGTTCATCGAGGGGCCGCCGCCTCCGCCGCCGCAAGTCGGCTTCGGCGTCGTGGTGGGACGCTAACGGCGACGGTCGGGTGCAATCATTTCAACCGTAGGACGGACATTCCTGTCCGTCCATTTTGTTTGGACGGACAGGAATGTCCGTCCTACGTGTTTTGGCGAGTTCAACGTCCAGGCGTCGCTTGACCTGCCGTTTTCATTTCTGCTATACGCTCCTCGGCTGGAATCAGATTCCCTTTCCCCCGAAGGAGCCGGAAACATGTCGGATGCATTTTGGCTGGCGGGCCTGCTGATCGCCAATTTGTGGGCGACGGGCAATCTGGGCGTTTCAAGCGGATTGAACAATGCCGAAAAAGGCCCCCTCGGCGGCGCTGCCATTGGGGCCCAACCAAGCGTATTTGGCGATCGGACGCCAGTCGAGATCGGGCCGGTTCTCCAGTTCGGCTTGCGCGCGACTTACGAAGATGCCCCCGATCCTCAAGAAATCATGCGCGCCATGCCGCGCGTGGACCGCGGCATTCCGTTCATCTACGAAACGTTCCGCGACGACATCGAAATCTCCACCGAAAAGCTCGTCGATCGCCTCGATGCGCCGCGTTTCTATCCGCTCATCGGCCCCGCTCAGATCCATCATCGCCACTGGAAATGCACCGTGACTTTCACCGAGACGACCAGCGTTGCGTATCCCTTCCCGATGCAAACGCAGCGTAAGTGCAAGGAAGTCGTCTACCTTGACAGGGATCGGCTGCTATTGTGCGGCATGCCGTTAGAGAACAATGCGCCGTTCACCGTCGAGACGTCCTTCGAACCGGTCATGCGCATGGTGGACGACAACCTCCATCCCGGTCGCCAGATGCCGTGCCTCGCGGGCCGCGTCTGGATTTTCTCCAATGACGGCCGAACGGTCCAGGCGGACGGGCCGCTGACGATCGAATTGTACGATCAAAACCCGGAAGCCAAGGGCAAGCCGCAGTTGCTTGCGGTCTGGACCTATTCGCCCGATATTCTCAAGACGTTGTGGCGCGAGGATCGACGCGGCGAGGGTTATACGTTGATGTTGCCATGCGATCCCGCGGCCGCACGCTTGAAGAAGATCAAGCTGGATGTCAAGTACGCGCCGAAAGCCGCGCGAGCCGCGTCGGCGGAATCGGCCGTGCTCAATTTGCTATACGAAGAAGGTTCGTCGCCGGCGGGGCAGACCGAGTCGAGCGAGCCGTCCGTTCCGCGGATTCCGGTCCCGTTCATCGAGCCGTTTTCATACTCTCCCAAGAATCGGTTGAAGATCGACGCCGAAACGTTGCGTCAAATTGCCGTTGAGTGGGCAAGCTTCTGGAATCACGAAACGCCGGAGCCGCCCGCGTGTGCGCCGCATCGCGTCGCCGCGCCGGACATTCTCGTTCTTGACGTGCAAAAGCTCACGTTCAAACAGGGCAATCCGTCGTCCGATCCGGCACAACAAATCCGCGGCGAGCATCTCGTTCGGCCGGACGGCACCGTCAGCCTCGGCATGTTCGGCTCCGTCAAGGTGGACGGCATGACGACGGCGCAAGTCAAGAATGTCATCGAGCAT
>Ga0105340_1001061_pt1 | contig 12693 bp, 7 predicted proteins | sample EasRivMeERMLT700_FD_89676 | JGI IMG/M metagenome (GOLD analysis project Ga0105340, IMG submission 89676) | Soil microbial communities from meander-bound floodplain in the East River, Colorado, USA - East River MetaG ERMLT700 | ecosystem: Environmental > Terrestrial > Soil > Floodplain | place... | reverse complement strand
GATGGCGCGATCGACGTCGACGGGTCCGTCATCGAGGATCCGGCTCGCCGGCCGGCCCGCCACGTATTCCATGACTAGGACGCCAGTGGGTTTGCCGGCCTGCTCGCCCACTAGCACGTTGTGCACTGTCGCGACATGCTCGTGCCCCGAGCACGCGGCGGCACGCTGCGCCTCCTGGATCAAACGCTCGTCAGGGGGAACGATTTTCAGAGCGACGAGCGTTCCCAGCACGGTGTCCTGCGCCAGGTACACCACGCCCATACCCCCGCGGCCGATTTGCCGGACGATCACGAACCGGCCGCCCTCGAGCGTGTCGCCGGGTTTGAAGGCGCCACCCGCTGAGGGTGCGGGTGATGGGATGCGCGCGTTTGCGGTGTGGGTCTTCTCGAGCCCGGATTGTGGGCCGCTCAAGTGGAGCAGATCGATGGCCTCGCTGCGCAGCGAGTCGTCGAGCGCCGCGCTGTCGATCAGGGCTTTCCCGTCGGCGTCTGAAAGGCGGCTCGCGCCCATGAGAATTGGTGCGACTCGTTGCCAGTCATCGGGCGTGAGGGGCCGCGGAGGTGGCGTGCGCTGGCCAGGTGACATGTCCAGAGGCTGGAGATCTGACCGACACTATACACGATCGAAACCGATGCAATTCCGAGGACGACGCCAGCATCGGCCGGTTCATCGAGATGCTGCACTCGATGATGGACAGGACGCAGTTCATCATCATCACGCACAGCCGCAAGACGATGGAGATCGCCAAGTAGTACAATCGCTTTCGATTCCGGGGACCACATCGTCGAAACCGACTCCCTCCAAGCCGAGACTGGTCGGTCTTGACCTTCTGCGCCTGCTCGCCATTGTCCTCGTACTTGGCCGGCATATGCCTCCGAGCCCGGAATCCTGGCCGGCGGGCGCTCAGCTCCTGTTCCTCACTTGGCGCCGCGGCGGTTGGGTGGGAGTTGATCTCTTCTTTGTCCTCAGTGGATTTTTGGTGTCTGCACTGCTCTTCACTGAGTACAAGTCACGTGGCAACCTTGGGGTCGGCCGCTTCTACCTGAGACGCGCGTGGCGGATCTACCCGCCGTTCATTGTCCTCATCGCAGCTTCAGTGATCATCAGGTTGGGGCAAGGATGGCAAGTCCCCTCGGTCTCGCTTGCTTCGGAGCTCTTCTTCCTTCAGAGCTACCTGCCAGGCCTCTGGAACCACACTTGGTCACTCGCGGTCGAGGAGCACTTCTACTTACTGTTGCCCTTGACGCTTGCCTTGATGCTCCGCTGGAACAAAAACTCGCCGATGCCACTGCGGCCGATTCTCCGCCTGGCGGCCGGAGTGGCAGTCGCTGCGCTTGCAGCGCGGCTAATCAATTGGTATGTGCGGCCCTCCTATGGCAACCTCACCCACCTGTTCGCCAGTCACCTCCGGCTCGACTCGCTGTTCTTCGGAGTGGCGATTTCTTACGCGTATCACTTTCACTCGAGCAGATTCCATCGCCTGTTCACACAGCGGCGCCGGTTCCTCATTTTCGGTGGAGCGCTCCTTCTGACACCGGCGTTTGCCTTTCGACTCGAAACGACGCCGTTCATCTACACGATAGGTTTGACGATCTTCTGTGTCGGTAGCGGCATGATGTTGGTCGGGATCCTTTTGTCTCAGATCCCGCACGGCCCCGTGCTGGCCGCATTGGCTACGCTCGGCAAGTATTCCTACTCGATCTACCTGTGGCACCTGTTTGTATTGGCCTGGGGCATTCCGGTGATCGAGGGAATGTTTGCCGCCGAGCTCGGCGCTGGCACCAGGCTCGCGATGTATTTTGTCGGTACATTCGGTTTCGGAATTCTCATGGCCAAGGCCGTGGAGGTCCCGGCGCTGCGCCTTCGCGATCGCTGGTTCCCATCACGCAGTCCCGGCATCGCCATCTTTCCTCCTGACGAATTTGTCGCGCGGCGCGCCCAGGTCTTCGAGCAGATCGGCGACGGCGTGGCGATCGTGCTCGGTACCGCCGAGCCTCTCGGGGAACTGCCGTTTCGTCAGAACTGCCAGTTCTTCTATCTCACCGGCGTGACTGTGCCGCGCGCGAGCGTCATCATCGACGGCCGCGCCAGGACAACCACAATGTTTCTGCAGCCCAGGACGGAGGGGCAGGACACCAGCCAATCCGGACCAGGCATCAATCCCGGTGCTGCCGCAGCCACGGCCCTGGGGGTGCAGGCCGCGCTGGACCGCGTCGAGTTCGCGTCGGCAAGCAACGCGCTCGCTTCCGCCGGGCGCGTCATCTATACGCCATTCGCCGTGGAGGCGTTGGGCAGCCAGAACGGGGATCGGACGCGGGACGGACGCGACTCGCACCAAGCGGCGTTTATTGCCAATCTGGAGGCGGCGGCGCCGGATTCCGAGATCAAAGATCTTGATCCGATCGTCAACGCGTTACGCGCTGTGAAGAGCCCGCGGGAGATTGCGATCATTCGCGAGGCCACGCGCATTTCCGGCGAAGGGATCATGGCCGCGATGCGCGAGGCCCGCGTCGGCATGCACGAGCACGAGCTGCAGGCGCCGGCGGAATTTATTTTCACGAAGAACGGCGCCGTCGGCGCATCGGACTTCGCGCTGATTGCCACCGGGCGGAATACCTATTACACGCACTACAACCGCAATACGTCGGTGTTGGCCGATGGCGACCTCGTGCAGTTCGACTACGCGCCGGACTTCAAGTACTACCAGTCGGACGTGACGCGCGTCTTCCCGGCGAACGGGACATTCTCAGCGCGCCAGCGTGAGATGTACGAGATCTACCTGGAACTCTACCAGTCGGTGCTCACGTCCATCCAGGTGCACACGACGCCCGCAGATTGTGTGAAGAACGCCCTCGTCAAGATGGACGCCATCTTGGTGCGCTACCAATTCACCGACGCGCGCATCAAGGCGGCGGCGGTGAACATGGTCGAGGGCTACCGAAGCCGCCAGGCCAGTACGCTCAGCCTTGGTCACAACGTCGGACTCGAGCTGCATGACGTCGGCGGACGCCAGGCGACGTTCGAGCCGGGCCAGGTCTTCACGATCGAGCCGCAGTTCCGGATCGAAGAGGAGCACCTGGGCATCCGGCTCGAAGACATGGTGCTCATCACCGAAACGGGTGTGGAAAACCTGTCGGCGTTTGTGCCGATTTCAGTGGCGGAGATCGAGAAGCTGATGCGCGAGCCCGGCCTGAGCGCGACCCTTAACTCCGACTGAACGGGCGCCGCGTGTAAGCGTCGTCGTATACTGACGCGCAGATGAGCCGAGCGGCGAGCATCGGACTGTTTGTTTTCTTTCAATCCCTTTACGCGCTGACCTCGTCGGGAAATGTGTTCCGCATTCCGGATGAGTTCGAGGTTTACTTTCAGACCGAGCACCTGATTGACGCCGGCGATCTGTCCGTGCCGCAGGCGACAGAAATTCGTCAATCCGTCGTCGCCAACGGCAAGGTCGTCGGCACGCAGTCGATGTTCTTCGGCAAGGTCGGCGTTGACGGCAAGCCGTACGCGCCGTACGGCCCGCTCGCCGCCGTCCTCGCCGTGCCGCATCACCTGGCCGGCCGCGCGCTCGCCTCGATGATGGGGATCCGGCGGGTGCCGCGCGCGCAGGGACTGGCGTGGGTGATTTTCGTCGGCGGTGTGACGATGCTCGCGACGTCGACCGCGGCAGCGCTGACGGTCGTGGGGTTCCATCGGTCCGCGCTGGCGCTCGGCACACCGCCTCGCCTGGCGCTGTTGCTGTCGGTCATCCTGGGCGGCGCCTCGGTACTGTGGCCCTACGGCACATCTTTTTTCACTGAAGCCTTCCTCGCCGCGGCATTCGTGTGGGCGGCTGCGTTCCTGATCGAGGCGCGAACGGCAGCGAACCCGGCAAGACATGTCGCGATCGCCGGGCTACTGATCGTGGTGGCCGGCCTCACGAAAGTGACCAGCCTGATCGTGGCGCCGGCATTCGTCGCCGCCGTGCTCGCGGAACGCTCACTCGCGATGCCGCGACGGCTGCGCGTGGCCGGCGTGATCGCCGGAGCGATCCTGCTGGCAGGGGCACTGCAGCTTGGCTGGAACGCGTATCGCTTCGGCTCGCCGTTCGATCTCGGCTACGACTGGAGTGAAACGATCCCGGTGATGCCGCCGCGCACGTTTGCGATCGGCGACATTCCGCGCGGCCTGGCGATCTTGTTGGTCGCTCCAGGCAAATCATTGTTCGTGTGGGCACCGATCCTCGTGATCGCGCTCCTCAATGCCTCCGCGATGTTCCGGCGTGATCGCGCGCTGTCGATCGGAGTCGCGACGGCGGCGGCAATAGGGTTGCTGGCGTACGCCGCCTATCTTTTTCCCGAAGGCGGCTATGCTCACGGACCGCGGCATCTCGTGCCGATCGTGCCGCTGCTCGCGCTTGCGGCGGCGGGCCCGATGACGCGCGCGCACAAGCCGTCGTGGATCTACGCCTGCGCAGCCGTCGGCTTTGTCATGGCTCTCTTGGCGACGCGCGTGTCGTACCTGGAAGACCAGGCGCTGCGGCGCGATCAAATGGGGAGGACAGTTCCGAACTACTACGAGGAAATCATCCCGGCGGCGGGCCGACCGAACAACCGGTATCGACTGGGGCACATCCCGTTCGTCACCGCCTTGAAATCGCCCGCGTGGTCGGAGTCCCCAATCCTTGGACAGGGGCCGGACTACTTCTATAAGCACCTGCAGCAGGCGCGCCGGCAGCTCGCGGATGGCCAGACAATCCCTGAAAACCTGCCTGTGATCTGGCAGGCCCTGTGGGTCGTGATCGCGCTCGGCGCCGCGATTCATCTGGCGCGCCAGTACACGCGAATGGCCGCCGGCGCCGCGCGGGTCGGAGCCGTCGAGACCATCGTCGAGACCGCCAGTGTCGAGACCGCAACGAATTGGCCCAACGAGGCTGGCAACGCACTGCAAACATCGCGAGTGATCAGTACAGTAGAGCGGCGCTTGCCGCTGATCGTGATCGCGCTGAGCGCCGTTCTGCTGGCATCCGAGCTCGGCCAAGGCTGGGTTCCCTACGATGAAGGCGCGCTCGGCCAGGCCGCCGAGCGCGTGCTGGCAGGACAGGTGCCACACCGCGATTACGACGACATCTATACCGGAGGGCTGGCCTATCTGCACGCGGCGTTTTTCTCGGTTGGATCACACACCTCGTCCACGCTACGCATGCCACTGTTCCTGTTCGCGCTGCCCTGGGTCGCGGCGCTGTATGCGATCGCGCGTCGGTTCGTGCCCCCAATCGGCGCTGCATTGGTGGTAGTGACCGCCGTTGTGTGGTCGGTGCCGAACTACCCGGCGTCCGTGCCATCGTGGTTCAACCTGTTCTTTGCCACGTTCGGCGCGCTGGCGCTGTTGCGCGGACTCGAAAGCGGCCGGCAACGCTGGTTTGTTCTTGCGGGTGTGGCGGGAGGAATCTCGTTCCTGTTCAAACTGTCGGGTATCTTCTACCTGCTCGGCGGCGGCATCGCACTGATGGCGACGAGCTTTCGATCGAAGCCGGATGCCGTGTCGGCACGTACGCGATCTGGCGCAGCACTGGTGTCCGTGATTCTGATACTTGTTCTTGCCGCCCTCGCGGTGCCGATCACTCGCGCCGGGACAGGAGAAATGTTCCGTTTCCTGTTGCCGCTCGGCGCGCTCTTCGCTGCGCTGATTTGGCGCGAGTGGAAGCACGGTGACACCACGGCGCTCGAACGCGGCCAAGCGCTCTTCAAGAGACTCGGGCCATTCGTCCTTGGTGCACTCTTGCCCTTGATGATGTTCGTGGTGTTCCTGTTGTGGACGGGCGCGCTCTCCCAGACGATCGACGGCGTGCTCGTCAAACCATTCCGGCGCATCGATTCGGCCATGATGCACCCTCCACCGCCGACCGAATTGATCTATTCGATCGGCCTTGGGCTGTTGTTGGCAATGAGGGCGAGTCGCCGTGTCACAACGATGGTGGCGATCGTCGTCGGAGTGGTGTTGGCCGCGGTCGTCTACTGGTCGGGCGGCAGTCCCACGATCTATGCCATGGGGGTGCTTGCCGCCTGGGGGCTTCCGTTACTGGCGGCGGCCGGCGCTGCGTGGCTGCTGATCACCAGAGGAACAGGCAGCGCCCACGGAGCGACCGACGCGGCGGTCGTCATCACCGCGATTGCGTGCGCGACCTTGTTAATCGAGTTTCCCTTCGCCTCGCCCAGCTACCTGTTTTACACGATTCCGCTCTCGATGGTGGCCCTCGCCGCTGTCGTGGGAACGGCGGGGCGTACCGCCGCTTCGGTTCAACTCGTGGTCGTCATTTTCCTGCTGCTGTTTGGGATCGTGCGCGTGAATCCGGGAACCCACAAGTCGTTCGGCTTCCGGTTTATTGAGACCGACGAAACCGTGCGGATGAAGCTCGAGCGAAGCAGTCTGCGCGTGCGGGCCGCCGATGCGGCTCGCTACGAGGCATTGATCGGGGCCGTACAAGTCCTCGCGAAAGATCGCACGCTCTGGGCCGGTCCGGACGCGCCGGAGGTCTATTTTCTGAGCGGCGTGCCCAACCGAACCCGGACCCTGTTCGACTTCCTGGATGTCACGGCGGGAACTGTTCCGCTGATCGAACGCGTTCACGCGGCGCAGGCCACCCTGGTGGTGCTCAATCTGCAGCCGGACTTTTCCGAGCCGCCGGATCCATCCACTGTCGACGCGTTGCGCGGCGAATTCCCGAATGCCAGGAGCGTGCCTGGATTCCTGGTGTTCTGGCGATGATCAGGCGCGCCACCGACCGTCTGCTTGAATTACCGCTCGTCTATCGGACGTGGCAGGCGCCATTCGCGTCGGCGAAGCTGAAACCATTCTTGAAATATCTCGACCTCAAACAAACGCGCCGGGTACTCGACGTCGGCTCCGGCCCGGGCACCAACGCGCGGGTATTCGCGGGTTGCGACTATGTTGGGATCGACATCAACCCTGAATACATTCGCACGGCGTCCTCACGCTATCCGGGTCGCTGGGTGGTTGGCGATGTCACGGACGAGAGGATCTTTCCCGATGAACAGTTCGACTGCGTGTTCGCGAACTCGCTGATGCACCATCTGGACGATCGGTCGGTGCGCAATCTGTTGCGGCGGATGGCGGGGCTCACCGCCGCGGGCGGCCAGGTCCACGTGCTCGATCTCGTGCTTCCCCCGCACGCCTCCGCCGGGCGGTTGCTCGCCCGATTGGATCGCGGACGATTCGCGCGTCCGGTCGAGCACTGGCGTGCCCTGTTCACCGAGTTTCTGCACGAAGAACATTTCGAGCCGTATGCGTTCGGATTGCCGTTCGCGCCGCTTTGGCAGATGGTCTACTTCGTCGGGGTGCCCGCGTGAGCAGCCGGCGCGTGACCATCGCCATCCCGATTCATAACGAGCAGGAAGTGCTTCCCGAGCTGCTGCGCCGTGTGTTCGCGGTGCTCGATCAGACGCCGGGCGGTCCGCACGAACTCCTCATGGTCGACGACGGGAGCCGTGATGGATCATTGCGGATTCTGGAGGACTCCGCGCAGCGCGACCCGCGCCTGCGGGTCATCGTGTTGTCCAGAAACTTTGGGCACCAGGCCGCGGTGTCAGCGGCCTTCGACCACGCGACCGGCGACGTGATGATGGTGATGGACGGCGATCTGCAAGATGCTCCCGAGGCCCTTCCCGTTCTTCTCAAGCGGCTCGATGAGGGCTTCGACGTCGTGTATGTCCGTCGGACCCGGCGCAAGGAACCCTTCTGGCTGCGAACGAGCTATCACCTCGCGTATCGAATGATCGCGCGCCTGTCGAAGCTGGCCCTGCCGGTAGACGCGGGCGATTTCGCGCTGCTCTCGCGCCGTGCGGTGGACGCGGTCCGTGCTCTTCCAGAGCGGCAGCGCTACCTGCGAGGTCTGCGCAGCTGGGTCGGGTTCCGGCAGACCGGGGAGGAGCTCGAGCGCCACGCCCGCGCGGGAGGCGAGAGCAAGTATTCCGTCAGCGCGCTCATCGGCCTGGCGCTCGACGGCACCTTCGCGTTCTCGACGGCGCCGCTCCGGTTCATTGGCGCGCTCGGCGGATTCGTCCTCATGTTCGCCGCGGCGTTTTCCCTCTATGCCACCTTTGTCCGCGTGGTCCAAGGCCGGTCACCGCAAGGATTCACCGCGCTCACCGTGCTGGTGACCATCATCGGCGGAATGATTCTGGTCTCGCTCTGGATCATCGGCGAGTACGTCGGCCGTATTTACGAGGAAGTGAAGCGTCGGCCGATCTATCTCGTGGACCGCATGGTAGGAGGCGACGCCGACCTCAACCGGCTTCGGGGTGACCGCCGGCTCTGATGGATCCACGATACGGCGTTGGATACGCACGGCTCTATCGCGAACACTGGTGGTGGCGCGCAAGAGAGGAGTATCTGACGCGGCTGCTCGATCGGCTGATTGGTGGCTCTGACGCCGGCGAGACATTCGACTTTGGCTGTGGCGACGGCCTTTTCTTCCCCATCCTTCAGCGATACAGCCGGGAACGGCCGCGCGGGCTGGAGACCGATGCGTCGTTGCTCGATCCGGCGGGCCCGTGGTTCGATCGCATCACGACGGGCGCGCTCGTCGACGACCCATCGGAGCACGCGCGCTACGGCCTGATCGTCGCCTTGGATGTGCTCGAGCATCTCGAGCATCCACAGCCGGCGATGGCGATCCTGCGTGCCCGCCTGCGTCCTGGTGGTTGGTTCCTCGCGACGGTGCCAGCCTTCGGTGAGCTCTGGACCGCGCACGACGAGGTCAATCATCACTACCGTCGGTATCGCCTGCGCGAGATCGAAGCTCTCGTACGCGACAGCGGCCTGGAGATCGTCGAGTCGCGTTACTTCTTCGTCTGGCTGGCGCCGGTGAAATGGCTGGTCGCTCGCAAGGAGCGTGTCATTCGGCCGGTGGTGAAGGCCCCCGAGACGCCGCTTGCTCCGCTCAACGCGGTCGCGCTTGCCATCACACGGCTCGAACAGGGCATCCTGCGCGATACCCACCCGCCCTTTGGCAGCTCCGCTATCGTGGTCGCTCGCGCTCCAGGTTTGAACTAATTCGCCGTCAATCGGGCAGACCTAGTTGGAAGCTCATGAGCAATCTCGGGATCCTGTTAGCGATTATCGTCCTGGCTTCAGCCGTCTTCTCAGTTAAGCGGCGGCGCCAGCAGCGATTGGATCGCATTCGCGCCGATTGGGCTAAACCTATTGACCATCCGCGCCGGTTCGACTCTCTCGCTGAGAGTCATATCTCGCGGATCAGCGTAAGTCCTGGCACTCGCTCCCTTGACGATCGGACCTGGGCGGACCTGAATCTCGACAACGTCTTCGCTGCGATCGATCGGACCACCAGCACGCTCGGCCAGCAGGCGCTGTATCACCGGCTGCGAACCGCGCCGGTTGGCAAGAACCTCGAGGCGTTCGAGGTGCTGACCGAACGCCTGAGAGATGACGTGCTGGCGCGTGAGCGCGCCCAGATCGCGCTCGATCGACTGCAGGACCCTCAGGGCTACAACGTGTGGTGGCTGGGACAGCCGGACGCCGTTGAAGGACGCCGGTGGTTCGCCATATTTCCGGTGCTGACGGCAGCGGCGCTCGTTTCGATTGCGTTGCTTCCCGTGTCGCCGGCGTTTGTGATCGTGATGCTGCTCGTGAACATGCCGGCGCGCTTTCTCACCGATCGTCGGATTGGGGCGATCGCATCGAGCATCAGGCAGTGCGCGCCTTTGATTGGAACGGCAGCGGCGCTCAAGTTCATCGCCTCCGATGATGTGCAGGCGATCACGCAGCCGCTTCGGGACGATGTCTCCAGGCTCGCTCGCCTGAAATGGATCTCGAGCTGGGCGAATGGTAATCCCTTCTTGTTGTCGTTTGATGCGGCGCCATCGCTGGTCATGTTGAACGACTTCATCAGCGTGGCCTACGAATACCTGAACCTGTTGCTGTTACTCGATGCGACCGGCGCGTACTTTGGACTGCGCGACCTGAATGCAAACCGCGCGTCGCTGCTGCGGATTATCGCGGCAGTGGGCGACGTCGACGCGGCGATCAGTGTGGCGTCGTACCGCGAAGGGTCGGACGTCTGGACGCGGCCTCGGTGGCACTCAGACGGTCCGTTAACGCTGACCGATCTTCGGCATCCGTTGATCGTTGACCCGGTTCCGAATTCCCTTGCGTTACGTCCTGGAACTGGTGTCCTTGTGACCGGCTCGAACATGTCGGGAAAATCGACGTTGTTGCGCACGGTGGGAGTCAACGTGATCCTCGCGCAGACGGTGAATACCTGTCTTGCCCGCGACTACGAGGGGCCCGTGTTGGAAGTGCGGAGTTGCATTGGCCGGTCGGATGATCTGATTGCGGGAAAGAGTTACTACCTCGTCGAAGTCGAATCGTTGCTCGGGTTGGTTCGATTGAGCGAGAGTGCCAGTCCGCATTTGTTCCTGCTCGACGAACTCTTCCGCGGCACGAATGCCGTCGAACGAGTCGCTGCGGCCCACGGTGTTCTGCAAGAACTTGTCGCAGCGGGTCAGGACCGCAAGCCGCACGTCGTTATTGCGGCGACGCACGACGGTGAATTGGTAAATCTATCGCGCGAGTGCTACGACGCTCACCATTTCGGCGATTCGATCGGGCCCGACGGGCTCGTGTTCGACCATCGCCTCAAGGCCGGTCCGGCGACGACACGCACCGCGATCGCGCTCCTGAGACAGTCGGGCGCCCCCGAAACGCTGCTTGAACGGGCGACCGCGACTGCCGCCTTGCTCGACGGCCAACGAAACACTCTCGTGGAACCGGTTCGCCAGCCGAACGTATAGACCTACATGCGCAAACTGTCCATTCTCGCGCTCGTCTTTTCCGTTGGGCTGGCTGTCTCTGCCTGCGATATTCAGGCCGGAAACGGCAGCTTCGACATCGATTTCGCTTCGGGCAAGGCCCAGGACACCTGGTCGCGGACTTACAAGGTGGCCTCCTCGGGCCGGTTCGAGCTGATTAACGTCAACGGCAAGATCACCGCCGAGCAGACCGACGGCGCCGAGATTGTCGTCGAGGGCCGCCGCTCCATGAAGGCGAGCTCCGACGAGGCGGCCAAGGAACTCCTGGCCAAGTTGGAAATTCGCGAGGAAGTCGGCGAATCGACGGTTCGCGTCGAATCGCGTCCGCCGCGCCTGAGTGGCCCGTTCAGCGGCCACGAGATCGAGTGGACGGTCAAGGTGCCGAAGGGCGTGATCGTCGACCTGCGCACCATCAATGGCGGCGTGCGCCTCAACGGGCTCGCGAATGAAATTCATGCGAAGACCACCAATGGCGGCGTGAAGGGCCTGAACATCACCCCGAGCCTCATCGAAGCGTCGGCCGTCAATGGCGGGATCGAGTTCGAACTCGCCTCCCCGCTCGACACGACCGATTCGATCGAGATCGAAACGGTGAACGGCGGCGTCGAGGTGTCGATGCCCACCGAGAGCAAGGCGACCATCGCCGCGCGCTGCGTCAATGGCGGCGTGCGCGTCGAAGGCCTCGAGATCGCCAGGGAAGAACAGGGTAACGACTTCGAGCGACGCCGGCGCCTGAACGGCACCATGAACGGCGGCGGTGCCAAGGTCATCATGAATACCACCAACGGCGGCGTTCGCCTCCTCAGGTCCGGATCGAAGACGTCCTAGCAGCCGCCAAAACCGTCATTCGTTGTTCTAAAAATAGACGCAGAGGGCCGCTCCGCCTGGAATTACGCCTGAAAACTGGGCTCTTGGTAGGCATTCTTCCTGCTAAACAAGCTTTCCTGTGTCCGTCAACTACCTCAAACTAACAACAAGTCCCAGTCCGGACACCCTTACCTACGAGCCTTTCTTCGGCCTGACAGAGAAGCCGTTCAGCCTTAACGCCGATCCCCGTTTCGTCTACGACAGCCCGACCTACCTCGCGACCAAGGAGGGCCTGCAGAACGGCATTCGCCGCCGCGAAGGCCTGCTCGTCCTGACGGGCGAGATCGGCAGTGGCAAGACCACCCTGTGCCGCGCCGTGCTCCGGGGCCTCGGCCGAAATACTTACAGCTCGCTCGTGCCCGACCCGTTTGCCTCGCGCGAAGATCTGCTGAAGATGCTGTTGATCGACTTCGGCGCGCTGTCGATTCATGACCTCACCACAGGCTCGTTACGGCAGGCCTCGCGCACGGAGCTTGGTTATCTGCTCTCCGAGTTTCTCGACTCCCTCGCCGCTGACGCCTTCGTCGTCGTCATCATCGACGAAGCGCAGAACCTGTCGCTGCCGTTGATCGAGGAAATGCGCATTCTCTCGGACACGTTCGGCGCGAAGGGCCGGCTGCAGATCGTCTTTGCCGGGCAGCCCGAGCTCCACGCCAAGTTGAAACTGCCGGAGATGCGGCAGGTCGATCAGCGAATCTGCGGCTACCATCGCCTGGCGCCGATGAGCCGCGAAGCGGTCGCGGGCTACATTCAGCATCGGTTGCACGCGGCGGGCGGCAGCCCTGATCGCGTGCTGTTCCCGCCTGCAATTGTCGACGGTCTGCATCGACGATCCGGCGGAGTGCCGCGGCTGATCAACCGGGTGTGCGATCGCGCGCTGCATCTCGCGTTCGAGCGCAAAACCGAAGCCGTCGACAAGGAGATTCTCGATACCGCGCTGATCGAGATCGGCCCCACCACTCTGTCGCCGACCTGGGATTCGATCATCTTCGCGGAG
>Ga0105340_1001060_pt1 | contig 12696 bp, 9 predicted proteins | sample EasRivMeERMLT700_FD_89676 | JGI IMG/M metagenome (GOLD analysis project Ga0105340, IMG submission 89676) | Soil microbial communities from meander-bound floodplain in the East River, Colorado, USA - East River MetaG ERMLT700 | ecosystem: Environmental > Terrestrial > Soil > Floodplain | place... | reverse complement strand
GACCGGCCGGGATAATAACAATGTCAAACTGGTCGGTCTTTTTGTTGCGACGGGCCCTGTCAGAGGGCATGATAAACCCTGCAAAAATGGTCAAAAAATATATGAAAAAGGGGAAGGAATGTCAACGATTTCCCCCTCAGTTGGAATAACAGGTGTCTCGTTCAAGACGAATTCTGGCGCTTATCCTGCCGATCAAATTCATCCCAATGGTTCCGGATGGTTTTGCCCAGTTTTTCGACGAAGATCTTCTTGTCGAATCCGGCAGCATGATCTCTCAGTTGGGTCTGATCGAACCTGTACCCTCCGAACCTCTCGAGCGTTGCAACGAGGGCAGCCGGGGTTTGCTCGGGGAAAAAGATCCCTGTCTCGCCATCAACCACGGTCTCGAGAGCTCCACCCTTCCCAAGGGCAATCACGGGAGCGCCACTCGCCATTGCTTCCAGAGGAATAATCCCGAAATCCTCTTCACCGGGAAAAACAAGGGCACGGCACTCCGAATAAAGATCCCGCAGCTCACCGTCACTGACCTGCCCCCGAAATTCGATGTTGCTTTGTGCGATCCGTTCAAGACGCGCCTGTTCGGGTCCGCTCCCCGCAACCACGAGCCTTTCACCGGTCTGATTGAACGCATCAATCGCAATGTCAACCCGCTTGTATGGAACGAGGGCACCGGCTACAAGAAAGTAGTCCTTTCTTGTGGGGGAACACCGGAATGAGCTGACATCAACCGGAGGATAGATCACTTCCGCATCTCTCCCATAGATCGACTGTATCCGTCGGCGCACGTTCTCGGAGTTGGCGATGTAAACATCCGGATGGGAGGCGGATCGTACATCCCATCGCTGCAGATATTTTCTGAATAACCTCGCGCCGGTTCTCGTGATGAACCCGCTTTTCCCGGGAGCAAAGTAGTCGTCGAAGAGACCCCAGATGTACCGCATTGGAGTATGACAATAGCAGACATGGAGCGTCCGGCTGCCCGTCGTCACCCCCTTTGCAACGCTATGGTGAGAAGAAATCACCAGGTCATACCGATCCGGGACAAGTCTTCGAATTGCGAGAGGAAAAAGTGGAAGATAGTGCCTGTATCGTGACTTCGAGAAAGGAAGGTGTTGGATGAATGAGGTCTGGATCGGCATCTTCTCAATCACGGGTGAAACCGAACCCTTCACGTGAAGGAGTGTGTACACATCCGCCTGAGGGAACATTTCACATAACACCTCCACCACTTTCTCCCCTCCTCTCATTGAGGTGAGCCACTCATGAACGATAGCGACGCGACGCGGCGGATACATGGTGAGGAATATACCGGAGAGAGGGGGAAGCTGCAAGGAGGTCGTACCTTTGCGATGAATTCTTACCACGAAGACACCAAGACACAAAGTGATTGAGCCAGTATTATTCTCAACCTTCGTGTCTTTGTGCCTTTGTGGTTAATTCTTTAGCTCTTTATATTATCCGTCGGACCCATCATATGACCATTCTCATAATTGTTGTTCTTCTTTTCCTCCTCGTTCTGTTGCTTGCTTCGGTGGTTCTGTTTGTCATCGGTCCTGGCATGTTGCTCCATCCTCATCGCAGAACCATCGCCTACTATCGCACCCGCACATCAATCCTGCATCCGAAGGATCTCGGGATCGCGTATGAAGAGATCATCCTCAAGACCGCGGAAGGAGTGAAACTGAGCTGCTGGCTGCTTCCTGCAGCGGGAACCCCGAAAGGGACGATCATCTACCTTCATGGGGTGAGTGAGTGCAAGATTGTCGGACTTCCGCTGGCAAAGCAGCTTCACGAGCATGGGTACAACGTCTTCCTGTATGATTCACGAAGGCATGGGGACAGCGAGGGAAAGTTCTGCACGTACGGCTTCTATGAGAAGCATGACACGAGCACAATCATCACCTGGTTGCAGGACCGGTCAGGCCTGACAACCGGAAAGTTCGGGCTCTTCGGGGCTTCGATGGGTGCGGCGGTTGCACTTCAGGTCGCCGCGCTGGATAAGCGCGTCGCCGTGGTGGTTGCAGAGAGCGGGTTTGCTACGCTCCGGACTATTTTTGACGATTACCAAAAGAGGATGACCAAGCTTCCATGGCACTACCTGCGCAACCTCGTCATCGTCCGCTCCGAGAGGATGGCACATTTCAAGGCAAGCTCAGTGTCACCGATGGATGCGGTGAAGAATGTGCATGTGCCGATTCTTATTCTGCACGGAACAGAAGACCGTTTGATCAAGTCCTCCTATTCACAACAACTCTACGCGAACACCGGCGAACAGCGGGAACTGTGGTTCATCGAAGGAGCGGACCATAGCAACATGGCAGAGGTGGGAGGAGCGGAGTATTATCGCCGGATACTGGGGTTCTTTGATAAGGCTCTTGGAACTCCATGACAGGAACAGGTGCTACCGATGAAGGGTCGGACTGTCCAATGCAAGGAGACCATCCAATCCCTCACGGGAGATAGCTGTTCTGAACTGGAGGCTGAGGACGGGTAAAGAAACTAGTGAGAGCACGGACGAGTGAAGGGATTGAGATGCCTGCCAGTTGTTGCTTCCCGAATTTTCCGAGATAATCCTCAAGAGCCGCAACGAGCCCCACATCGCCCTTTTGCCGCTCACTCATCAAGTATTTGTGTTCCATGATCTCCACATAAAGAGTTGAGGCGGTTTTGTCGGGGAAAAGCGTCCCCATCCCATGACCTGTGAGAATCCGGCAAACGGGCTTGAACACTTCATTGTACCAGTCATGAGCCGACTCAACGAGAGGCACTTCCTTCCCCCCCTTCTCACTGAGGTACCACTTGTGTTCATTGATGTGTTTGAGGAGAAGCGTGCCGTATCCCTTTACGTCCACCATCCCAAGCATCCTGTCAACATCGATCCGCGTAACGAGCTCAAACGAGCGCATTTCCTGCCCCAGCGCAAATCGTTCATTGTAATGCGTCAGGATGTAATCGCTGTCCTCCCGTGTCATCATCGGGTCGCGCACAATCCCGCTTGCCTTCAGGTCGGCTTCAGTCCAGAGCATGGATTCCAGAAAGAATTCAATTTCCGAAAGCCTCATTCGATCGGAAATCGACGGATGAATCTCAACAGTTTCCGCGTCGGCAAGGATGGCCGCAAGTTTGGTTCGGGATCCCATTTCGGGAATGCGTTCGGTCGTGAACCTCACCAGCATGTTTGCCAGTGAAGCATCCCCCCAATACACTCCCGCGCTGTGAAGACTGATGAAGAGATGAATGACCGCATCCCAGATACGTTGGCGGCTCTTTAGCGTAAATGAGCGTCTGAACAGGTGCGAGTCCGGAATCACCTTCTCCATCACTTCTGTGATCAGATATGCCGTTGAGTTTTGATCAATCTGTTCACCAATCGGAGTCTCAACGCGGAGAGTTCCGTCATCGCGCTCCACAACGCCGACAGGGTGCAGCGTTGGAATCTCGAGCTCTTTCAGGTGATGATAGTTTGCAAGCTCCTTCAGGGCACTCTCGGCCGTTGTCTCTTTGATCGCGAATGAATGGCCGTTGGATTCGACAAAGCGGACAATGTGGCGGGAGAGACCGCTCTTCACCGGCACGAACCTGACCTTGTGGCGATTCCAGTCTTCGAGTCGGTGATCCCAGGGGAGGTTTGCGAGGAAGGCGAGGTATCCCTCAGGAATGGAGAGTCGGATCTGGTTGGGTTGCATTCCAGTGACTTTCATTCGAAGTCCATCCGTCAACACCACTCGTCGTTGGACAATCCTTCGTGCGAACAATTGTCTATGGTCGTGTGTGGCCGCTATCCCTTGTCTTCCCTTCATGCTTTAGCTCAAACGCCCTCACCACCACATAGGCTATCAGGGCGAATACGAAAAACACCAGGAGCATCCAGGCGATGCTCTGCAGAGTCTCCAGGAGCGTGCGGTAAATCTCGAGCATCCATCGTTCGGTGGTGAGGATCAGCGGCTCAACATCTTTTCCTTGCGGACTGATGTACTTTTCAAGGTCCCAAATCCTCACACCTCCCGAAATTCCAACGACATAGATCGCAAACCGGAGATATTTCTGCCAGGCAGGACTGAGCTCAACCGAGACAATCCGGTTAAGAATGGTCGCGACGGGTTTGTCGAAAAGCCGCACAACCAGGAACGAAACCGCGCCGGCAATCGCGAGGGTAGCAATCATCAGGGTAAAAAACATCGGTCCTCCTTCAGCAAGAATTCAAGTACCACCAACGCTCTCCGCCCTTCTCAGTCCGACAACGCATTCAATGTGCTCTGTATGTGGAAACATATCCACCGGCTGAACCTCACGAATGGTGTAGCTTCCGTCTTCACACAGTAACTTCAGGTCCCGCGCCTGTGTGGCCGGATTGCAGCTGACGTAGACTATGCGATCCGGAGCGATCTCCAGCATTCTCTGGATCACCTTTCCATGCGTCCCGCTTCGCGGCGGATCCAGAATGATGACCGACGGCAGTCCATGGCGGGCCATCCATCCCTGATCATGAGTGAGCTTCTCTTTGAGGTCTCCTGTTTCGAAAAAGCAATTCGAGACGTGGTTCAGGTCCGCGTTTCTCCTGGCATCAAGCACCGAGGCCTCTACAGACTCCACCCCGATGACCGTGCGAACCCGGTCTGCAAGGAACAGGGCAATCGTGCCGGTCCCTGTGTACAGATCATAGACAACGTCATCCGTGTTCAGGTCCGCCATCCGGACCGCGGCCTCATACAACCGTTCCGCCTGCGCAGTGTTCGTCTGAAAAAAGGAATTCGCCGAGACATGGAAGACTCTGTCTCCAAGCTTTTCCGTAATGTAGCCAGGACCGTGATACACACGCTCGTACTCACCGACTGCAACCTGTGACTTCCTTGTTGTGATGTTATTCAGAACGGTACTGATCTCCGGGCAAGCCGCGAGAAGCGTTTCCGTGAAAGATCGCATGAACTCAGGTCGATCCTCCGAGGTGACAAGGTTCACCATGACGTCACCTGTCCGCTTCCCGTCCCGGATCACCAGGTTGCGAAGAAATCCGGTATGGGTCACTGTGGAGTAGAACGTCAAACCCTGATCGATTGCAATCCGGCGGACGACGTCAAGGATCCGGTTGCTGAGGGGTGACTGGAGAAAGCATTCCGTGAGATCGAGAACCTTTGAGAAGAGGGCAGCCGGGTGTAGACCAAGAGCAAGAGAATGTCCATTTTCCGTCCGTGCTCCCCTGAATTTCTCTCGTTCAACCCATTTCCGTCCGAACGAGAATTCCATCTTGTTCCGGTAGAAATACTGCTCACCGGATCCAATGACGTCACGAACGACGAGATCACGGAATCCGCCGATGCGTTCGAGAGCGTCGATTACCTGGCGTCGCTTGAAGTCAAGCTGCGCAGCATACGTGGCCTGCTGCCATTTGCAGCCGCCGCAGGTCCCGAAGTGCGAACACCGGGGGGCCATCCGTAACTCAGACTTCTGCAACAGCTCAATGACTTCGGTTTCAACAAAGTTCGATTTGACTTTCCTCACGCGGACCCTTGCAGTGTCACCCGGGACTGCCCCCGGGACAAAGACCACGAGGCCATCGACCCGTGCGATCGACTTTCCGCCGGCTGCAAAGTCTGCGATCCGGACTACTGCTACATCGTCACGCTTCATCGATCGCCCCCGGCTTCTTTTGCATTCTCCAACTCTCTTGTGAGGTCATTCCAGCGGTAGTATGCCTGCGTCAACTCCTTTTCGATTTCCTTGTACTCGCCGGTGACATCTCTGACCAGGTCCCCGTGCTTGTAGAATTCCGGATCGGCCATCGTTGCCTCGATTTCTCGTTTCCTCTTCTCCTTCTCTCCGATGAGTTTCTCTATTTTCTCCAGCTTCATCTTGAGAGGCTTCGTCTTTTCATATCGCGCCTGTCTTTCCTCTGCTTCACGGCGCTTGCGTTCCTTTTCTGAAAGCTGAGGCCCGTCGTTGCTTTGGCCAGAGGGTTGAGGGCCAGCACCGGATTCAGCCCTCTCAAGATACTCGCTGACATTCCCGGGGAATGTTCTGATCAGGCCCTGGCGAAACTCCACAACCTTTGTCACAAGGGGATCCAGAAAATCACGATCATGGGAAACGACGACAATGCTCCCTTCATAATCAAGGAGCGCGTCCATCAGCACAGCCTTGGAACGCATGTCAAGATGATTTGTCGGCTCATCAAGGACAATGAGGTTGCTCGGCTGGAGGAGCATCTTTGCAAGAGCGAGGCGGCTCTTTTCTCCGCCTGAAAGAACAGAGACTGACTTGAACACGTCGTCTCCCTTGAAGAGAAAACTCCCGAGCAGTGTTCTCAACCGCTTCCTGATCTCTCCGGTTGCCACCTCGTCGAGAGTCTGCAGGACTTCCTTTCGCGGATCGAGCTCTTCCGCCTGGTGCTGGGCAAAGTAACCGATCGCGACGTTGTGTCCTATCCGTCGTTCACCTCCATCAAATGGCTCAACGCCGGCGATGATCCTGGAAAGGGTTGACTTCCCGGCTCCGTTCACGCCAACAAACGCGATCTTATCCCCGCGGTCGATATCAAAGTCTACCCCTTCGAACACGGTCAATCCATCGTACGCCTTCCGGATGCCTCGCAACTCCATCACCGACCGGCCGCTGGCCGGAGCCGGTGGAAACGAGAAATGAATCCCTCCCTCCTCATCTTCAAGTTCGATCAGGTCGAGCTTTTCAAGCGCCTTGAGGCGGCTCTGCACCTGTCTTGCTTTTGTCGCCTTGTACCTGAAGCGGTCAATAAACAAACGGGTCTGCTTGATCTTCTTCTGCTGGTTCTGAAATGCTGCGAGCTGTTGTCCCCTCCTCTCAGCCTTGGCCCGGAGATAGAACGTGAAATTCCCAGCGTATTCAGTCAGGTCGCCGAGGCTCAGTTCATACGTCCGTGATGTCATCGTGTCGAGGAAGCGACTGTCGTGAGAGACGATCATCACAGCACCATCATACGAGCGAAGGTATTCTTCCAGCCAGCCGAGTGAATCGAGGTCCAGGTGGTTGGTCGGCTCATCGAGCAGCAGGAGCGACGGCTGCTGAAGCAGCAGCTTCGCAAGAGCGATGCGCATCTGCCATCCGCCACTGAATTCATCCGTTTCCCGCTCAAAATCACCCTGCGAGAACCCCAATCCGGTCAGCACCTTCTCGATGATAGACTTCATGCGGAACGCGCCGGCATCTTCAAAGCGATGCTGCAGCTCCCCATACAGGGTCAGTAATTCCTGAAACTCTTCCGAGCTATGGTCGGTTTCTTCTTCCATCCGTTGGTGGACATCGGCAAGGTCCTGTTGAATCCGGACAATATTCCCAAAGACGGATTCCGCTTCGGCATAGAGAGTCCTGCCGCTTGCGAACATTCCCTCCTGGGGAAGATAGCCGACGGTTACAAACTTTGCCTTCGCAATCTGCCCCTTGTCCGGCAGCTGTTCGCCAAGGAGAAGTTTGAGGAGAGTTGACTTTCCGGCACCATTGGAACCGACAAGGCCAATTCTATCGCGCGGACCAATCCGGAAGGAGATCTCTCCAAAAAGAATCCTGCTCCCGTATTGCAGGGAGATGTCTGACGCTGAAATCATGGATAAAAGATATGAAAAACTTTCCGAAGCAGAAATTTTCTCAGCAGATAGGGAAACCGGTGCGTGGGGGGTCTGCTACTTCAAATAATACTTCAACGGATTCGGATCGACGCGGCATTCCTCTGCGATCCGCAACCGATCAATCGTTCCCTCATCACGAAGGCGGTAGAGGTGCGGGACAACTTTGTCGCGGAGTTCGATGGGGGTCATGGGGTTAATGTAGATACTGGTTCCCCCTTCAAAACCCGCCGGAACATTGATCCGCAACTTGATCAGGACGTGCCACGGCATCTTGTAGACAGCATCGATTGGCGTGTAATACCATTCTTCATTACAGGAGATCTGATTATCCATCGCTGCGTGAATGGCATGTACAAGATTACTGAATCCACGGATCTCATCGTCGGTATGTTCGAACGGGCGCCCTGACTGTGCCCTCGAATACACTTCAATGGTTGGATACCGGTGTCCTATTCCTGCGAATGCAATCGCATGGTCATTCTCGGCGAAGACGAGGTTATGGTGCAGGGCAAAGTTCGCACCGTATTCGTTGAACACATTCCTGTCATCACGCAGCATCCGGATCTGGTTCTCAATGGACGACCCCCACTCGTCAAGGGCAACGAGCTGTTTGTGCAGATGGTCGAACGAGGCACCTGCGGGTCTCAGCCAGTTCTGGAAAACGCTGACATACCGGACATACCGGTTGGTCTGGACAATATCCTGGAGCGCCTCAACCGTGAATTTGAAATATTGAAAGTGCTCTTCGAGTGACATATCGCCCGATGCAAAGAGATCACTCTCCAGCTCCGCGCCTTCCCGGTAATGTCTGCGCGCAATAATCAGCTCATGTCCACCGCCAAAAAAAGCATCCGCCATTGCAAGCCTGTCCGGCATTGGAATCTTGTCGACCTGCTCTTCAGTCTTCCCTTCCTGCAGGGCCTTGTACAGGATGATGTCATTGATGTGTTTGAACCCGACGGGGTTTGCCATGTACTCGTCGCGCCATTTCAGCCGTTCGGGCGGGACCTTGAAGGCGTAGTTCTTCTTCCAGTAGTCAAGGGTCACTATTTCGAACATGTTGCCGACGCGACGAAATTCTGCAACGGTTTCAGAGTACTTGTCCGGCGCCAGCGTGAAGATCTTCTCCCATCGGTCGTTCCGCAGGATGATGCGGGCTTTTTCAGGCGGCGTTTCGAAATAGCGGGGAGGGCAAAAGCTGCAATAACTCTCAGGGGACTGCACCGCCAGCGCCGGAACATCCTCCGGCTTTCCATTTCCGAGCGGTTTGTTCCTTCTGCCCGGGACGGCCCACACTTCGTTCCCGGTAAACGGGTTTACCTGCTTCACCGTCCCGTCGGGCATGATGTTATAGAACATCGTAGATCGCATGCAACCTCATTCCTGGTGGAACAAACGGCGAACCCGGCTCAATGGCGTGTCGCATCCTCGAGCAGGGCATCGACCCTGGAAACACTTCCCGCTTCGGCATAGAACCGGATGAGCGGCTCCGTCCCTGACGCGCGCACCAGAACCCATCCCTGCTCGACAAAAAGCTTGAACCCATCAATGTCCTTCCTGCCGGTCACACGATACCCCGCGATCTCCTTCACACCCTTCTGAAATCTTTTCATGATCGCGTCCTTCGCTTTTTCGGTTACATGCAGATCAACCCGCTTGAACTCATGATGGCCAAATTCATCCATGAGTTCCTGAACAAGCGCCCCCAGGGTCTTCCCTCTGGCCGCCATCATCTCGCACAGCATGAGACCGAGGTAAATGCCATCCCGTTCGGGCAAATGCGCTTTTGTCCCGAGGCCGCCGCTTTCCTCGCCGCCGATGATAATCTCCCGTTCGGTCATGAGACGGCACACATGCTTGAACCCCACGGGAGTCTCATGCATGGTCAGACCATACTTCGCGCACTGCTTGTCGACCATATCCGTCACTGAGATGGTCTTCACGACCTCGCCGGTCATTCCTTTTTGCTCAACAAAGTACTTCAGGAGGAGGCAGAAGATCCGGTGCGAATCAACGAAATTCCCATTCTCGTCAACAGCACCAATCCTGTCGGCATCACCATCAGTGGCGATCCCGATCTGATACCCTTCGTTTTTCACCCAATGCATTAACTGTGTGAGATTTTGCGCGATGGGCTCAGGGTTTGTCCCTCCGAACGACGGGTTATAGATTTCATGGATGCTCCGGACTCCCGGGAGTACAGAGTCAAGCACCCCCTGCCCTGCTCCGTACATGACGTCGTACAGGATCCTGACTCCTGATTTCTTGATCAGCGCAAAGTCGATCTTTTTTGCCAGGTCATCCAGATAGCGCTGCTTCATGCTGATGTGCTGGATCTTCCCCTTCTCAACAAGCTGGTCGAACGTCAGCTTCCCCCGGGGAATGGTCTTCAACTTCATCACTCCGCTCAGTTCCTTCTCCACTGCAGCGATCATTTCCGGGTGGGCAGGTCCGCCAAAATCTCCTTTGATCTTGAACCCGTTATACCGCGGGGGGTTGTGACTCGCAGTGATGACGATTCCACCGGCCGCGTTATCTTCCTTCGTGAGCAAAGAAACCATCGGTGTAGTGACAATGCTGTTTGCCAGCTTTACCTTGATTCCTGCGTTTGCAATGACCTCGGCAGTTTTCTCGGCAAATTCCTTCGACATGAAACGCGCGTCGTAGCCAATGACCAGCCCGTTGCGGATCTTCTTGTGCTTTGCATAATAGCGCGCAGTCGCGAGCGAGACCTTTTCCAGATTGGCGAATGTGAAATCGTCCCCAATAACGGCCCGCCAGCCGTCGGTACCAAACTTGATGACCTGAGCCATGAACTCTCGTGTTCCTTTCTTAGGAAGCCCTCTTACCAAAAAGAGCCGGCCCAGGGAAAATGGCGTCCGCGCCGAGCTCCTGTTCAATCCTCAACAGCTGATTGTATTTCGCAACCCTGTCCGATCTGCTTGCCGAGCCGGTCTTGATCTGGCCGGCGTTCGTTGCAACAGCAATATCGGCAATGGTCGCATCTTCCGTTTCCCCCGACCTGTGGCTGACGATCGAGGTGTACCCGGCTTTCTTCGCCATCTCGATCGCATCCAGCGTCTCCGTCAATGTACCGATCTGGTTCACCTTGACGAGGATCGAGTTGGCAACGCCCAAATCGATGCCTCTCTGCAAAAACGAAGTGTTCGTCACAAACAAATCATCACCCACGAGCTGGGTTGTCTTCCCCAGAGAATCGGTCAACAGCTTCCATCCCTCCCAGTCGTTCTCCGCCATCCCATCCTCGATGGATACGATCGGATATTGACGTACCCAGTTTTCGTAGAACCGAACCATCTCATCTGCAGTTCGGGAGGATTTGTCAGACTTATAGAAAACATACTTGCCGTCCTGCATCATTTCACTGGAAGCAACGTCGAGAGCAAGGAAGACCTCCTTGCCGGGCGTATATCCTGCCTTCCCGGCTGCCTCCAGGATCACCTCAATCGCCTCATCATTCGACTTCAGGTTTGGCGCAAAGCCACCTTCGTCGCCGACAGCAGTATTGTATCCCTTTTTCTGAAGAACGCTTTTCAGCGCATGAAAGATTTCGGTCCCCATTCTGAGCGACTCCGCAAAACTTGGGGCCTGGGCTGGAACAACCATGAACTCCTGCATGTCCACGTTGTTATCCGCATGCCTGCCGCCATTCAGAATGTTCATCATCGGGACAGGCAGGGTCTTTGCATTGCTCCCACCGATATACCGATAAAGAGGAAGTCGCAGCGATTGTGCCGCCGCTTTTGCAACAGCGAGTGAGACGCCAAGAATGGCATTTGCGCCAAGTTTCGACTTGTTCGGCGTCCCGTCAAGGTCGATCATGGCTCCATCGATTGCGGCCTGTTCTGTTGCTTCAAAACCGGTAATCTCCTCGGCGATGGCTTCATTCACATGTTCCACCGCATTCAGGACACCCTTGCCACCGTAGCGCTGTTTGTCCCCATCGCGCAGTTCGACCGCCTCATGTTCTCCGGTCGATGCACCGCTCGGAACAGCAGCGCGGCCCACGATGCCATTTTCGAGTTTGACATCAACCTCGAGCGTTGGGTTTCCACGTGAATCAAGGATTTCGCGTCCGATGATATCGGTGATGATATTGCCCAATTTCAGCCTCCGATAGATCAAAAGTACAGCAAAGCGTCGGAAAAATTCGTCAAAAACGAGGAGAAATGCAATTAGCAGTCAATAGTCAGTAGTCTGTAGTCCCTGCGTAAAGAGAAAGATTGAACCGCCATGACGCCAAGAACGCCAAGTGAAGAGCAACCCACTTCAAAAATCTCAAATCGTTATTCATTTAGTCGCCATTCACTCAGAACAATCGCTCTGTACAGGGCCAACTCACACCAATAACCGGAACTCGATAGTCCAAAGGTCCCGGTCGCGTTCCCCGCTCTGCGACTCCCTTGTGCTCTCCTATTTCCGCGTTTCGCGTTTCGCGTTTCGCGTTGTCGTCAGCCCCTTCCTGATCGCCTCAAACACCTCCTCGACACCGAGCAACTTCATGCACTCCATGTAACCGTCTCCTTCCCGGTTGCACACATCGAGATGACAGGGGTGGCACGGGACATCCTTTCGCAGCGCTGTGTGTCCATCCGATTCCCGATATGGAAACCAGATATCCTCCTGACCTGGGCCGAACAATCCGATTGTCGGAATACCGAGAGCGGCCGCAATGTGCATTGGGCCGGCATCATTTGAGGCATAGGCGTTGAAATGTGAGATCACTGCTGCGAGCTGTCGGAGCGGGAGAGCCGGGAGAACCTTCACACCTGCAAATGAGCTCCTGACGACTTCGTGCAGTGTTTCCTCGTCCTTTGGGCCTGCAGTCATCACGACCTGGCATCCGAGACGTGCACGAACCAGCTCGGCTAGCTCGGCAAAGCGGCCAGGAAGCCATTTCTTTGCAGGCCACGTCGCACCGGGGTGCAGACCGATAATCGGCTTTGTGAGGTCGAGCGGACTTGTTTCATGATCAAGCCATTCGAGGAATATCCTGGCTTCCCGCCGTTCGTCGTCGGTGAGGAACAACTCGGTCCTGTCGGACGATGGCTCAACACCCGCTGCCCTTAGATACTGGTTG
>Ga0105340_1001057_pt1 | contig 12715 bp, 22 predicted proteins | sample EasRivMeERMLT700_FD_89676 | JGI IMG/M metagenome (GOLD analysis project Ga0105340, IMG submission 89676) | Soil microbial communities from meander-bound floodplain in the East River, Colorado, USA - East River MetaG ERMLT700 | ecosystem: Environmental > Terrestrial > Soil > Floodplain | place... | reverse complement strand
CATCGCTCGCGCCATGCCGATCTCCTGGATAGCCTCATCCAACAGATAGCGGAACGACGGGTGGTCCATCGAGGACTTATAGATCGTATCGTCCCATTGATTGACCAGTGTCTTGTAGGTATCCATGTGTCTCACCCCGTGTGATAGCTAGGGGATAGATAGTATCTACCCCCTAGAGGCTCAGTCAACAGTCGTCTCTGTTAACTCAGAAGGTTAACCTCCGCCTGCGTCAGTCCCAACTCATCGATGACCTGTTGGATCAGGGTCGGACCAGCACGCTCGGTCGGGATCTCGATGGTGCGTGCCAGTTCCAGCCTGGTCTCCTCCGGTTCCAGGTTGAGCAGGTACTCCACGATCTGCTCGATAGTCCACCCATGATTGTCATTGAGATGAACCACCATCCCCGACGCGGTACCGAAGTCACTACCGCAGTACTCACACGGGCACTCGTGCTCAGCCTTGGTCTCCGCGACGAAGGTATCGTAGTCAGGGATACTGCACTCCTGCATGAAGTAGATCTCTTTGATCACTTCATCTTCAGCCATGCCACTGAGCAGCATGTTGCCAATCCAACCGAAGCCCACGGCACACGCCGACTCGAGTCTGATGTCACCGACGTTGACATTGCCATCGTCATCGTAGGTGCGCTCGGCCCACTCGAAGAGATTGTTGTGGTTGTGCTGAACACCATGGGCAGTAGCCCACTGATAGCCGACAAGGATTGACTGGCTCAACGGTCGTAGCTCAAACATGATCGTCACCCTCCGTAACCATAGCATAGTCCGACGTTGTGACAGGTTGTGTCACATCCAATACCTCACGTAGTCCAAGCAGTACCTCATGACGGCGGACTTCGTCGATGATGATGGGCATGTCCGCCTTATGGATATCGTTGAGGTGTACTACCCGTCCGAGGATGGTGTCCGGAAACCCAACCCCACACTCCGGGCAGATATACATACTCGGTGGTAGATGGTGTTGCTTCGGCATGTAGCCGTACGCATCGAGCAGGTCGAAGACCATCTTGTCATACCAGTCGACAACCTTGCGATGCTCGAATCGTTCTGGGTTCAGTGTCTCACCAAGATGAAACCCATAGCCCACTCCGGCGTAGCCCATGGCACAGACCTGTGGTCCATTGATACCGACTGTCGCCAGGGCCTTGCGTCCATGCCTGTACCCTGACGTGAGTCCCAACTCCATCAGGTCACTGAGCAGTGGACACGTCCGTTGTTCGTCCATCCGATACCTCCATTACTACATCCAGTTATCCAGAGTATATGTGGTAGGCACCACCCCCTTTCCTATACGCAGCCCATAGGGTCGAACTATGATCAGCCCATAGGGCCTTAGGGTATGACATCCCATAGGGCCATAGGGCTATGGCCATAGGGTCATAGGGCATAGGGAATAAGGGGTGTTCAGTTCTTATGCTGTAAGATCCAGTTGAGGATCTTCTCGTATGCTCGTTCGCCTGCGGCCCATGTACGCCGTGACCTGGAGTCCCGCTCGAGATGGGATCGGACTGCGGCTGAGTCCTTGATCTCCTTCTCAATGAACTCGACGATCTCCTGGACTGTGACCTTGAACTCCCCGGCCTGACGCTCTCGTTGACCGTTACTCATGATGAACTCCTGCCTCTACCGAAACCGAAACCGATCGTTCGTAGCCGAGGTGTCTCGGCTACGCTCCGCTTCCATAACCGAAAATATTTTCGGGTGTGGACAGGTCATCCCTGCCCACACCCGACTGTGCCTGGACTAAACTACGCTGGCTACAGCTTACGCTGCCTTCTGCTGCTCCGCCTCATCGTCCGGTGCGAACAGGTCAGCCTGCTCGGCCTCAACTGCTGCGCTCATGGCTGCGATAGTCGCCGCTCCCTTGCCCTTGGCTGTGGGCTTGGCACTCGATGCCTCACCGCTGCTGAAGCGACGGTCAACCTTGGGCGCTGTGACTACCGGCTGCGCCTTGGCCTGCGCCCACGCTGCCGGAACCTTGAAGCCAAGGTCTGAACCTGTGAAGTTGGTGGTCATCGCCGTCGGCAGCTTCTCAACAAGGAAGCTCTTGAACTGATCACCAATCACGCCGATGGCGCGGATGGTATCCAACACTCCCGGACGGAAGTTGTTCGTGCTGCGCACTGGACTCCCGAACAACTGATTGTTCAGGTTATCCGCGAGCCATGGGTCGTTGCTCTCGATGGTCAGGTTGGTCTGCGATACATCCGGCACTGCCTTGGCCATCAAGGTCAGTTGTGCCAACACCGCCGAATGCTGTGCCACCGTCTGGTGTGCGTTCAGCATCGAGTGGAACTCGGGGTGCTCCTCACCGTCCACGATCCACCACATGGTGGTCTGCACGTCCCGGCCCTGGACACCGTCACGACGGACAACGTCTACCAACTTCGTTGGCTCAACGTGCAACACCAGATTGTACTCGACTGCCGACTGCTGCTTCTTGCTCATGATGAGACTGATCCTTTCGCTCCCTGATTGGGAGAACCGTACTTCTTTCAGGACAATCCCCAAAAGAATTAACCCAAACATACCGGCGCGCACGCCGGTACCCGGCGGGGAAGGCTGCCACAAGACGCGCACACCAACCCCGGCAGACACCATCAACGAACTCACTGACTCCCCGACTCAGCACTCAAAGCTGACCGGTCTGAATCATCCGTCGCAATGACATCAACATCCGACCAAGATGATTCTCACCCTGGCCTGTGCGAATGTCCCGTCCCCAATAGCGGTCACCCCATGTGTTCCACTCACATAGGTACTCATCTCCGGTCAGCAACAGAAGCTCCATGTACTTCGGTGTACTGAACTTCTGCTTCAAGAGATCGAACATCACGATGTCACGCTGCTGCTCCCAATCAAGGGACAGCGTGAGCCGCTTGCCAAGACGACGGGCATCGGCTGCCAGTCCAGCGTTGGCAATCACCAGACGCAGCCGTGGGTTGTCAGTCTTGCTGGCCTGATAGCCATGCTCGACTGACGGAAAGACCAGTCCATCCAGTGTGACCTGGACGGGGGCAAAGTTACTGGCCCATGCCAGCGTGCCCTTGAACATGCGCCGGTCAGGCGGCGAGGTCGGTGGATGAATCATTATCATAGGACTCCTCTCTGCTGAACATAACCACCCGACACGGGCGGTACCTACTGGTTGGGTCTATGTCTAACTCACCCATCAGCAGCCACGCTGCCTCAATGGACTGACGATGGGTAAGTGTTGGTTCATCGTGGCGTATCTCTGCGGCCACGGCGAGAACGTCATGAACCTGGTACATGGGACTGGTCCTTCCATGTAGGACAGGACCACGGTCATCCCGTGGTCCTGTCCGATCCTGTTAGGCTGCACGTTTTCCACGCGCATCGATACGCTGTGCCGGTGCACCGGGCGGGTCATCCTGCTGCACCGACTGCTCGAAGTATTGCATCCACACATTGGTGAATGGCAACTGTACTTTATTGATCACCCGCATACAGTTGCCAGTACCACCCGTACTCCCATCCCATGCAGCCAGTGCCCGGCCATGTGCAGCGAGAGTACGTTTCACCATCCACACGTTGCGCGTCTGCATCTTGGACGCAGCGTAGCCACCGGTACTGACGACGACTACTTCATCAGCCAGTACAATCAGGTCGCGGTACCAGTTCAAACACTCGCCACTCCAACGACTCTCCTGCCCGATGAACGGGACAGCAGCAGTGAGACCGACGTCAAAGCCACGGGCCTGGGCCATCAACGCAGCACGTGCGCCGATCATGTCCCAACCCAAGGCCATCCCACTGATGACCTCAAGTGTGCCGTGCTGCAAGGTAAGCGGGATGATGTAGTCGTTGCACACCCGCTCGACGATTGGCATCCACGTCCGCAGGTCATAGCTCAACCCCAACTTCTCGGGGCGATGACCAGTCAACATCAATGTAAGCATGAACCTCACCCGATCCAAATGAGAGGGGCTGAACCACCCGGTGTGATCCAGCCAGACACTCTCGACTATAGAACTTCCACCCCGTGTGCTAACCCACACAGGATGTCCGCGTGGCAGAGCTGCTCCGCTCGCCAGTGATCGTGCCGTCTACACCAGCAGGCCAGTCGCTTCCCCGTCAGGTACTTCACCTGGCCAAGCAAGGGAAGGTGCGTGCCATACAGCAGGTTCGCCGTATAGTCACGCAGACATTCCTCTCTGCTCGTCTGTACTACGGGATAGTACGTAAGCGGGAAGGGATTACCCCACTGGCTGGGGCGTCCGACGTAAATGATCGGTGCACCTGGAGTAGCAACGTCCTGCTTGTGCACTACCAAGAACGGGTGACGTGTGAGAAACTCAAGGGACTCACGCATCACCCACTTCACTTCAGTCTTACGCACAGAACTGAGTGATCCGAACCTTACTAGATCCATAAGCAATCCCCCTTAATAAACAAGACTTAAACACCGGGCCGCAGCCCGGTATCCGGCGGGGAAGAACCCACACGCGCAACACAGCACCCTGGTACACCGAACTACCGACCTTCGACCGCATCAAGCAGATAACTCCGGCACTTCTCTCCGAAGTTCTTGATGCCGAAGGTGTGCAGTGGGTAGACCTTGAGTGCCTCAATGAACACGGCCAACGTGGGATACCTGGCCATGAAGGCACGCGACTCCACGTTGTACCGCTCGAGGAACTCTTGCGTTGAATGAAGCTGGTCCTCTCTGACCGGATAGATCTTGCACCGTCTGATGATGGGATTGATCACCCGAATGGGAAGGTCACTCCCTTCGTACAGTGCACGCAGTTCATCGAGCAACGTGAACTCGACGGGCTTGGGCCTGGCACGCTCAGCCTTGAGCTGGTCGATACGCTCCCGCTCCCGCGCACGGGACTGGCGTGAGGCGAGAGCTGATGCATGGCGTACATACTCATGCTGAAGTCCGATACCTTGCTCGAGTGCGAACAGATACATCTCGGCTTTGGCTTCATCACCAAAGAGAAAGACTGCACGCAGCGGTGGGCTGGGGATGAGCACTGTCTCCGGTGTGACTTCTTCCATTGTCAACACCGGAAGTGCAGCGATCCCATCAGCCTCATCGTACTGAACCGTGACTACCCACATGACTCGACCTCCTCTACTGCTTCAGCAATAGCAGCGGCGAGCAACTCCTGCATCACCAGCGTACGGGTCACACCCAATCGCTCGGCCAACCACTGTGCCTGGGCTATGACCGGACCACTCAGCTTGAGCGTAAGCTGAACCGTGTTCGATGGCTGCTTCTGCTGCAACTCTGCAACGACTCGACGAACTCGTTCCATACAAACGTCCCCCATTTAATAAACAGAACCAGCAGACCGGGCCGCAGCCCGGTACCCGGCGGCACTCATAGCCACGAGCAGGCACAACAACCCCGGTACAAAAACTCCCGGACTCCCCGACCTCAGACCATAGGGCATAGGGGGCGGGGGACGTCCTTCGTCCGCATACACCATAGGGGCTGAGATACCATAGGGCATAGGGCATAGGGGATAACCGAAAATATTTTCGGGTTTGGTTAGACGCTTTGAGATAGCAACGACGACCGTACGATTCGTTTCTTGTGGGTGATATATATATACCTACTAGAAACGAACACGACGGAGTACGAATGTGAACTCAAGACAGTGTGCCTGGCCGGGGTACTCCCGGCCCACGCTCCAACGACGTGATGAATGCGTGACGAAACCATACTGAATCCAATCGAACAGCGCTGATCAACAGCGCTGCTCCGCTTCAATGATCCTTAAATGAAACGAGGCCGGGGCATCCCCGGCCCCGCTGCGCGTGGCATTTAGATTTCTTCCTGCGGCTCCCAACTCGCCCACTCGCACTCAGCAATATCATAGTGCTTGTGCTGGACTGGCAGGTACGAACGGAACGAACCAATGATTACCGAACCACTCACCGATACCCGGATATACTCATACTCAGAGTACGAGGCACCGTCATCGTCACGCCCACGCCACTGGTACATGACGACGACCTGCATCCGGAACTCAGGACGCTCAACGTACATAGTCCACCGACGTGTGTCAGTCGAGCTGGTCTTCTGCGCCTCAAAGAACACAACATCCTCCATCGACACACCGAACTCCGCGACAACCGGTCCAGCAATACGAATGATCTCTGCATTTTCCACGATACTCACCCTTCAATAGAACGAACGCGGGACCTGGTCACTCCAGGTCCCGGACGACGAACGGACTACTTGGATTTCACCAAGCTATACACACCAACGAACGGGACGGACTGAAGCTCAGCCTGAAGCACGGTGGCAATCTCGAACCAGTGTCCACCGCCCAACCCTGAGCCTACCTTTGGCAGGTAGAAATCAAAGTCGGGATACTCCTTGACTGCGCGACGGAGACACAGACGGAAGGAGTCCAACCGGAAGGCCGGTGCGTTCGGCTTGCTGTACCCATGCTGGGCGCAGCAGTTGAGTACCACCAGGTTGGACTGCACCGGCACGAACTGGACCTGACCAAGCTCGAGCCTGGGTGCGGATGGACCGAACTTGCCGTTGGCCCACGCACGGTACTGCGATTCGGCCTTGGGATAGACCCGACTGAGGACACCGGAGAACCCGGCGCCCCACCCCGACGCATCGTTGACCACGTGCAAGAGGCAGGTCGGGATGCCCTGCTCTGCTGAATGACGGGCGGCGGCGATGACATCACCGTTGAACTCACGTACACGATCCATGAATGAACCCTCCAATCTAAAAGAAACACCAACACTGAATACCTCACCCTGCGGGTTCGGCTCCTGATAACGTGTGTGTGGGGGGACACACACGAATGAACTACGACTGAGCGCGTAGCTCCCAATGCGCTGCGTTCAAGAGCAGCATGTCAACCATGTCACGGGACGCAGCCGCCCGTTCCAACCACAGGTCCTGCCACCGTGACGCAAAGTACTGGTCACGATGACGTTCACTGCACGTCGCCGCACGAATGAGACAGTCCTGCGTTTTCATTTCCCACTCCAACGCAGCTTCGAACGAACGAACCGACTCCGAACGATAGTCGAACCCACTCATGATCCGCCTCCCAAAATAATGAGAACGAACGACTGGCGCGCACGCCAGTATGCGCTGCCCATGTTTCCACGAGCAGCGCAGGACAACCTCAGAACGGAAGATCACAGTTGCACATGAAGTCCAACCGGCCACACTCAGTGCAGTACTGTGGCACTGGAGCGGGACGTTGTACGAGTGGCACGTACTCGGGGTCTTCGTCCTGGTACGGACGGGCGCCACCAACGTAATCGCAGTGCCGGTCCCACGCATCTTCGAGCGCATCGATCTCTGGACTATCGTCGTCGACGACGATACCGTCCGTGGCACGAGTACCGATACGGGTCCAGCACCGGAAGCGCCGGACCAGCTTGCCACCGCGTGGTGCCAGACGGAACCGATCAACCCAACGACCATCCGGGGTGGTGACGGAAATGTTCTCGGCCACACCCAACTCCGCACGAACGAACCGTGACGCTTTGGTCATAATGAATACCTCCAACGATAAACACAGAACGATGACTCATCCGCAGATGAGTACGCGCTGCCCAGCCCAGCCAGACAGCGCGAGTGACAACCTCAGAACGAACGTCCCTTGTGCCGACGAATCGAACGAGCGACGGCGTGGCGGACACGCCGGTCACTGAGCGTCTCGTATGGGGGATGGTGCCTGGCGAGCGTCTCCTCCTGGCGAAAGATACTGTTCTCGAACACAAGCTCGGTGAGCGAGAGCTGAGCGAGTCGGCCCTTGATGTACAGAAAGACACCGGCCCTGGCTGGGATACCGTGCGCTCGCTCAACCTCAAGGTAACGAGCACGGACATGGAAGGCGAACTCCCGACGGGCTTCACGAACATACCGATCCGTAACCATACTGAACCTCCATAGACTGAGTACGAACGTGGGCCGGGGTCATCCCCCGGCCCACTCCAATCAACTCCGATCTACCCTCCCCAACACCACACACACCACCATCCCTCCTCATACCACATCAACTCACACTCATCACACCTACAACCAACACATTCCTCTTCCATCACATACCTCCATCTAATAAACAAGACTTACTGAGCCACCCGCAGGTGGCTACCCGGCGGGAAAGAACACCACTGGCAGACATGACAACCCGGTACGGAGAGAGTGACTGATGACTGAACACCTGGTCACTAAGACCAGACTAAGAGGCCGAAGCGAAGCGAGGAATGATGGCGAAGCCACACCACCTCTCTTCACTCAAAAAGAATAATCCACATCACACTACACATCACACTAAACCTACACATACACTGACATAACCATACATAACTACACAATAAAAGAACTAATATAACCATATATAATAAATATAAACATATAATAATTAATAATTAAACTATATATAAAGTATATCCATCCGTAGGGACAGTAGTCCCCCGGACACCCCCTAGCGATGACGAAATACACTGCTGGACTGTTGTGGATGGGGTGAGTCTGGTACCGGTGGGGTGGGGTATGATGGGATGAGCGTGGACTGGGCTGTGGATTAATCCCTCTGAGAATAGCCGAGCGATAGCGAGGTACGCCACTCCTCTATCCCGGGACTGTGCTGGACTGGTAGATCGAGGGTCTCCGCTCTCTTTCGCAGAGAGGAAACGTAACACTTCCCTACGATTCCGTACGATTCCGTACGATTCCGTCCTGTGATACCCGAAAATATTTTCGGGTATGAGTGGAAACGTAGGGAAACGTAGGGAAACGTTACGCTTCCGTCATGCACAAAACGCCGGAGACTATCAATAATCTCCGGCGTAGTCATGCACAGAACGCCACAGGTAACCTATGAAGGGTTAATCAGTACGACTATCCCTGACTTCCTTGACCTGAGTAGCTTTGGCCTTGGCCTTCTCAGCGTCGGTATAGGGGTCATCGATGTTGGCATCCATACCCAGGACCTCACGGGCATCAGCTACGCGGCAGGAGCCGGGGATGCCACCGTGCTGGGCGGTAGTGCACTGGCCTGCTGCGTTCATATGACAGGGTTCGTCGTCCACGAAGCGCCGGAGGCACTCCTGCGTGGCAGAGAGTTGTTCCTCGCAGGACTCATCGTCATCCTGTTCCGGGGCACGCATGATCGCTGTCTTGGATTTAGGTTCCTTTGTCGCCATGGGTATCCTCCTCATTGTTCCAGAACGTATCGATCCAGTCGGGGGCTGCATTGCAGAGGGCGTAGGTCAGGTTGCTGGCGGCCTCACTCAGTGGGTACCAGTCGTGTGAGGGAGTCAGTGGATGGGCTTTGGGACTGATACCGGCCCTGATGGCGGTCCAGCCGGGAGGATCAGTCGTGCGTGCCCAGGTTGTGACAGAACGTGTCACACCGTCTTCATTGAAGAACAGCACCAGTGGGTCTCCGGGGATCAGTGGATGTGTCTTCATGTGTACTCCCTTCAATAGCTCGAGCGATCGCCAGTGAGAGCATCGGGGGGATCACGGCTCGACGAGCAGGATAGCGGCCACTGGTCTCAGATTTGGTCGGCATGAACAGTGGCAGCCAGCCCAGGTCGGGAAACGATCCCCACAGGTAGAAGGGACCGTACTTAAATGTGGGTGCGCCAAGATACGGTCGTGCGCCACGGACGTTCTCCAGGATCCAGTAGCGTGGCTGGATCTCGGCTATCTGGTGCCACGCGGCTTTGACCAGGGTCATGTCAGGAGGAGTACCGGTACGGCACCATGGCATCGACTCGCGTGAGAACTCGGTACACGGTGGACTGATCCATAGCAGGTCAGGTCGTGGTCCGCGGTACTCCCAGGTAGAGAGGTCAGCGGTAATGTCACAGTTGAACTGTGGATCGATATCGAGAGTCACGACCTCCCAGCCACGTTTCTTCATGGCCTGACTGGCACCACCCAGTCCCGCACAGAGGTCGAGCATCAACACTACGGTGTCCATCCTGGGACGGGCCACGCCGTCTGGGCCAGTGGGTTACGGGACTGGAGGTTATCGATCTGGACGGTGACGTAGTACAGGTAGCCGTCGGGCCACACGATCAGCTCACCGTTGGCGAAGAACTGTTGCGGGTTGGTTGGGTTCACCTGGGTCGGAGTCCCTCTCCTGCCGATCTCTGGTCCTTGATATCCGTCCACGCGCCAGACCAATCCACCGATACTCGAGTCGGCACGGGTTGCAGCCCAGATAACGCCAGCCCGGTCACGAATGATCTGCGGGTTGGTGAAATTCAGACCCGTGCCGAACGGTGGAACGTCTATCACGATCGGTGCCGTCGGTGGTGGTTGTTGCACTGGCACACTGGCCTGCACGATTGGTAGCCAGATGATGCCGAACATCAGCCACAGGCTGGCCACGGCCATACTATGTTTGATCATCCCCGTCGACGACCGGCTGCTGACATCTTGCCGAACGCCTTCTTGCCGTACTTCTTACGACCGATACTGGCGGCCAGTCCACCAGGGGATTTGATCCCTTTCTTCTTGAAGGAAGACGCCAGCTTCTTGAATCCGATCTTCATCGTCCCCATCCTTTCACATTACCGGTGAGGGCCGGGAGTCGTGAGTAGATCATCTGGAGCATCTTGGTCCAGTCGTAGTGTGGGTCAGTGTGACGACCCTTGCGATCGTAGCGGTCGATGTGGTCATGACCGACGACCAGCAGGGAGCGTCCACGGGTGTTGTGCCAGTCGGCCAGGATACTCGCTGCCAGTGTAGCGGTAGTACCCAGCAGGTCAGAGCTGAAGCCCAGTGGATTAGCCTCGGTAATCGGTCCCGGTCCCTCGACTTCGATTGAGATACAGTGGGTATTCATGGCTGGACGGAGTCCACCGATACTGCCGAAGCCCTGGGTGTACGGGACCTTGGTCCGTTCTGACATGTACTTGTAGATCCGTGGCCGATACTGGGTATCAGCGTAGGCGCCAACCAGGTAGGTCGCACTGACCGTGTTGGGCGCGTCACCGGCCAGCCAGCGCCGGGAGTCACTGCCTGCCGTATGATGCAGCACCAGCAGGTAGGTCTGGTTCTCTGTCCGTGATCCCTGCGGTGCGCCGTCGATCCAGTAGATCGGTTGGCCCAGTGAGTTGGTATAGATTGGCTCCGTGCCGATACGACTATCCGCCACGTGGGGACCTCCTTTCAGTCGGCATCGCTCACCTCGCTCAACAATCGATCCCTGAGCGCGACATCCTCAGTCATCTCTTCCAGTCGAATGATCCCGATCGGATGGTCGGGGATCGCCTGGTTCGGTTCGACTCTCTCCCAGGCCGCATTCCAGGTATAGATAGCGAACTCGCAGGTCTCGGGTAAGAACATCCAGTGGACAAGACGGGTCCCTGGTGGATACCCGGCAGGTATCTTCAATAAGACGCCGCTGTAGGTACCAGGCGTCGAGCCAGGTTCCCGTTTCGATTCCTCGGTCAAAAACATGAAGAAGTCGAGCGGGAATCGAGTGATGCGTACCCGCCATTCCTTGGCCTCGTCAGTGGTTACTCGTTCCACAATTTGAGGTAGCCCCGTTGCAAAACCGAAAATATTTTCGGGTTTGAATAGTATAGATCCGTACCAGAAATAGGAAAATATATACCTTACGTAATACGTTGCTGGCTAGCGTCTTGGCCACCTCAAAAGGATAAACGGAGAACGGCCCTCATAGCTGGAGTCAGCCCATGCCTGTCTACAATGATTACCGCGATTACCTCAAGGGTGGAGCGAAGTACAAAGAGACACCCAAGCCTGTCGTTCCTGCGCCGGTTAGAACACCCTACCCGGCCTACTACGGGACACCCAGTGGACGCGATAAAGCTGCGGCACCGAAACCGGCACTCCCACAGCGACCAGTGGGACGACCTCCGGCCAACAACGCGGCCAATCAGTTGCAGGCCAACGCCCAGGTTAATCAGGCCCGGTTAGCTCAGGAGCGTCTCCAGGCTGCCGAGGCCGAGGCCAAACGTCGCAAGCGTGAGGAAGAACTGCGCGCTGAAGCGAACGTCGGTAGACAGAATCTCCAGACCTTTGTCAACGCACCACAGCCTGAGCCAGACCCTGTGTACTATGAGACTGAAGCGCAGAAGCAGGCGCTGATTAACCAGTACCTGGCCGAAGGAAAGCGTGAGAGTGCCCGTTGGTCTGCGACCCAACGCAATGAACAGCGCCAGGCTGAGAAGGGCTACGAGCCGGAGAACTATGCCTTCGGTAAGGATCTCTATAACGTCAATCAGCAGAACCGTAAAGACGCGATCACTCAGTACCAGCAGAAGTCCTTTCGAGATTGGGCCGCAGGCCAGATGTCGGAAGGGACTGGTCAGGCCAACGAGTATCAACGAGCACTCTCTGACTGGAACAAGACTCAGGGTGCACAGCTCCCCTCTGAGCTGAGCAGTATGGCCGCCGATCAGGACCGACGCCGGATTGCTGCCCAGAACCAGTGGAACATTACGTCACCACCATCGGCAGCGGCAGGCCAACGTCTGGCACAGGATGCTGCGTCACGCCAACGGGCCAACGATATCTATCGAACACGTGGACTCTCTCAGTCATCGAATGTCGCACCACCAGCACAACTGAACAGTGATAGTCTGGCCGAACACTTCGCGGCACTCGATGCTGACTTTGATGCACGGAAACGTACTCCGACTCCAGCCCGACTCCCTGGCAGCCAGTGGAATCATCCGATGGCGCGTACGCCCTT
>Ga0105340_1001056_pt1 | contig 12717 bp, 11 predicted proteins | sample EasRivMeERMLT700_FD_89676 | JGI IMG/M metagenome (GOLD analysis project Ga0105340, IMG submission 89676) | Soil microbial communities from meander-bound floodplain in the East River, Colorado, USA - East River MetaG ERMLT700 | ecosystem: Environmental > Terrestrial > Soil > Floodplain | place... | reverse complement strand
TGGGGCGATCCGGCGGGGGATCACCGGGTTCAAACAGATGAAACGACGCCTTTCCAGATACTAAGGACGAAAGGCATTCCCGCAAGACCCTGCGACACCAACGACGTTGAGCTGCGGCGGTTGGCGCTGGCAGGCCCACTCGGAAGAATGTCCGACGGGGGAGCAGCGATAACCATCGATCCGTCGTGCACGGTATTGATACGCGGATTGGAAGGCGGCTTTTGTTACCGCCGAGTGCGAACTGCTCACGGCGAAAGCTTCGCCGACGAGCCTGATAAGAGTCGTTATTCCCACGTCGTCGAGGCACTGGAGTATCTCCTTCTTGGCTGCGGCGAGGCACGCGAGGCGATTGGCCGCAAGCAACATATTGAACAAACCCGATCGCGCGTCATTGCCGCCAAGCGGCAGAACCCGTTCGGGCGATTGAAGAAGCAGGCAAGTCCATTGCGGCGCTAAGCCCAAAAGCGTGATGAGAGGGAAATTTCAAGGGGCACGACGATGTGCGGCAAGGGCGGTATCATGAGCAAGTTCATGGCCTTGAGCGGGGCAAGGCTGGCATCGAAAGCGATCAATCACACTCCGTTGAAGAAGGTCATTCCCAAGCCGATCCGCAAGGCTGAGAAGTTTATCAGCCGGGGCGGCATTGCCGGGACGGTTGGCCGCTCGCTGTTCGGAGACTAGGCGATGTGCTTCAAGAAACCCAAGGCCCCCAAGCCGACCGCAGCGGACAAGGCTGCCGAGGCTGATGCTGCTGCCCAGCGCAAGCTGGCACTCGACGAGCAGTACGCTATCCGCACCGATAACAAGGAACAACGCAAGAACCTCAGGCTGGGCATGCTCGGTATGCGCTTTGGCCGCTCGTCGCTACTCACTGGCAGTCGTGGCGGAATGGGCTATGCTGCACCAATGGCACGCTCCCTGCTGTCCGTGGCCGGATAATGGCCAAGGCATATGCCCTGCTCCAGCCCGCCAATGACGGGAACTATGCCTCGACCGGCATGGACAAGCCGCACGAGGCGTTTAATTCGATCAAGCTTCACCGTGACTGGCTCGGCGACAAGTACGACGAGGCGATCGGGTTTGCCTTCCCCGGCCGCAAGGGCATCATGACCGATGCCGAGCAGAGCGAATGTTATGATGATACTGCTGTTGTTGCTGCGCAGGAGTTTGCTTCGCGCATACAGGCAGGAGTCACCCCCAACTTCACCCGCTGGCACGCCCACATTGCCGGAATGATTATCGACGACGAGGACGAGAAGAAGGAAATAAACGCGCTATTACAGACAGTTGACGAGTTCATCTTTGAGCTTATCAATACCTCGAACTTCCAGACCGAGGCCAATGAATGCTACCAGGACCTGGCCGTTGGAACGATGGCGATGGAAGTGGAGGAGGCGGATGAAACAATCCCCCTGGTGTGCCAGGCAGTGCCGCTGTCTGAGCTGCATTTTGGCCTTGGTCCTGACGGACATCCTGACCCGATCGCACGCGAACGTTACCTGACTGTCCGCGAGATCGAGGTGCTTGCACCGATGGCCAACCTGCCACCCGAACTCGAACGGATGGCTGGTGGCAAGGAGTGCCGTTACAAGATCGTCTCGATCCACCAGCGCGACTGGTCGGAGCGTGCCGCTCACCGCTATCGCTGCACCTGGTTCATGCCTGACACCAACAACAAGATCATCTGGCAGTACGAGGAAGAAGGGCCGGGCAGCCGCAAGATCATTGTCACCCGCTGGTCCAAGGCGAGCGGCGAGGTTTGGGGGCGGGGGCCCCTGATCCAGTGCCTGCCGTCGATGCGCACCGTTAACTTCGCAATGAAGGCGGTGATCGACCACGCCGACATGGCGCTGGCCGGTATCTGGTCAGCCGAGGATGACGGGGTGTTCAACACCGAGACGGTGACCCTCGAACCGGGGACGATCGTGCCGCGCGCACCCGGCTCGCAACCACTCCAGAACGTCGTTCCCGGAAGCAACTTCGATATCCAGCAGTTCCTCATCGAGGAGCACCGCAACAACATCAGGAAAGCGCTGTTCACCGAGCAGCTCGGCAATCCCAACAAGACCCCGATGAGCGCCACCGAGGTCGACCAGCGAATGGCTGAACTGGCCCGCGCAATTGGTGCCCCGTTCGGTCGGCTGGTGCTGGAGTTCGTGATGCCGTTCGTCGAACGGGTCCGGTGGATTTTGCGCAAGCGCAAGCTGATCAAGTTGCCCGAGGTAAATGGCAAGGAAATCAAGGCAGTACCGACTTCGCCACTGGCCCAGGGACAGCGCTACGAGGATATCGACAAGACAACCAAGTTCATCGCCACCATCGGCCAGCTGTTCGGTCCCGAGGCGGCGGCGCTGACTATCGACACGACCGAGGCTTCGCTCTACTTAGGTGAGCGCTACCAGGTCCCCGAGAAGATCGTGCGGCCCCGGAAGGAACAGGCGCAGCTGTCGGCCAAGATCGCCCAGGCTGCGCAAGGTGCGCAAGGCGGGGGAATGGGTGAAGGACAAGCCGAACCAGAGCCAGCTCCAGCGCCAGCCTGACCTGGACGAACGGCTCAGCCAGGCATTTCTTCACTGTTTCACATCCCCCGCTGGTCAGATGGTTCTTGGCCATCTTCGGTCCGAATTGGTCCAGAAGGTGATGAGCCCGGAAAGTTCTGACCAAGCCCTAAGGTTCCGCGAAGGGCAGCGATCGGTAGTCGGGATTATTGACCAGCGCATGAGGGAGGCCAGAGCCTATGCAGATCGAGCCGTCGCTCCTAAGCGGAGTCGAACCCGTCGAACCGCCCGAAGGGCAGACACCACCGACGACTGAAGTAAATGGTGAACTGCCCCCCAAGGGTCAACCGGCCCCCGAAGGGGAGCCGGTCAAAACAGAAGCTGACATACGCGCGTCCATCCTCACTGAACTCCGCGAAGGGGTACCGGAGAAACCCGAGGATTACGTTATTCCCGATATCGAGGGGCTCGACAAGGAAGCCCTTGAAGGCTCGACCGTCTATCAGACGATGCGCGAGGCAGCTCACGAACTGGGTATGAAGCCCGACAAGTGGAACGAGTTCCTCGGCAAGTGGTCGTCCGCCGAGAAACAGGAAATGGACAGCTACCGCGACGAGCAGATCAGCCTGCTTGGCCGTGATGAAAGCCAGGTCAAGCAGCGGCTCGGCACCCTCAGTGGCGCACTGACCCGGATGCTGCCCGAAGACGAAGCCAAGGCACTGATGAGCGCAGCAGTCTCAGCCGGAACGATCAAGGCGCTTGAGCGGCTGATTTCGAGCAACGCTACCCAGCGGACGGTCAGCGCGGTCGAGGCACCGGACAGCGCCGAGATCATTCGCAAGCTGATGAACAGCAAGGAATATATGGGCTACGAGCATGAGCGTGACCCGGTAATTGTCGCTCGGGTTGAAAAATACTTTGCCGCTGGCGGCACCCTCAAGGACGAGTAATGGCTTACGTCAGGAGGCTAGTCCCATCCGATTGCCGGACGATCGTCAACCTTGCCCGCAAGTTCCATGCCGAGAGCCCGGTCCATGGGCCTCATGTGTTTGACGGTGATCAGCTCAACACCCTGCTGCGGGCAGCGATCAACGATCCCAATTACCTTCCTGCTGCCTGTCTCGATGACGGCCAGATCGTCGGCATGATGCTGCTATTCCACATGCCGATGTTCTTTGGCCCGGCCAGCGAGGTTGGCGATCTCGCCTTCTATGTCGTGCCCGGCCGGAGAGGGACGCGCGCGGCCCAGCTGATGCTCGATTATGGTGAGAAGTGGGCGGTTGCGACTGGGGCTAGCGTGATCCGGATGGGAGTGACCACGGGAATCAACAATGACGCCGCGTGCAGCTTTTTCAGGAAAAACGGCCACCGTGAGATCGGCACGCTGATGGAGAAGCGGCTACCACAGAGCAACGTGGTCGCCATAAAGCCTGAACCACAATTGCCATTTACGATCCCAGGCCCAGTCCCTGGCCCGACGGCTGCCTAGCCGGGGCGCGAGCCAGCGCCAGAAATGGTAGCGCAGATGTTTCATGTTTCACTCCCTTATTCCTGGAACATGAAACACGCTTGTCAATGGGGAGGAATATAGGGGCCAATTAAATCCCTACCCATCTCTTGCGCGTTTGTGTCCATTGAGATGCTAAGCCGAATTGGATGAAACCCTTGCCCATCACGTAGCAGGAGCGCGGGGGCATGTCGGCTTCCATTACCAATACCTTCATCATCCAGTTCGAGAGCGAGGTCCACGTCGCTTACCAGCGGGCTGGCTCGAAGATCGCAGGCCTGGTTCGCAAGAAAGCCGTCAAGGGCGAGACGGTTCGTTTCTTCAAGGCGGGCAAGGGCTCCGCCGGGACCAAGACCCGTCATGGTCTCGTGCCGACGATGAACGTCGATCACAACAGCGTCAACGCGACCATGCTCGACTTCTACGCGGCCGACTATGTCGACGATCTCGACGAACTGAAATTCGACATCGACGAGCGCCGCGTGGTTGCCGGTGCAGGCGCGATGGCTCTCGGCCGCAAGACTGACGAGCTGCTCGTCACGGCGATGAGCGCGGCCACCACCAACGCCCTGATCGGCGCAGCTGCGACCGGCCTCACCGCCACCAAGATCAACACCGTGTTTGAACGGTTCGGCAACAACGACGTACCCGACGATGGCCAGCGTTATTTCTTCGTTGGCCCCGAGGGCTGGACCGACCTGCTTGCAATCTCGGCTTTCTCCGACGCCGACTTCATCGGTTCGGATGACCTGCCGTACAAGGGCGGCATGGTTGCCAAGCAATGGATGGGGTTCACCTTCATCGGCTTCTCCGGTCTTGCCGCTGGGGCGGGCGGCGCAACCGAAGCTCGCGCTCTTGCGTGGCACCGGACCGCCGAAGGGTTGGGTGTCGGCAAGGAAGTTTCGACCAAGATTGACTGGATTGCCGAGCGGTCGGCCTATCTCATCACTTCCAAGATGAGCATGGGTTGCGTCAACATCGACGAGACCGGTATCCAGGCTGTTGACTACGTCAAGTAAGGAAGACGAAACATGGCTCTCGACCGTACCAAGCTCCAGCGCATTGGCGGCGCGCTTCCGCAGCTGCACATTTACAATAGCGCCGCCGACAACATCGCCACGGTGACCGGCTCGGGCTACTTCAACGCGGTCACCGACCAGCTGCGCCAGTATGACGTGATCATCGTCATCAGCACGGCAGGCAGTGTCATCGACATGATCTTCGTCAACTCGGCAACCGGCGCGGCAGTGGTCACCACGATTGGTGCCGAGGGCATCACCGCCACCGTCCTCGCTGCCAACGAGCGCGAAGCGGAGAAGGCCAGGAAGGAAGCGGAGAAGGCCGAGAAGGAAGCTGCCAAAGTCTAGAATTTACCCCTTACGGGTTTTTGATGTAGGTCGTTGGGGGGTGGTCATTGTCCACCCCCCTTTTTCTATTGGGGGAGTGAATGGCGAACAAGTTCCAGCTTTGCAGCCGCGCCCTGGTCCTCGTCGGCGGCCGTAAGATAGCATCGTTCGCCGGGACCTCGACCGAGGAGCTGGTCGCCGAGGAGCTGTACGATTCGACATTGCGCTCGCTCCTCTCCGATTACCGCTGGCGGTTTGCATCCGACTATATCGAGCTGAACCGGATCACCGAGCTGCCGACCCTCAAGTGGACTGCCCAGTATCACCTGCCGAATGACGTGTTCATGATCTACTGCGTCTACGGTGATGGCCAGAAGCTGCCATTTGACCGGGTCCGCAATCGCATCCTGTGCGATGCCATGCCCGAGGAACAGGTTATTGCCCACGTCGGGTTCCAGCCTGAGGAAGTCGAGTTCCCACCTTATTTTGAGGCAGTGCTGGTCTATCGGCTGGCCGCGATATTCGCTATTCCGATCGCCGAGGATGCTGACAAGGCAACCTTTTACGAGGGAGTGGCCTTGAGGAAATTCGCCCAGGCCAAGACCATCGAGGCCCAGGGTCGAACCCCGTCGAAGATGCCAGTCGGTGGCTTGCGCCGCTATCATGGGGGTGGCGCATGACCTTGCTCACCACTGTCCAGAATAACTTTTCCAGTGGTGAGATTGATCCAAGGCTGATCGGTCAGTCGAACATCAAGTCATACCAGCAGGGAGTAAGGCGGGCGCGTAACGTTTTCAGGTTGGCGACCGGCGGGTTCGAGCGCCGCTATGGCACCTATGATCTGATCCAATTACCTGGACGCGCGCGTCTGATTGGCTTCGAGTTCTCCGAGACCCAGCGGTTCCTGATTGCCTTCTCGGCCTTCACTGCCAGCGTCTACGACTTGAACGGAACGCTGCTCGCCACTCTTGCCGGTTGTCCCTGGTCCGAAGCCGACGCCTATGAAATGACCTGCACCCAGCAGGGCGACGTGATGGTCCTGTGCCATAACAATTGGGCAATGCGCGAACTGGTCCGGACTGGCACCATCACCTTCGCGCTGCAATTGTTTGCGTTCGATGTCGAGAGCGATGGCAAGAAAGTCTGCCAGCCCTATTACAAGTTTGCTCCGCCAACCACGACACTGACCCCGTCGGGCTCAACCGGCTCGATCACCCTGACTGCCTCGGCCCCGACATTTGTTCCAGCCCATGTCGGTACCCGGTTCAAGGTCCAGGGTGTCGAGGTGCTGATCACTGCTGTCACCAGCGCCACAGTCGCCACCGGTACGGTGATGGGCGAACTCAAGGTCAAGCTCGATCCAGACCCGTTCAAGACCAAGAACGGCGGAACCATCGTTGACGTGCTGCACATCTACCATGGCTACAACGGAGGCAACACGATCACCATTTCCGGGGCCAATGACGTTGGCGGACTGACCGCCGTGATGCTCAATGGCCCACGTCTTATCACGGTGCTTGATGAGCATAATTACCAGTTCACCGCAGGCGGCGCGGCAACCTCGTCGGTCGATGGCGGTGGTTCCAATGTCGAGGTCAACGCTACCGGCGCGGCAATCCGCGACTGGGGTGAACCAGCCATCAGCGCGGTTCGGGGCTGGCCCGGCGCATGCTGTTTCCACGAGGGACGGCTGGGCTTTGCCGGGACCAGTTCCCAGCCCGATGCCGAGTTCCTGTCAAGGGCACTGGCCTATCGCAACTTCGATGTCGGGGTCGGCAATGACGGTGACAGCGTTCAGCTGGCAGTCGGCACCGAGGACATCAGCCGCATCCGCCACATGGTCTCGAACAGCGAACTCCAGCTGCTCACTGCGACCCGCGAGCTGGTTCACATCCAACCCAGTGGTGAGCCGATCACCCCGACCAATGCCCGCGTCAAGGCCCAGTCAATCGCCGGTTCGTCGAGCGTTCAGCCGATCGTGTTCGATGGTGCGACGGTATTCATCCAGGAGAATGGCCAGTCGATTTCCGAAATGACCTACTCCAACGAGCAGGGCGGTTATCTGTCTGTCCCGATCTCAACCCTGGCCGGGCACCTGGTCAACAACCCGACCACCGCCTGTGCCTCGGCTGGAGTGACCAACCGGGCCGAGCAGTTCGCCCTGTTCACCAATGATGACGGCACCATCCTGGTGTTCCAGTCGCAACGTAACGAGAACCTGGCCGGGTGGATGCTGTGGACGCTCGGTGCAGGCGAAGCCGAATCGGTCGAAGCGGTCGGGACCTACATATTCTTTTGTGTATCGGTGCGTGGCCAGTACCGGCTGTACCGTCTCGCCTCGGACCAGATCGTCAGCCTTGACGGAGCCGTGCTCCACACCAGTTCGACAGCCAAGACCAACTGGACTCTTGACGCGCGCGTCCGTGGCCGAGTGGTCAGCCTGGTTAGCGAGCTGGGCTACCATGGCCAGTATAATGTCCCGTCGAATGGCGCGATCGTGCTTGACGTGTCGGTCATGCAGCTGGTCGCGGGCGATGATTACCGGATGCTGATCGAGACGCTGCCGCCCGAAGTTGAGGTTCCAGCGGGTTCGCGTACCCGACTGATCAAGCGGCTGGTGCGGACCGTGCTCGAACTATACAACACCCACGCGATCCGGGTTGACGGCCAGAAGGTCATCACCCTCGACAGCGGAGAGGAATGGCAGGGAATGATCACCCCGATCACCGGTCCAAGTGAAACCCGTCACCTTGGTTTCAACCGCTCACCAACCATTACCATCGACCAGGATGCACCGCTTCCTGCGACCGTCCTGGCCCTGACCCAGGAGGTAAAAGTCTGATGTGCATCACCGCAGTCATTGCCGGTGCCTCGCTGCTGATGAGCGCGGTCGGTGCATTTTCCAGCATCCAGGGCAACAAGGCCACCGCCAAATATGCCCGGTGGGAGGCTGACCAGACCACCAAGCAGATCAAGGTCGAGACCGAGCTGGCCAAGATATCGGCGATGGAACGCGAAGGCGAACGGGCCAACGAGTTCAACCGGACATGGTCGTCATCGATGGCGGCGATCGGGGCGATGGGAGTGGCCGAGCATATCAGCTTCTTCCAGGGCATCGGGATCGAAAGCATGGACCAGTTCGATACCGACGTTCGTGCAATCCGGCTCGGCCTGGCTACCCAGGAGGATGCCGCCCACAAGCAGATCGGGGTGGTTGGCTACAAGTCGAGTCTCGCCCAGTACAACGCCAAGCAGCAGAATGTCGGTGCGGTTGCCGGGTTCATGCAGGACGCGATGAACGCCTACAGCTTCTATTCCAACTATAATGTTCCAGGTGGTGGTGGCAAAACCGGCGGAGGCGGTGGCGGTACACCAAGGTTCAACCCGACCAATCCGGGAGTGGGCTTCTAGATGGCAATCGAGCGATATGAGCGCAAGGAAGCGGTAGACCCGCGCGCGCCGACGGTTGATTTCAGCGGCGGGCAAATCCAGGACGCCAGCCAGCAGCTGCGCGGACTTGGACATTCGCTGCTTGAAACCGCCGAGCCGGAAATGAGAAAGCGGGCGATCGAGGCCGGTACCGCTGCTGGCGGACAGGCCCCGATGATGCGCGGTTCAGACGGCATCCTGCGCCGGGCCGACCTGCCCGACCAGGGCGGCCTCTACTATGGCGAAGCCTTCAAGACCGCCATGAATGAAATCTACAAGGGCCACCTGCTGTCCGATGCCGAGGTCATATTCGAGGATATCCAGACCAGGAACAACAATAACCCGCAGCAGGCGCTGATCGAGCTTCGTGCCCATGCCGAGGCAGTCTCGGCCACGGTCCCGCCTGACATCAAGGCCGAGGTTGAACCGATCCTCTATCGCGAGGCAATCCAGCGCTTCAACGGGCTCAATTCGGAGAAGATAAACCGCGACAACCGCCAGGCCTTGTCCGAGTTGGACAGCCAGTTCGTCAAGCGGCGTGACGCGGCATTCACCGATCTCACCACGCTTGCCGGGATGCAGGACTGGGTCGCCTATGATGCCAAGGAAATCGAGTTCAAGAAGTTCATGCTTGAGAACCAGACTGCCAGGATGGGTATAACTGGCGGGCTGACCAAGGTTGGCGCGGATGGTGAAACGGTCAGTTTCAATGCTGACCTGTTCGCTCTTGAAACCCAGGTCACCTCGACCAAGGCAGTGCTCGATTTCATCCGCCAGTCACAGCCTATCCTCAATGACCGGACCTCGCTCGAACGGATGGTCGAGTGGAGCGAAGGCGATGCCAGCGACGGCAAGAACAAGATTCTCGACGACAATTATACCCAGTGGGTCGAGCGCTTTCCGACCCCGGAAGGACGTAACCAGATTGCTACCTGGGCAACCCGGCAGCTGCGCAGGCTTGACGATATCGATGCTGCCAATGACAAGGCTGAGGCCGATGCCGAGAAGGAAAAGGCGGCTCAGATCAAGCGCAACCAGATTGCTATCCTCGGTCGGATGAGCATGAGCAATCCCGACTTGTTCGCCCAGTGGAATGCCGATTTCGACGAGCAGGTATTGAAGGTCGCACCGACCATCACCGCCTATCTCAGTGACGAAGGCAACCGCGCCAGCGTGGCTGCCGAGATCGCTGACAAGGGACGCCTGCCAACAGCAGTCAAGACGTTCCTGGTTCGCCAGTCACGCAGCTCGAATGTCCACCTTGCCACCGACCTTGCCTCGAAGATGTTCGGCGGGATGGACCCGGTCACCGGCATGTACACCGGGATGGAGGCGTGGAAGGAACTCGATGGCGATACCCAGGCGATCCTGATCCGCTACCAGGAAATGCAGGACCAGGAGCTGCCAACCGAGCAGCGCCGCGCGATCCACAACGACATCATCACCGGCAAGTGGCGCGAGCGGAACATCGCCAACGCATTCAGGAACGACGAGGGCAAGCCGGATATCGAACTCTACAACACCATGCGCGACTCCTATGCGGTGTCGGTGTTCGGCAAGAAGGTCCAGGACCTGCCCGAGGATTTCGCGAAACAGATCGACAGCGCGACCAAGAGCTTTCTCGCCGTCTATGGCCCGGACAAGGAAGCCGCCGTGCGCCATGCGGTCGAGAGCGTCGCGACCCTGTGGACTCCGAACAAGCTTGGCACCTATGGCTTTATTCCATCCGAACTGGCCGGTCTCAAGCTGACCAACAGCCAGCTCGACCGGGCTTTCGGAAACTATGTCGATGGCCAGGGCCACGTCTACGGCGGAGCCGGGTTCACCACCACCACCAGGGGCAGGAATGGACAGCCAAGGCTGCCGCGCGCGCGTCTCGACTTCGTCGACAACAGCCAGTTGCCGGAAGGGGTTGGCAACTACCGGGTGAGTTACTTCGACATCGACGGCAATTTCCAGAGTTCGCGCTACGTCAACATCGACGTGGTGCTGTCCAAGTATTTTGGCAACGAGGCAACGTACCAGGAGAAAGTCCGCCAGGGCCGGACGCAAACCGCTCGGGAACGGCGCGATTACGCCAGGGCAGCGATCGACAAGGCCGCCAAGCAGCAGCCGGTGATGGCTCCACGGCGGGGACGTGATTACTGATGCCCAAGGTATTTGACGAGCAGCCCCCGGTACCACCGGTGAAGCCTGCCGGGACGCGCGGGCCGTACGGGCTGGAGATCGCCAACCAGTTCCGGCCGACCAACCCCAACAAGAATGTCCGCAAGCAGGTCAAGTACCGCGAGGAGGATGATCCCAATGCCTACTCGGGCATCATGGATTCATACCGCGACAATTACCTTGGCGCGATCGGCGGGTTCATCGAGCGTGAGCTGGTTGGTGGCAGGGGACCCGACGGGTGGGACCCGCTCGACCATGTTCCCGAAGGCTATGAATCATTCGCCGATGCGTTTGCCTTCGTCAGCAATCCCCAGCAGCTCGAAGTCGTCAAGCGCCAGATCGATGACAATCTCGCCAATCGCGGTCGGCGCGAGAAGCGTGGCTTTGGCTCGACCTTCTGGTCCGATCTCGGGGCCGGGATTGTCGATCCGTCAAACCTGATTGCTGGTCCGGCGATCAAGGGACTGGGGTTCCTGCGTGGTGCTGCCACCGGGGCCTATGTCGGCGGGATCATGGGTGTTTCCCAGGAAGCGACGGTGGTTGCCCTCGACCCGTCGATGCAGCCTGGAGAGGGACGCGCGCGGATTCTTGGTGGACTGATTGGCGGGACCGCACTGGGTGCCACGTTCGGCGGGATCGGCGGGGCAATCACCCGTGGCACGGTTCCTGCTGGGTCGGCCGGAGTTGCCGCTAATGCCCCGAACAAGACCGCCATCCGCAAGGCCAAGGTCACTCAGAACACGATCATCGATCACACCATGATGGTGCTCGAAACCGGCAAGCTGGTTAACAACAAGGAGGGAGCCGGGCCGACCAAGTGGGGTTTCACCACGCGGTCATTCCCCAACGAAGACATTGCCGGGATGACCTACGACCGGGGGATGGAGCTGGCCAAGAAGCATTTTTGGCTGCCCGAGTTCAACTCCGTCGACAGCAGCCTCGCTGCGGTGGCGTTCGATGCCTATTTCATTTCGGGCAGCAAGAAGCTGGTCAAGGCGATCCTCAATACCAACGATGCAGGCAGCGGCCTGAGGGTTTATCGCGGGTTTCTCAACAATCTCGCTGACACCTCGTCCAAACACCGCAAGTTCAAGAAGGGTTGGAACAACCGGCTCAACAAGCTCAACAGCTTCCTCGGCGGTGAGCCCCAGCGTGGCCGCTACGCCTTCGATACCCCGGCTGGTCCGCGCCGGGTGCCGTTCAACGAACGCGGCTACATCCCGGTCAAGGAAGGTCGGACCAATATCTATGATAGCAACGGGCGTTATGTCCCGGCTGGTTACGTCAAGAGCGAGCGTCATGTCGAGGACGGCAATACCCTGATCCCGGTTCCCGAGCGGTCGGATCGCTACGAGACGGTTGCCGACCAGACCGCTACCCACCAGCCGGAGAATGCACCACAGACACAGAAGCAATACCCTGACATTGGCGACGACCTGGCAGCAATCGTCAACCGCCCGGCAGTGCGCCAGGCCGACCCGGAAATGCCCAATCCGCCGAGGCCGATCAACAGCCCGAGGGACGCGGCGATCGAACTTGATCGGCTTGAACGGGGCGATGCCGAGCTGGCTCGGCAGCTGGCTGGCGAACGCAATACGATCGAGGACCTCTCGGCTGGCCTTGGCTCAATGGGCAAGGGCATTGGCGAAAGCTTTCGGGCGCATCTTTACCAGCGCTACCTCAAGGGCGCGACCAAGGAAGCTGACAGTTTCAAGAACGAAAGCCCCCTGCTCACCGCAGCCAAGGACATCAAGTTCAAGGATTTCGAGGA
>Ga0105340_1001055_pt1 | contig 12721 bp, 13 predicted proteins | sample EasRivMeERMLT700_FD_89676 | JGI IMG/M metagenome (GOLD analysis project Ga0105340, IMG submission 89676) | Soil microbial communities from meander-bound floodplain in the East River, Colorado, USA - East River MetaG ERMLT700 | ecosystem: Environmental > Terrestrial > Soil > Floodplain | place... | reverse complement strand
GCGGTCCGCCAGGTTCCTCCGCCATCTTCGCGGCCCGCGTTTCTTGCGCACGCGCGATTGCGACGCACGAGTTCCATCAGCCATTACGTCGTCGCCGCCGCGTTGGAAGCCCTCGGCGACGACACAACCAAAATCAGCGCGGGCTCGCTCCGCGTTGGGATCGTTGTCTGTGTGATGACCGGAGGCGTGAACTACTCGCGCCGTTTCTATGATGAGACGCTCCGCGATCCGGCCACCGCGAGTCCGCTGGTGTTTCCCGAAACGGTTTTCAACGCGCCCAGTAGTCATCTTGCTTCATTGATTGGCAGCACCGCGCTTAACTACACGCTCGTCGGCGATCCCGGAACTTTTCTCCAGGGGCTCGCGCTCGCGGGCCAATGGCTCGCGACCGCGGATCTCGACGGCTGCGTCGTCGTGGGCGCCGAGGAACTCGATTGGCTCACGGCCGACGCGTACCGGCTCTTCTCACGAAACATCATCCTCGCCGACGGCGCGGGCGCGATCTACCTCGCCAAAACGCCGGGCGCGCAAAATGTTAAGCTCACTGCCGTGACCGATGCCCATCTCTTTCATGATCGTCCTTCCCGCATCCGCGCTGCTTTAAGGATGCGCGCCGATCTGCCGGCCGGCAATTCCCGCGAGTTGCTCTGCGACAGCCGCACCGGCATAGCGCGCCTCGACCGCGGCGAAGTGAAAGCATGGAACAGTTGGGGCGGCGCGCGCGTCTCGCCAAAGATTATCCTTGGCGAAGGCCTCGCCGCCGCGTCGGCGTGGCAAACAGTCGCCGGCATCGACGCTTTGCACCAACGCCAATGCGACGCCGCGCTCGTGAGCGTCGTGGGTTGCAATCAACAGGCCATCGGCGCACGCTTTGAGGTGCAATTATGAGCCGGCGAGTCATCCTGGTTACGGGCGCGAATGGCGGTCTTGGCCAGGCCATCGCGCGCGCCTTCGTTTCGGAATCGCCGCAGAACTTCGTCTGGCTCGGCGTCCATCGCAATCGCCAGCAGGCGGACACTCTCGCGCGACAGTTTGTCGAGCAGTGCCGATGCACCTCGCTCGATGTCCGCGATCCCAAAGCGTGGGCCAACGCCGTTGGAGAGATCATCTCCGAACATGGCCGGCTCGATGTGCTGGTCAACAACGCCGGCTCTCACAAAGACGCATTGCTCGCGAGCATGACGGCGGACGCGTGGCACGAAGTCGTCTCCACAAATCTCGATTCGGTCTTTCACGGTTGCCAGGCCGTGTTGCCCACAATGATCGGCCAGCGCCACGGCCGCATCATCAACATCGCCTCGCTCAGCGCGTTGGTTGCCCCGCCCGGTCAAACCAACTACGCCGCGGCGAAAGCTGGCGTCGTCGCGCTCACCGAATCCCTCGCCAAGGAAGTCGCGCGCATCGGCATCACGGTGAACGCGGTCTGCCCCGGTTACATCGACACCGAGGCGGTCGCCGGGATGAGTGAAGACGAACGCAAGGCCGCTTTGCAGCGCGTCCCAGCGCGCCGCTTCGGAAAACCAGAGGAAGTCGCGGCTGCCGTCCGATTTCTGGCTTGTCCCGACGCCGGCTACATTACAGGCTCTGCGCTCAAAATTGACGGCGGAGTTTTGTAAATGGATAACGCGTTGCGTGAGCAGATCAAAAATCTGATGGTCGAAAACCTGATGCTGCAAGTTACGGCGGCAGAGATTGGCGACGATCAACCGCTGTTCGGACCCGGCAGCCTTGGCCTGGATTCCGTTGATGCGCTCCAACTTGTCGTGGCTCTCGACAAAAATTTTGGTCTCAAAATTCCCGATCCCGCCGCCGCGAAACAAATCCTGCAAAGCGTCAACACCATCGCCGAGGCGGTTGAAAAGCACAGGGCCGGCTAGTCCTTCTTCTCGTCGCTGTCGGATTTTTTGTCCTTCCTTTCAGGCGTCTTGACTTCCACCGCCGCTTTGCCGCGTAGGATTTCCAGAGAATGAACGTGCGCATCCTTCGCTCGCCGGCGCTTCTCGACGACCGCATTCACCTGCAACGTGTCCAGGCTCGCATCTTTGTTCAACGCGAACGCGGACCAACTGACGCGATCGCCTTCGCCGGCGCTCGAAGGAAAGCCCTGCGGCCGCCCAAGAAGTTTCTCCAGGTCCGCCAGCGTCTTCGCCGACTGGAGCTTGATGTCCCCCGGCAAGTCATCGCGCTGCGTGTGCAGCGCGATGTAACCGCCATCTTTCTCAGCGCGTGCGATGCCGCGCGGCCCGACGTTTCCGATCAGCGCCTTCGTCGCCACCACGACCGTGTCGAACTTGACCCTGTAACGATTCGTCGCCATTACCGGTGGTTCGGCCTGCGTGAAGATTCCGGTTGCGTGGACGACGGCGCATTGGCCAGTCCACGCCGGTGAAAAGGTGTGCTTGCCGAAGGCGTTCGTGCGCAGCGCCTGCGCAAGCGTTGGCGGTGGCGGCGTCGCCGGTTTGTCATCCGCCGCGCTCACGGCCAAGGCAGCGAGCAACAGGAAAGCGCCGCTCGAAAAAAATCGGATCGTCATGGCGCAATAACCTAGCTGCGACTCGACGGGCTGTCCATGCTTCGACGCGCAAGCGAGCCCGGGCGAGGCGAGGTTGCCGTTGCCGTGCTCCACCCCGTTTGGTAGTATCAGCTTCCTATGGCCTTGGACGACATTCTTTTGGAAGCGGAAGAAAAGATGATGAAAACGGAGGAGGTCGTGCAGCATGAATTCGCCGGCGTCCGCACCGGCAAGGCATCCCCCGGCCTGGTGGAGAACATCATGGTGGAAGTGTACGGGTCGCAGATGCGACTGCGGGAGGTGGCGGGCATCACCACGCCTGAACATCGCATGCTGGTGATCCAACCGTGGGACGCGTCGACAGTGCATCCAATCGAGAAAGCGATCCAGAAAGCAAACCTTGGGCTGAACCCGGCCGTACAGGGCAAGATCATCCGCATCGCCCTGCCGGAGTTGAGCGAGGAGCGCCGCCAGGAATTCGTGAAGATCGTGCGCAAGATGACCGAGGACGGTCGCGTGGCGATCCGGCACGTGCGACGTGACGCGATGGAGCACGTGAAAAAAGAATCGAAGAACGGCGGCATCTCGGAGGAAGACGTCGAGCACGCGGAGAAGGAAATTCAGAAACTGACCGATCAGTACATCGCAAAGCTCGAGGCACATTTACAACACAAGGAAAAAGAGATCATGACGGTGTGAGGATGCGGACGGCGACGCGTCGCGGCTCCGTTAGCGGCGGGGTTCGAAGCGGATGACGACTTCGTTGGTGCGGGCGTAGCCGAGGCGCTCGCGAGCGAGACGTTCGAGGGTGCGCGGATCGTTCTGGACGGCGTCGATTGATTGTTTGAGTTGCCGGGCGATGCGTTCCTGCTCCTGGATTTTCATGTCAAGGGAGAGGATGTGTTTGCGGTAGCGCTGGTTTTGCTTGATGAGAGGAAGGTACCAAAAAAACACGCCGAGCAACCCGGCAATGAACAAGAGGAAGATCACCACACGGGTGAGTTTGTCCCAAATACCTAAGTTGACGCTCACTGGCCAGTTACTTAAGCACCGGAGGCTGGCGGTTGAAAAGGAGAATCTGTGCTGAGAGGCGCCAACTACAACGGCAATTCGATGCGCACGGTCGTTCCGCGGTCGGGTTGCGAGTTGATCGTGACGGTGCCGCGATGCGCTTCCACGACGCGCGCGACGATCGCCAGTCCGAGTCCCGTGCCGGTGCGCTTGGTGGTCTGGAGTAGCGAAGCGAAGGCGCGCTGCTGCTGTTCGTGCGTCATGCCGTGACCGGTGTCGCTGAACTCAATCGCCAGGTGCGCTTTCTCGCGCCGGGTGCGGATGGCGAGGCGGCCTCCGTTCGGCATCGCTTCAACGGCATTCAGGGTCAGGTTGAGAAATGCCTGTTCGAGATGGGTCACATCGGCCATCACGGGCGGCAACGCCTGATCGAGTTCACGTTGCAGTTCGATGTTTTGGTTCTGCAACTTGTGTCGCGTGAGCAGCGCCAGCTTCTCGATCGCTTCATTGATGTTGACCGGCGCGAGGCGCGGCTCGGTGCTGCGCGCGAAGTCGAGAATCTGTTCCACGATCCGGTTCAACAGGTCCATCTTTTCGCTGATGATCGCGGCATCGCGCGCCCGCGGATCGCTCGCGTTGAAGTCCAGATTCAGCGAATGATAAAGCATCTTCATCACCGTGAGCGGATTGCGAATTTCATGCGCGACTTCCGCCGCGAGCAAGCCGAGCGCCGACAGCTTTTCGCTTTGGCGCAAATGCTCTTCCATGTCCACGACCCGCTCGTAGAGCCGCGCTTTCTCGATCGCCAGCGCGGACAACTCGGCGAGCGCGGAACCAATCCGCATTTCCTCGTTCGAAAAACTGTGCGGCGCGCCGGTGTAGATGTTGAGCGCGCCAATGGCGTGGCCGCTGTAAACCAGCGGCACGGAGAGCAATGAAACGAGCCCTTCGCTGCGAGCAAGTTCGATGTTTTGATAGCGGCTCGAGGTCTGAACGTCTTCGATGGCCAGCGGTTTTTTCCGCCGCACGACAATGCCGACGAGGCTCTCTTCGACGCTCAGGCGCGGCTTGCGAATGTACGCTTCGCCGGCGCCGAAGCTCGCGCGCAGGTCGAGGAACTGCCGCGTGGGGTCGAGTAACAAGAGCGACGTCATCTTCGCCGAGAGCAGTTGCGTTGCTTCGCGGGCAATGACCTTGAGCGCGTCGTCGACGTTGATGGTGGAGTTGATGACCTGGCCGACGCTGACGAGGCTCTCGAAGAGTTGTGCTTTCAACCGCAGTTGCTCGTAAAGCCACGTATTGTGAATCACGCGCGCGGCTTGCAATGCGAGCGCTTCCAGCAATTTCTGGTCGCTTGCGGTGAACGCGTCCGGCCGATCGGAGTCGACGTTGACCACACCGCGCAACCCACCCTGGACTTCAAGCGGCACAGCGAGTTCCGAGCGGACGCTTTCTCGCACCATGACGTAGCGCTCGTCCCGGGAGACATCATCTACGCGTGCCGGCTGGCCAGTGCGCGCGACCCAGCCGGTAATGCCTTCGCCGACGCGCAGCTTTAGCTCGGCCACGTTTTCAGGGAGGCCTTCGGCGGCCTGGATTTCCAGAAAACCATTCGTCGGATTGATGATGACGACTGATCCGCTACTGGCGCGCGTGAGCCGGATCGCTTCGCGCAGGATCAACTTGAGCGCCTGCTCGGGCTCCAGGGTTGAGTGGATGACATTGCTGACCTGGTAAAGGAGTTCGAGCCGCGCGTAGCGCTCCTTCAGTTCAGCAAATTCGTCGGGCACGTTCATGAGGTTATCGCAAACGCCAGGTCAAGGCGAAGCCCGTTAGGGCGAACAAGAGGTTCGGCCCCCACGCGCCAAGCCACGGCGCGACGTAACCGCCGGTGCCAAGGGCGAGCGCGACCTGGACGAGCACGAAATACGCGAAGCAGATCACGATGCTGCTCGCCACGCCGACGAACACGTTGCGCCGGCCCGCGAGCGCGCCGAACGGCAGGGCGATTAGCACTACCACAATGCACGTAAATGGCGCCGCCATCCGCCCGTGCAGCTTCGTGTCGAGCACGCGCGACTTGTCACCTTTCCCGGGATTGCGCGCCTGGTAATCGAGAATCTCTTTGATTGAGAACTGCGCCTTGCGGATTTGCCGCAGGTCGCTGCTATTGATGCGGGCGATTTTGATTTCCGAGTCGATCTCCTCCGGAGTTTCGGAAAGTTCGTGCCAAACGAGCAGGTTCGTTTCGATCGGCGGGCCGGGCAACGCGCCTTTGACCGGCGGATAAACGAGTTCCTGGACGTTGGTGAATACCCATGCTTCGCCGTTCCAGAAACCGCGCTCAGCCGAAACTTCGCGCCGAGTGCCGGTGACGAGAGTCCATTCCACACGTGGGCGAACCATTTCATGGGTGTGCAGATTGTAACTTTCGATGAACCATTTGCGGTTTTTGGCCGTGCTGCTAAACCCGACGTTGCGGAGGATGTGGCGGTTTTCCGTTTTGCGGCTGGAGTGTTCGCCCCCGATAAACCGCTGCGCGGCGGCGAGGCTGTCCGGCAGCCAAAATTCGTTGGTGGCGAACGTGACAAGAGCGAGCACGAAACCAACAGCGAAATAGGGGAGCGACAACCGCCAAAGACTGATACCCGCTGCGCGGATGGCGGTCAGTTCATTATGGCGGGCGTGATTTGTGAGGGCGTAGAGCAGCCCGAGCAGCAGCGCCACCGGGATGACGACCGAAAACTGGTCCGGCATTTTGATGAGGTAGTATTTGAACACGTCGCCGGCGGAAAGCTTGTTGCGTTGAAACATGTCGAGTTGCGCGAGCAGGTCGAAGGAGACCCAAAAGACGTAGAAGCCGAAAAAGCAGTAGCAAAACGGCGTGGCGAACTCGCGCAACAGGTATCGATCCAGTAAACGCATCGGGCTTGTGAAGGGTAAACGGGCTGGTCAGAGCGGGCAAGCAGCCCTAAGGGTCCGGGCAAAGAAAATACTCCCGCTAAAGGCGGGGTCATTCGCGCCCTGGCCGCCCCGTAAGCTTTCGTTTGCCCTTGTGGCGGAATGTGGGAGTGTAGGTAGGATTTTGTGCTATCATGTATCGGCAAAAACCATCACAATTGGAATAAGATGCTCATAAGATTTATCCTCCTTGTTATTGGGCTGCACTTTGGAGCGACTGCGTTCAGCGCCGAAAACCGGACTGTTTCGGGTGCCGAACAAGACCAAACGTTGCTCGGCCAGCCCAAACACTTTGTGCCGGTACCGCTGACTTCCGGCCCGAACGATTCGAACATCGCTCGCGTTGTCTCGATGATTTTGGAGCGAGGCCATTACCTGCGCCAACCGCTCGACGATGAAATCTCGACCAAGTTTCTCGACCGCTACCTCGATTCGTTCGATAACCTGCACATCTATTTCACCAAGTCGGACCTCGACGAATTTGAGAAGTATCGGACGCGGCTGGATGACCTCACTGAGAAAGAGGGCGATACGACTCCTGCGCGCATCATCTTTACGCGGTTTCTGGAGCGATTGCAGCAGCAGCACGACTACGTGACGAACGTGCTCGCGACCGAGAAGTTTGATTTCACCGGGGACGATCGCTTCGTGCTGAACCGCAAAACGTTGCCGCGCCCCAGGGACATGGCCGAGGCGCGCCAGCTTTGGCGAGACCGGCTGCGGCACGAGTATCTGTCCGAGAAGCTGAGCATTGGCCGCCCCGAGGAAATTGCGAAGGCGGTCGTCGAGAAACTCGAGGCGAAGCAAACACCGAAGGAAGCGGTGAAGGCAATCGAGGACAAGTTGAGCACTGAGAAAGCGCAGGAGATCACAAAGCTCATCGAGCAAAAGTCCAAAGAGAAACCAGAGGCGCTCGCGAAAGCCATCCAAACGAAGCTTGAGAACGAAAACGCGGACGAGATCAAGAAGATCATTACACGCCGATATACACGAATCCTCCGCGCCCTGAGGGAATATGACAGCGACGACGTGCTGCAGGTTTACCTGACGGCGCTTGCCCGCGTTTACGATCCGCATTCGGATTACATGGGCAAATCCGAGCTCGAGAACTTCTCCATCGGCATGAAGCTGTCGCTGTTTGGCATCGGAGCGTTGCTGAGGTCGGAAGATGGCTTTTGCAAAATCCAGGAGTTGAAGCCCGGCCCGGCGATGCGGAGCAAGCAAATCAAGCCCAATGACAAGATCGTGGGCGTGGCGCAGGGAGACGAGGACTTTGTCGACGTCGTGGACATGAAGCTCAACAAAGTGGTGGAATTGATTCGCGGGCCGAAGGGCTCGAAAGTCCGCCTGAATGTGGTGCCCTCCGACGCGGCCGACCCGTCGGCGCGCAAGGTCGTCAGCCTCGTTCGTGAAGAGATCAAACTCGAAGACCAGGAAGCCAAGGCGAAGATCATCGAGTTGCCTCAGGGAAACGACAAACTGATCCGTCTCGGCGTGATTGACCTGCCATCGTTTTATTCGCAGTTCGAACTCGAAGGCCAAAAGGCGGGATCGGAACAAAAGAGCACGACCATCGATGTCGCGCGGTTGATCCGCAAGCTGGTGAACGAGCATATTGCCGGCATTGTTCTGGATTTGCGGCGCAACGGCGGCGGGTCGCTCGAGGAAGCCATCAACCTGACCGGGTTGTTCATCAAGGAAGGCCCGGTCGTTCAGGTCAAAGGGCCGGACGGCGAGCCGATTATTGAGCGCGACCGGGACTCGCAAGTATTCTATGATGGGCCGCTGATCGTCCTGACGAGCCGTTTCAGTGCCTCGGCCTCGGAGATTCTTGCCGGCGCGTTGCAGGACTATGGACGGGCAGTGATCGTCGGCGATTCATCGACGCACGGCAAAGGCACAGTGCAATCACTGCTCCAGTTATCACCGTACATGCGGCAGCGCGGCATCGCCGCTATGCCCACCAACAACCCGGGCGCGCTGAAGATCACGATTCGGAAATTTTATCGCGCGAGCGGTTCGTCCACGCAGTTGAAGGGCGTGGTGCCCGACCTCATCCTGCCGTCGATCAACAACCACATGGAAGTCGGCGAAGGATCGCTCGACAACCCGCTGCCCTGGGACACGATCCCTGCGGCCAATTACACGAAGGTGAACCGCATCGAGCCCTTGCTGCCGGAATTGCGCAAACGCTCCGAAACCCGCGTGGCCCTCGACCGGGATTTCGCGTTCATCCGTGAAGACATCGAACGCTACAAGAAGTTGCTCGCTGAGAAGAGCGTGTCGCTGAACGAAGCGCAGCGGCTGAAGGAGAAACAGGAAATTGACGAGCGCAACAAGGCGCGGAAGAAAGAACTCGCCGCGCGCCCCGAACCTTCCGGCCGCGTTTATGAAATCACGCTGAAGCACGTCGAGGATCCCGCCGGCACGCTTCCGCCGCCGGTCTCGAAGACAAACCACACAGCGAAAGTCGACGGAACGAATCATACGAATCTCGCGCAAGCCGACGGTGACCACGAGGACGCCGCCGAAGACAAGGCGGCGCAGAACATCGACGTCACTCTGGAAGAGGCAAAGCGCATTCTCATCGACCTGGTCTATCTCTCGCTGCAGAACAACCCGGTGATCGGCGCGACGACGCGCGAACGATGACCCGCCCTGGGCGCACGGTTTGCCTGTTCATTCTGCTGGCCGCGTTCGGGCACGTTGACGCTGCCCGCGTCACGATCAACGAGGACAGTGTCCTTGTGCCGCCCTACAACGCGCATCGGCGGACATAACCGGCGCGGACATTTACCCGATCGGTTATCCCCAGGGCGGGCACTCTCTCGGAACAAACAAACAGATCAGCATGGTGGGCGATTACACCCGCACGATGATGGAAGTGCACGTATATCGGTTCGCGAAGCGGAAGTAGACCGGGACGACACGAAACGAGCAGGACGGAATTCATTTTTCGAAATCACTTGAACCCGGGTCCCTTGCCCGCGCCCTAAGGGTCGACTGGAGTACCCAGGAGTCGATAGAAGCCCCGCTGCCCCGGCGGTATTTGGTGAATCCAATCAATGAAAGTGTCATTGCCAATCACAGGAGACATTGACTCCCAGGTGTTCGTTAGATCGGACGCGTATTGCACCGACCAGTTGAACCCCGCCGCGGCTCCGAAACGAACGCGTACCTGCGACGCCTCGGGTTGGACGGATTGGATGCTCACGCCGGCTTGAAACCAAACCGGCAATTCTTCCGATGGCGTATGAATCGCGCCTCCTCCTGCGCCGTTCGTCGAGGTATCGAGCGCCGTGAAACCAATCTTGTAGAAGCCGGCTTTGGTGGCAGTAAAGCGACGTCCGTGGACGTGGCCAAACGGGTCCGCGCCGGGTGAGCCATCGCTCTCGCTCAAACGCCACAGGTTCGTGCTCGCCTGCCCCGGCGCCAGGGAAATGCCTGGGCTGGTCGTGCCCGTCTCCCAGAAACCGAACAAGCCGCCCGGCGGACCTTCGAGGCACGACATGCGGAACTGGAGATACGATCCGAACGCGGACGCGTCCGGGTCGGGTCCACCGTGCTCCAGCGTCGCAGGCAGGGCCGTCGGCGTGATGCCACCCTCGTAATACCCGGCGAAACGTCCACCATTCGTATAGCTCAAGGTCTTCACGTACCCGGAACTGGCGATGAAGTCGGCGCCGTTCGCCCAGATGACGCGCTCGTTTTGATTGGTGCCGGCCGCGCCGGCGTTGAGGTGACCATGTTGCGCGCGCAGCGTCGGCTGCGCGCAAAGCATCAGGCCCGCTGCCAATATCAGTTTGAAGAGGGTACCGTTTTTCATCGTTCGACTAAATCTTCAGTTGTTGTTTAAGGTTTGCCGGCAGGGTTCACGAATTGTGAACCGGTCGTCTGCAATTCTGTCTTCGTTTTTGTCCAGGTTCGCGTTTCCACATGAAAATCAACAAACAGGTAATTTGCTTTATGATCATGCCGGCGCACGCCGACCTGCTGAGAAAACGCGGTTGGCGAGTAATCGCCGTCGAAGTCGGGACTAAAATGGAAGTGGTCGCTGCCGAAGTATTGGTCCATTGCTTCGCCCACAAACATCGTCTCCACCGGCGCCGGCACGGATTGCGCCCGCGAAAAATCCTCCGTCAACGGATCTGAGGGCTTGAGCAGGAAGTCGTTGAGCGCGTACGTGTACAGACGCGTGAGATGACGATCCTTCGGGCACCGGTAAATGTTTGTCGCCGCGTACGGCGCCAGCGTCGCTACCCATGATTTTCCCGTGTGCTGGCTGGCTGGTAACTGCCCTTCCTCGTGGTCATCCACGTACATCGCGCTGGCGATTCCGATCTGGCGCAGGTTGTTCACGCACGTCACCGTATGCGCCCGGCTCTTGGCGCCGGCGAGCGCAGGCAGAAGCAATGACGCGAGGATGGCAATCACCGCGATCACTACCAGCAGTTCGATCAGCGTGAATCCACGCCGCCGACGTTCTTCTATTTTTTGAATATTGATCCCAGCGCGCAGGGCGCGCTGGCTTTTGGAATTGGGAACAGGTTCGACTGCGGTTTGAACCGCAATCAAACGTTTCACTCAGGCAAAACGGCCTGAGCCAGCATAGAAGTTATGCCGACCGGGGAGGTGGAGTGAGTGGCGATTCGCCGCGCGGCAATGCCGTTTCAGCAGCACCGAGGGCTACAGCCAGGGGAGGAGGAGCATCGAGCAGAAACGCGCACGGAGCCAGGCAAAGATCGAGCTTGGTTTCCAGTTTCAACAGCCCAGCCTTCCGCTCGCTTTGCTTTCCTGCGTCTACAGCCTTGCAAAGGCTGCAAGGGTTCTTGCCGTCGAAAGTCTTCTTGAGCGCGACGTCCAGCGGGGCGGTCTGTGCGAAACTAAACGCCATGCCCACCCAGGCAACCGATTGAAGAATGGCCCAGTGCCCGCCCACCATTAGGACGAGCGAGAAAACAACCAACATCCGGGCCAGCCTGGTTCGCACTGTGTGTCAGAGTATCGGCGACGCGGGGTGCGGAGTCAATGGGGCTGAAGGAGTAGCATTCCCGGACAGCAACTCCGCGGTGGGCCAGACCCCACTATCCCGGCCGCTTGCAAGGCTTGTATAAGAATTCGCAGCAAAGCTCAGGCGATAAGGAACCAACCAATGGCAATTATATCTGCAAATACCGGGAACTTCCCTCGGAGGCGTACATCACGTATGATATACAGATGCACGGTGGCCGATTGTTGTTGCCCATGGCGCTGCTCATGATAGCGGCGTCTTTTCGCGCTCAGGCTGCCGATCCGCACATTGAAAAGATCGAGCGCTTCGGCACCAATCAAAACCAGGTGCTAATCCATTTCGAGACACCTGCGAATCGCACCACCGCCTTGCAAATCACCAGCAGCCTGCGGCCACCGGCGCAATGGACAAACCTCTTCGTCTTCCCGCCCGAGCCGTTTCCCGGTCATTACGTTTACCTCGACGTGCCAAATGGGCCCCGCTTCTACCGTCTGCGAATAACCCAATGAAACTGTTTTGCCGGCTTGTTTTTGCGGCGCTGCTGTTCGCTGGTGCATCAGCTTTCGGATGTGAACTCTGCGCGATCTACAGCGCGGACAGCGCGCGCGGCACGTCATCGAGCGGTTTTCTGGTCAGCATCTCCGAACAATTCACGGCCTACCGGGTCACGCAATTTGAGGGCGAAGAAGTCCCGTTCCCGGATCCGGATTATCTGGACAACTCGATCACGCATATTGTCCCCACCTACAATTTCTCGCCGCGCTTTGGCCTGAGCCTGAACATTCCAGTCGTTTATAATTCCTTCGAACGCACCGACATTCGGTATTTTCCTCCACCGCGGCCTCCCGTCTTTGAAACGGAACAGGGTTCGGAATTCGGCCTCGGAGACATGGCGCTTATTGGCCGCGGGACGGTCTGGCACCTCGACAAAATGGACTACGCCATCACCCTCAATCTCCTTGCGGGCGTGAAATTTCCCACGGGCGACAGCAGCCGCATCGAGGATGAAGTGGAACAAGCGCGGCTTTTTGGTTTGCTCCTTCCGCCGGGCTCGCCGCATGACCCCCTCGGCCATTCACAGAGCGCCGTCCACCAGCACATGATCGCGCCGGGATCAGGCTCCTGGGACGGAATTTTCGGTGTCACGCTGAACACGCGCTGGAAACGTTGGTTCTTCAATTCGCAGTTTCAGTACTATTTGCGGCCTGAGGCTGAAGACTTTGAGT
>Ga0105340_1001053_pt1 | contig 12730 bp, 19 predicted proteins | sample EasRivMeERMLT700_FD_89676 | JGI IMG/M metagenome (GOLD analysis project Ga0105340, IMG submission 89676) | Soil microbial communities from meander-bound floodplain in the East River, Colorado, USA - East River MetaG ERMLT700 | ecosystem: Environmental > Terrestrial > Soil > Floodplain | place... | reverse complement strand
TGAGTTATTGGCCGCTGGACGACGGCCTCACGATGTCGTTCCGGGTGCTTCCGACGATCGTGACCAATTCCTGTTGTTCACGTTGAGGCACCTTGAACTTGTTGAGCGTCGCCTTGAAGTCAGCGACCATCGCATCCCACTCCGTCTGATTGATATTGAGCTGCTGATGCGATTCCTTCATTGCCCGGCCGGTGTACTTGCACGGACCGCCGGTCACTTCGCAGACGAGCGCGCTGACATGAAACTTCAGGCCCGCCTTGGGCACACGCTTCCGCGCCTCGTTGATCGCCGGATTCGCGTTGAGCGTGTTGTTCACCAACAGACGCTCGATGAAATCGTCGACGACGGTGGCGATGCTGTACACGCCGCCAAGCCGCTCGTACAGCGACGGCTGTGTCACTTGCGCCGTAAGCGGCTGAGTAGTCGTGCCGGCGGCGATCGCGATGAACGTCGCGACGACGATGGCTCTAGTCCTTGCAATCCAAGCAATTCGCATAAACAATCCCCTCCTCCAGGGCGCTGTTGCCGTGTTGATTCACCGCCGAGGACGCGGCGGCCTTCGAAATGGTTCCAGTGACACTGGTGGAACCATTTCGGCCCTTCGCGCGTCTTTGGAGCAGGCACAGATTGACCATTTCGAAAGACGATTTCGAATCGCGGGTGCTGGCAATCCTAGGTCCACTGCACGGCGTGGCCCGGCGTTTGACGCAGAACGAGACCGATGCAGAGGACTTGGTTGCCGAGACCTTGACACGCGCTTGGGGAGCCCGTGCGTCGCTGGCTGACGCGAGCGCTTTTCGCGCGTGGCTGTTCCGGATTCTGAACAACACGTTCATCAGTGAGCGGCGGAAGACGCTCGCGCGCCCGCGTGAGGAGCTACTGGTAGAGGATTCGAGCCAGGAGGACAGCGCCTTCTCGCTGTTTGAGCATCTGCATGAGCCCTTCCTGCTGTGGCTCGCGAATCCCGAGCAGGAATTTTTTGACAAACTGCTGCGAGAGGATCTGGATCGAGCGCTAGCCGCTCTGCCCGAGCACCACCGCGTGGTGGTCGTGCTGGCTGACGTTGAAGGACTCACCTACGGCGAGGTGGCGGAAACACTGGACGTGCCCGTCGGTACAGTGCGTTCCAGACTGGCTCGCGCGCGCAGCGCGCTGCAACGAACGTTATTGAATGTCGCCCGCGATCGCGGCCTCCAGGCTGCGAGGGCGCCCAGCGCTCACGGGATAGTGCGCCGGAAGGTATCGAATGTCTGAACCGCACGATGTGGGCTGTGAGCTGGCCCTGAAACGCCTCGTGGAATTCGTCGATCGCGAGCTGCCTGTCAGCGAACACGACAGCATCGAGCAACACCTGCGCATCTGCCGTAATTGCTGCTCGCGGGCAGAGTTCGAGAGTCAGCTCAAGCAGAGGCTATCGTCGCTCCCAAGTGAGGGAGTCCCGCCGGCAACGCGAGATCGAGTCAGGGATCTGCTCAAAAGGTTTTGAGCGAGGCGCCTCATGTCTTTTGGAGATACCGAGTCGCCGCCCTTGCGATCGCCGTCAAGACGCCCATCCGGAAATCGTTTCCACCGGTGTCGAACCCACTGGCGGTCGCATCAACGCTGTTGCTCACGAGGGCGACCACTCCCACGGCAGCGCCACGAGCGTGCGCGAAGCCAAACAAAGAAGCGGCTTGCATTTCCACTGCAAGCACGTTCTGTGTCGCCCAGTAGTTGAGTTGCTCTCGCGTTTCGCGGTACGGCGCATCCGTGGTCCAGGCGAGGCCTTGGCACACGTTCAACGCCACGGGACCTAGTTCGGCGAGCAACGGCTCCACGATGCCAGCAGTCGGCGTCTTAATGCGCGCTGTCGGCTCAACGTAGTGTAATGACGTCCCTTCGTCCCGTATGGCCTCGTTGATAACGACAATAGAGGGCAGAGGAAGGTCGGGAGAAACGCGGCCCGCCGAAGTGAGACCGACGATCAACCTCGCACCAGCAGCCCAAAGCTGTTCAGAAATAAGCGCAGCATAAGGTCCGCCGATGGTCCGGGGCACGATTCCGCACGTGATTCCTCCGATTGTGGCGACTCGCATCGAGGTGTGAAAGCACGCCCATGACTCCCAGGGCGACGAGATGTTCTCTCTCGCCAGATGGTCCGAAAGGTCGCCATCAAAGTCCAACACACAAAGGGGCGGCACGGACTGTTCGCTCAGGCGACGCTCGGCGCGAACGGCTTCCATCAGCCGTTCAGGCGTGAACGCCGAGGAGGACTTCAGCGCATGCGCGAAGAGTGGAAGTTCCTCAGCACTCATTTCGATACGGGTGACGCTGTCCACACGCCGTCACGCTCGGCCCAGGTGAACCGAGGTGTGCCGTTCACTTTATGGACGATGATGTCCGCCGGCACCAGGCCCTTGCTCTCGGCGCGCATGAAGATATCAACGTCGTAGGTATTGCCCTTGGTGTCCTTGAAGTCTGCGCACGCAAAGTAGCGACCGTCGGCCAACCGGCTGAGGCGCTCTCGATGGACCGTGTCGAGTGTCAGTCCGAGCGCCTCGCCGCCAGTGAGAGCCGGAACCGGAAACGATCCGCCACGCTGTTTGGACTCAGCAGCGACGTACGAAGTTATCGCCTCGGCGACGGAATCTGTTGATACCTGAGTGAGATGGGCAAGCTCCGGGTGCTCGTCCGGCGCCAGTCGTTCAGTTCCTGGCGCACGACTGGCGGCTTCAAGAGGGTTCGTCGCGGATAGAGCCGCGGGTTGCGAAGGTTGACCCGAAGCAGGTGCCTTCGGCTGGGCGCCCCCGCTGCAGGCGCCTGCACTTATCAATACTAAGGCGCCTAAAAACCTCGCACCAACAGCTCTGTAAGAGTATCCGGTCATTTCTGGTCCTTCTCAATTTAGTTGCCCACGCTCATAATTTTTTCGTCGGCTTAGGCTTAATAGCGATCATCAGCCAGTATCCACCCTTATGTTTGGGATCCGTGAACGGGACGAATTGCGGACGAACATCGATGACACTGAATCCAACTTCGGTAAGTTCGATCCCGACGTTTAACGGCGAAATCTCGCGATCCTTCAGCTGAACTTCACGTGGTGCTTCCTGTAGATTGTCGTGGAGCGCCTCAATAACTACGATTCGCCCACCGGGTTTGAGTGCCCCGAAGAGCGCTCTTCGCACTGCAACATGGTTCGATATCTCATGGTAGGCGTTGTAGACCAGAATCGCATCGTAACTGCCAGGTGACAGTTTTGGATCGGCGGAGCTGCCGAGCACTACATCAGCGTTCTTGATTTTCTCACTGCCTAATTGCGCCCTGAGCTTCGCGACTGTCTTGGAATCAACATCGACGGCAGTGACGTGCCCGTTGGGGGCCACGGCTCTCGCGATCCGAACCGCGTAAAACCCATCGCCGGAGCCAACATCGGCAATGCGTTTCCCAGACGTTGCTTCGAGTGCCGCGAGCACTTCCGCTACCTTCTCGGTTTTGTCGCGACCATCTGCGTTCACTTGGGCAGCCAGCCGCGCCACGGAAAGAGTTATGACGCAGAACCCCGCGAGAAAAATGTGACGGTTGATGCGGTTCATTTCGGTTCCTCTTTCTGTGCTCGCGGCCCGCTGGTCACTCCTTGGGCTATGCGGGAATCCTCACGGTAACTCGGAGGAACGTTGCTGGTATCTTGGTGGCTCCGCTGCCACCGGTATTCTCACGTTCGAACAAGGCCTGAAGTTCGGCTTGGAGATCCGCCGCGCGGCCGGACTGTTCAGCGGCGGCAAACGCGTTCATGGTCGGGCCGTACCAATTGCGGAAATCGGCAAGGAATGCCGCGGGCGACTGAGCGCAGCTGAACGTGTACACGTCCCTGACGCAGGAGATGTTGTCTGCGGGAACGCCTGCGGCGCCGAATCGCTCGACGACATTGCTTTCGACGCCCCAAGTCATCGGACTGATGAACCCTTCGGGTGGCGGTGGCGAGTAGGCGGAGCTGATGCGAAGGATCTGCGCGACCAGCGTCGGATCACCCGGGATCCAGTTGCCCATGACGATCCGTCCCCCGGGACGCGTCACGCGCACCAACTCCTTCGCGACGTCGAATGGTTTCGGACAGAACATCGCTCCGAAAATGCTGACGAGCAGGTCAAACGTCGCGTCGGCCAGCCCGCTCAGATGGGCGGCATCGCCATGCTGAAACCGGCAGTTCGCGAGGCCGGCCTGCTGCGCCCGCCGGTTGCCGGCATCGACCAGATTTCTCGATATGTCGACGCCGGTCACGTCCGCTCCGAGCCTGGCAATTGGCAGCGCCGTCGTGCCATCGCCGCACCCCACATCGAGCACGCGCATGCCCGGCTGAATGCCGAGTCCGCCGACGACCGTCTCGCCACTGTCCCTCATGCTCGCCGCGATGCGGGTGAAGTCGCCTTTCTCCCAGAGCGCCTGATTGGGGCTCACTGTTCCTGCAGTTCGAGCTGTCATCGTGGCCATCTCCTTATGCGCCGCCGCGGGCGGCAGATAGATTCACGCCAAGCACACCGTAACGCCGGGCCGTCCGTTCTTTCGTCGTGCCGGCAAAGCAATCGAACCGATGCGTGATCGCCACGCTCGTGAAACCCGACGCCTGAAACACACCGATCATCTCTGCTTCCAGCAGAGCACCTGCGATTCAACCCGTCCACAGGTCTATGTCCGCGAGCGCCTTGTCGTCGAGCACTTCGCCGATGACGATGTCACCGATTTGGACGCGGCCGCCGGGTTTCAGGATCCTGGCGATCTCGGCGACGGCCCGCTCTTTCGCCGGAATCAGGTTGAGCACGCCGTGCGAGATCACAATGTCGACGCTCGCCGTGTCGACCGGGAGGTTCGTCGCGTCGCCGGCGCGGACGTCGACGTGATGTAACCCGCACTGCGCGGCGCCGGCGGCGGCGCGTTGACGCATCGCCTCCGTCATATCCACGCCGATGGCCCGCCCGGCGGGTCCGACGCGCCGCGCAGCGAGCAGCAGATCCATCCCTGCGCCGCAACCGATATCCACCACCGTCGCGCCGTTCGGAATCGGCGCAATCGCGTGGGGATTGGCCACGCCGGCAAACGACGAGGTCACATCTGCGGGCAGCGCCGCCAATTCGGCACTGTCATATCCCAGCATTCGTGTGGCATAGGCGGGACCGCGGTGGAAATGAAATTCACCCTGGGGCGCGTCGGCGACGCGTGAATAGATCGACTGCACTTCCTCGCGAAGGCTCTTGACGTCGAAATTGACCGGACAAGTTATCGCCACAATGTTTCTCCTCCGTCGTTATGAAACGGCGCAGCGATTTGCGCCTGCCTCGAGATCGGTGACATCACCGATCGGGAGCTGACCACGTTCGTTGAGTTCGACGATTTTGACGAAATTCGGCGGCGTGTCCGGAAGCCGCGAGACGAGTCGGTCGACGAAGGCGGTCTCCGAGGACAGCCACTCGTCGAGCCACGAGCTGGTCTCGGCGATTGTTGCTGCGACGGCCCGCCCATCGAACGGTGTCGGCTTATTCGTGTGAGCGGGCAGCACGACCGTGTGCGGGTCCAGCTGCCTAATAAATTGAAGCGATTTATACAGAAGTCGTGCACGATGTCTGGCGGCATCAGCGTCAGCATGAAGGTCGGGCCGGCCGACACCATTGATGAACAACGTGTCGCCGGTAAACACCGCCGCCTTTTCGAGAACGAACGAAACGCTCTCCATCGTGTGACCGGGGGTGTTGAGCACGGTCAACGTCGCATTGCCGACAGTAATGCGATCACCGTTTGCCAGCGGTGTGAAGTCGAATGCGACTCTCTGTTGCGCCGGCAGATGGAGCACCGCTCCAGTGGTTGTCGCTAACTGTCTGGCACGCGATAGGTGATCGGCGTGGATGTGCGTCTCCAGGACATATTTGATGCGAGCGTTCGCCCGACGGGCCAGCTCCTGGTAGGTGTCGGCACTTACCGAAGGATCGATGACAACGGCTTCGTCGCCCGATGTCACCAGATAGGATAGGCAACCTTTTCCGGTGCGCCGTATTTGAATTACTTGCGCGGGCGCATCGATCAGGAACACTCGTGCGGCGTTCCATGCCAGACTCCACGCTTTCATTCCGCCAACGAGTGATCTGGCATCGAGGCCGCGTTCGGTTAGTGCATCAGCCGCGATCTCACTCATCTTGCCCGCATTACAGACAGTGACGATAGGTTTATCGGGCGCGAAGCTTTCAATGGCGAGTGGCCCTGGACTGCCTTGCTTAAGCTCCGCGTACGCGTCTACGTGAATGCTGCCCGGAATGGACCATTCCGCTCGAGCGTCGGCCGATCGGACGTCCACCACCGTGACCGGTTTGCCTTCATCGAGCCAGTCTCTCAACGTTGTGACATCGATATGGTTCGTCATGCGACACCCGGTGCGGTTTCATTCATACGAAGGAATGACACAGCTCCCGATAGAAACGTGAGACCCGCAACCATCCAAATGGCCGTCTCCAAACCAAAGGCGTCGGCTGTCACGCCAGCGAGCACGGCTCCTATCGCGTAACCCAAGTCACGCCACAGCCGGTAGACTCCAACGGCGGACGCCCGCCACGACGGGCCGGCGACATCGCCAATCGCGGCCAACAGAGTTGGGTAGACCATCGCCGTGCCAGCGCCTAGAAGGACCGCACCGATCGTGTAGTTCGTCACATCATGCGAAGCGACGGTGATGCCAATGCCCAATGCCTGGATCCACATGCCCCAGACGATGAGGGACTTGCGACCGATGCGATCTGACAGAGCGCCAGTAAAGAGCTGTCCGACTCCCGAAGTCGCCGGATAGATCGCCACGAGCACAGCAATCGTCGCAACGGGAACACCCGCGGCTGCGAACAGCATTGGGAACAGGCCCCAGGCCATTCCGTCGTTGAGGTTGTTGACAAGGCCGGCTTGCGTCACGCTCGACAGGTTCCGATCTGAGAACGTCGTCTTCCAGAACACGTTGTCAGCACTCGCCGCATCCGGAGTGGTCAAGCGTGACTCGTGGCGAACGTGATGCTCGGTGTCCCGAATGAGCCAAGCCGAGAGCACGAAGCCAATCGCTACGAACGCAACACCGAGATAGAACGGTTGAGGCCTCAGGCCATAGCTGGCCGCAATCCATCCGGTCGCGAGCGCGCTGCCGGCGAGGGCAACATACCCGGCGAACTCGTTCAGACCCATCGCAAGACCGCGCTGAGCTGGGCCGACGAGATCGATCTTCATGATCACCGTCGTTGACCAGGTGAGGCCCTGACTCACACCCAATAGCGCATTCGCCACGAGAATCCACGTCCAATTCGGCGCCCACATCAGCAGAAACGGCACCGGGACGGCGACCAACCAGCCCAACACGAGGATTCGTTTTCGGCCAACGGCGTCGGACCACCGGCCGGCGCCGTAGTTGGTGAGGGCCTTCGAAACGCCGAACACCACGATGAAGGACAAGATCGCGGTGCGAGCGGCGAGGCCGAACTCCTGTTCCGCTATTGCAGGCAGAATGCTGCGCTCGAGACCAGCCATCGCGCCAACGAAGGCGTTGACAATGACCAGCAATGAGAACTGTGCCCCGTTCTCGCGCAGTCCGAGTCTCACCTGGTTCGCGCGATCCGCCATGACCAGCGTGGTCATCTGGTGCGCTCCACGCCGACCTCGACCGGTAACCCGGCCGATTTCCATTCGGGCAGACCGACGGCGAGACGCCTGGCGCGGCGGCCGGCGGCGCGCAGTTGCTGCACGGCCTGATCGGCGTAGACGCAGTAGGGTCCGCGGCAATAGGCCACGTACGGCTTCGATTTCGGCAGCCGCTGGAGGCGTTGCTTCAAATCGTCGATCGGAATCGAGAGCGCACCGGGTATGTGGCCCGCCGCGTACTCATTCGCCGGCCGCGCATCAACCACGATGACGTCTCCGGCGCGGGCCCGCCGCAGCAGCTCGGTCATCTCCACCGGCTCGGGCTCATCGCGATCGCCGAAATGTTCGCGAACGATTCGATCCAACTCCGCGTCCTGTTTCTCGGCCACCGTCCGGAGAGACGCACACAGCGTCGACACCGCGGGGTCGGCAATGCGGTAGTGGACAAACAAACCTTCCTTGCGAGCCGTCGCCAGGCCGGCGTTGCGAAGGATCTGCAGGTGTTGCGAGATGTTGGCCAGCGTCGCACCCGTTTCAGCCGCGAGAGATTCCACCGTCCGCTCGCTCTGAGCCAGCAGATCGAGCAGTTCCAGGCGATAGGGACTGGCTAGCGCCTTGCCGAGACGCGCGAATTGACCGTAGAGGCGATCTTTGAACTGACGGTGGTCGGTGGTGCTCATTTAATACAGTATTCAATAGATTACTTGAGTACTGTTTGTCAAACACAGTGTTATTGACTGACTCAGTCAGTCATGGCAAAGTGCTTCGAGATGGTTCGGCCGCGATCACCGGAGTTCGTCCCCCGTATGCTGGCAGCCGCCGCGCGTGTGTTTGCCCGTACGGGCCTCAAACAGGCACGCATGACCGACATTGCGCGCGAAATGGGCGTCGCGCACGGGTCGCTCTACAACTACGTGGAATCTAAGGAGGCACTGTTCCTGTTGCTCGTCGAGCAATGGGGACGCCCCGATACCACGATCGACGGTCGCGAGCTGCCCTTGCGGACGCCCTCGATGGCAAGCATCGTGGAGCAGCTCCGCCAGCGAGTTCACGACACATTCCCTCTTCCGTCGCTTGATGCGGCCTTGAAGCGCAAGAAGGTCGCCGACGCCCAAGAGGAACTCCGGGCCATCGTGCTGGAATTGTTCCTGCAGACCGAGCGTTCGCGTGATGGCGCCACCATCCTCGAGCGATCCGCCCGTGAGGTCCCGGAGCTCTTCGGATTGTTCTTCGAGCAAGTGCGCCGCGATCTCTTCTCGCGCCTGACACGTTACGTCGCGATGCGCATGACAACCGGCGACTTTCATTCGGCCGACCCGCCGACGGCCGCGAGATTCATCGTAGAAAGCGTCACCTTTTTCGCACGACATCGCTTCCAGGATCCTCATCCACAAGAGCTGGACGATGAGGCCGTGCGTCAGACGATCGTTGATCTCGTGTCGCGATCGTTGGTTCCACCTGTCGCTAAGCACCGGACGACCCGTTCCCAAAAAAGGCGCAAATGAAGTTCAAATATATGGTCCCCTTGCTCGCGTTCGTCGTTACGACACTCGTGATCGGCTATGGTGTCGTGATCCCAAATAGCTCGATTGCCGGCTTCAACGAATTGACTATCGGCTTTGGGACGACGGTGCTTGGGGCGTGTCTGACATATTTCGCCGGCATTCACTTAGTCATGAAGGATCCACCGTCGGCTTGACCCACGCGAGTTGGCGCGGTCCGCGCCAAGGGGTCTCCACAATGAGTTTTTACCGGGAACACATCCTGCCGCATCTGATTCAGATGTCGATGAATCGGGCTCATTTCGAACCGTACCGCCGCCGGGTGACGAGTGCCGCCCGTGGCCGCGTGCTGGAGATTGGTGTCGGCTCCGGTCTCAATCTCCCACTCTATCCGCCCGATGCGAATATTGTCGGTTTGGATCCGTCAACGAAACTGCTTTCAATGGCGCGCGCGGTCGCGGCCAGTCATTCGCGATCGATCGAGCTCATTGAGGGCACAGCTGAGTCGATTCCCCTGCCTGACCACAGCGTTGACACCGTCGTGACAACCTGGACGATGTGTTCGATACCGAATCTGCCGGCGACACTCTCAGAGATTCGTCGTGTCCTCAAGGCCGACGGCCGGTTGTTATTTGCAGAGCATGGCCGGTCACCTGAGGCGAATGTCGAGCGCTGGCAGAATCGCCTTACACCGCTCTGGAAACGAATCGGTGGAGGCTGTCATCTCAATCGGCCCATTGACGCAATGATCGCGGCAAATGGGTTCCGGATAGAGGCACTGCAGACTGGATACATGAAGGGCCCAAAGCCCATGACGTTCATGTTCGAAGGAATCGCGCGTAAGCTCTAAGGAAATGCGACGCGGCAATCTGGTCGCCGCTGCGGCGATTCTTGTCGTGCTCGGTGGCTGTTCATCGCCCGCAGACCTGCGGGTCTTGAGAATCGCCACCACGAGCAGCGTGGACCAGTCCGGTCTCTTGGCAGTACTGCTGCCGGCATTCAATGCGGAATCCGGCATTGAGGTGCGCGTTCATGTTACAGGGAGCGGCCAGGCACTGCAAATGCTGGGTCGCGGCGACGCCGCTCTCGCCATTTCGCACGCCCCCGATGCTGAGGCCAAGGCGCTGCTTGTTCACGCGGATTGGCAATACCGAAAGTTTGCTTTCAATCAATTCGTCATTGTCGGGCCACTACACGATCCAGCGAACGTGGGCGATTCATCGAGCGCGGTCGACGCGTTCCGCCGAATCGCACGATCTGGACAGCGATTTGTGTCGCGTGGGGACCAATCCGGCACTCACGAACGCGAGGAGCGATTGTGGACGTTGGCCGGCCAACGACCCGATCACCAACGACTGATCGTCAGTGGCCGGGGTATGGCGCAGGCTCTGAGGCACGCCGACGAAGCCGAAGCGTACACGTTGTCTGATGAGGCCACCTTCCACCGACTCGAACAGCAACTCGAGCTCGCGGTTCAATACGGCGGCGACTCTCTTCTGGTCAATACCTACGCGGTGCTCCACGGTCCGAGCGACCTGGATGCTGCCCACTTCGCGCGCTGGTTGACGAGTGGATCCGGCCGGTCCTTGGTAAGCTCCTTTACGGTTGACCATCAGCGTCAATATTCAGTGTGGCCGCAAGGATGTGCTGCGGCCGCGCCTAGCGACACGCCATGTAGACCCGAATGACAAACCCCACCGACGTCATCGATCTGTTCACCGCGAAGCACGGCGTTTACGATCGCTTCATTCAGATGGTTGGCTACGAGCAGGGCCTGCGCGCGTTCCTCGAGCTGTCGTCCCTGCTCCGATCCGGTCTGCGAGTCCTGGATGCGGGGTGCGGTACGGGCGCTCTGACGCTCGCACTGCATGAAGCAATTCGGCTTAGAGGCTTCGAGACCAAGAGTCTGGATGCCTTCGATCTAACCCCGGCGATGCTCGGCAGCTTCCAAGGCAAGTGCGAAAGCCGCGGCATCCAGATCAGGACGATGCAAGCAAACGTCCTTGAACTCGATCGGATGGCACCGGACTGGAGTGACTACGACTTGATAGTGAGCGCATCGATGCTCGAATACATTCCGCGCGAGCGGCTCGCCGAAGCGCTCGCGGGGCTGCGCTCCAGGCTCGCCAACGGCGGGCATCTCCTTCTCTTCATCACAAAACGCAACTGGCTCACACGACCGTTGGTCGGGTGGTGGTGGCGATCCAATCTTTACGACAAGGCCGAACTAATGGCCGCCTTCAACCAGGCTGGGTTCCCTCAAGCCGAGTTTCGCGCATTCCCAGCCGCGGCGAGCCATCTGGCCACATGGGGACACATCGTCGAGGCTTCGAATACCGCTAGCGCTCGATAGGCGCCAGCGGGCGCCGCGCCCGGATCATCCAATATCCGCCAACAATCGTCCGTCCCGTAAACCTGGTGAAGGCATCGTCGCGATCGACAATTTCGAACCCCGCCTCGCGCAACTCAGCTTCGACAATGCCCGGCGCAATGTAATGTTCTTTGACTTGCTGTTCGCGCGGTTTGTCGAGAAGGCTGTCGCTGATGCCCTCACTCACCACGAGCAACCCTCCAGGCTTCAGACCGCTCATCACCCCCTTGAGGACTTCGCGATACGCGACCATTTCGTGGTACGCATTGCGGATGAGTACGGCGTCCAGTGCGCCGGGTGGCAACTTAGGGTCCACCGGCTCACTCAGAATGATCTCGACGTTGGTGATGGCCTCTTTGTGCGCTCGCTCACGTAACTTGTCGAGCGATTTCTGTTCAATGTCGATCGCGTACGCCTTTCCACTCGGCGCCACAGCTTTCGCGATTCGCAAAGTGTAGAAGCCGTCCGACGACCCGACATCCGCGATGTGCGCGCCGTCGCGAACACCGAGCGCTGTGAGGATACCGGGGACCCGCTCGATTTTTTCCCGCTCGCGCTCGTCTTGCTGCGCCAGGGCACTCTCCGCCAACAGAAGCAGGGCCGCGGCGACGACTGCCAATCCTCGAGCACCGGAATTGAGAGAGATTCTGAGACCCATAGGACGCCATACAATACGTTTCGGCTAAACCAGTCAAGGGCTCGAAGAAGTAGCGGCTCGGAGTTGAATTCTCTGAAAAGGAGCGATCATGGCGCGTCAATGGACTTCGGTGCTGCGTTGTCTGATTAGGTCCGCGGGCGTCGGGGCAATCGTCGCGAGCTTCGGCGTCACGACAGGCGCCAGCCTGGTGGGCGGTTCCGCAATCCAACAAACACCGCGGCTGATCGATATCGTCGCAGGCTTGTCTTTTGGTGGCGCCCTGTCGAGCGACGGCTCGGTCCTATCCGGGACAACGACAGGGGCATTGCGCTGTACCTGTTTTGTACCTGATACTGGCACTTCTAGTGGATCTGCCGGATTCTGGCGGTTGTGATCGCGCCTAAATGCTTGATGGGCGCGGGTTCTCCGGGAACGAATCCCACCCTCTCCGCCACCACTATCTTGTAGGGTCTAAAGACCCAGGTAACACTTCAACTCTTCGTCTTAGCCAGTAACCGTTCGTACGGGGTTTGTCCATCCAGCGCCCCGTGCGGGCGATGATAGTTGTAGTAGTCCTCCCATTCA
>Ga0105340_1001052_pt1 | contig 12733 bp, 11 predicted proteins | sample EasRivMeERMLT700_FD_89676 | JGI IMG/M metagenome (GOLD analysis project Ga0105340, IMG submission 89676) | Soil microbial communities from meander-bound floodplain in the East River, Colorado, USA - East River MetaG ERMLT700 | ecosystem: Environmental > Terrestrial > Soil > Floodplain | place... | reverse complement strand
CCATCGCCTTCGAGGCGGAGGCGAGCAATCCGGAAATCCTGTGGAAGCGGGCCCAGAACGCGGTTCGCATGGGACAGCCCGATCGCGCTCGCCAGCTCTATCGCCAGATCGCCGACAGCGATTGGCAGGAACGCTTCCAGGCGACGGTTGAGCAGGCGCGCGGATTAGCAGGGAATTAACCTCACGCAAAGACGCAAAGACGCAAAGTCCGATTCTTTGCGTCTTTGCGTCTTTGCGTGAATTTTGCGCGGAATCGTTGCAGCCGTCACCATCGACATAGGTAGTTCACCGCAGGTGCGTCGGCGTCGTGAATGAATGCATGAAGTGTCCGTTTTCGGCGGATAAAGAAAGGAGACTGGGATGTCAACAGGAGCATGATGCTGTGAGATATTTCGCTTTCCTGGCTGCAGGGATGTTGTTGCTGAGCAGCCGGGCCGACGCTCAAACGTGCGAAAAAATCGACTCCTTTCTTTACGATCCCTCCTATTGCCTCGACGAGTACCTTCGCGGCAAGGCACGCGCTTATGTGCCGCAGCCGGGCGACATCATGCTCGCGACGGACTCGAACAAATTCTGGAAGATCACGCACGACATGGCCTTCGCGTTCGAGCCGCACAACTCGGCGATCATCGTCCGGCGACGCGACAGCAGCCTCGGCGTCCTCGAAGCGGGGCCGAATGACACGATCTGGATCAACATCAATCCCATGTTGCCTCATCTGAAGCGCTACGCGGACAAGGGCCCGGTGTGGATTCGTAAGCACAAGACGCCGCTAACGGCGGAGCAAGATGCCAGCTTGACCGACTGGGCGGAAAGGCAGTGCGGCAAGCGATTTGCGCTCGGCCGGCTGGGAGTGCAGCTGACGATCTTTCGCGATCGCGGGCCATTTCGCACGGCGTTCATGGGCAAATCGCACCCGGATCGCAACAGTTATTTCTGCTCGGAGTTGGTCATGGAGACCTGCGTGGCCGTCGGCCTCGTGGACGCCGTGACGGCCCGGCCGAGCGCCACCTATCCTCACGATCTATTCTTCGATCACTCGCACAATCGCTACATCAACCAGCACGTGCCCCTCGTACATGGCTGGGACGCGCCTGCCCGTTGGCTGTCTACCGCCGTTCTGAACGAGCGCGAATAAGCGGCCTGTGCCGTCGAAACCAATCGGCTCGAACACGCGCTGGCGCTGCCGATTTTGTCACAATTCCGGCGCAGAAAAACAATGCGTACGAACTTTGAACGTGCTACAATAAGTGCATTCAAGGTTGACGTACGCCCACCACCGCGCCAAGATCCGACGCGAGTTAGTCGAATTCGAGCGCCCATCTTCCAGCGTTTTGCAGTAGGAGTTTCGCTGCGCGCACCGTCGACCCGGTGAATGCGTGAACTCGAGGAACGGGTCCATGAAGTTTTACCTGATCGTTGCGAAGGGGAGCAAGCAAGGCTTGCCCATCCCCATTTCCATCGATCTGTTCCTGGTCGGCTCAGACAAGATCTGCCAGTTGCGCAAGCGTTCGCTGGGCAAGAGGCACTGTGCGTTCGTGACGCGCGACAAGAAGGTTTTCGTGCGCGACATGGACAGCGGCCAGCCCACGCTCGTCAACGGCGCCGCAATTCCGACCGGCGCCGAATGGCCGCTTCACGCGGGCGATCGCGTCAACCTGGGCAACCTGGAGTTCATGATTCAGTACCGCGAAACGACGGCCAACCAAAAAGACCTCGAAGAATGGGCCGTCAATTGTCTGGAAGCCCAGGCCAATCACGAAGTGGACGACGACGTCGGCGTGGACCGTTTTCGCGCCGGCGTGAACGCTGCCGGCGCCGCCCAGTCCATTCTCGATCAACTCGACGCCATGAAAGGCCACGTCAAGGGCCGCTTGCGCATCGGCCGCGAACGCGGCATCACGACGGTGCGCGTCAACGACGTCAAACTGGTTGACGAATCCGAGATCGCGCTGGTCAAAAAAGAGTTGTGCGACAATCTCAACAAACCCAATCTTCGCGTTTTGATCGACATGAAAAACGTCCGCAAGATGTCCTCGGGCGCGGTCATGATGCTGGCCGATTTCCATCGCTGGCTCAAGCCGTGGGGCAGCGCCATGGCGGTGTGCCGAATCCGTTCGGAACTGCAATCGGCGTTGACCATGCTGAACGGCGTCAAGATTCCCATTTACAAGGAGAAGAAGGACGCGGTGGATTCGGAGTGGTGAATCGTGCAATTCAAATCGCTGGAACCATCTCTTTCCAACGGTCCGTTCGTGCGGTAACGTGGTAGCAGTTAGGAATTGTGTAATGAGAGCACGAACTTGGACACGCTCATCCTTGAGAATTTCCGCTGTTTCGCCGGCCGCCATGAAGTGCCGTTGCGCCCGTTAACGTTGTTAGTGGGCGAGAATAGCACGGGGAAGACAAGTTTGCTCGCCGGCACGAGGGCCGTTCTCGAACTTCGTAACGCCATTCAAACGCCTGACTTCAATCAAGAACCATTCCATCTAGGCAGTTTTGTGGAAATTGTGAACAATCGAGTTGGAACAAGGCGGCCGGCGGCCTTCAAATTGGGATTCATGTCGTCAGTGAATGTGCTGGAAGGCGAATTCCGTGATCGAAATGCTCAACCTGTCCTCACAAATTGGTTGATTTCCTCAGATAACGGCTTGAGAATTTCTGCGAAACTTTCTGAAAATTCTTGGAATATTAGCGGGTACGACGCCGACGGCGGATTCAACGGTGGCATCGTATTGGCGACACCAATTTTTTTCACTTCGATACTATTTAGTGACTACTATTTGGAAATGTTATGCAACTATGACGCCCTCGACAAAAATCGTCGTGACAACTGGAACGAAATCGTTCATGAACTCGATTTAGCTTCGACGGTGCTCCCGTTTGCGTGCTCGCCAGTTCGGGCGAAGCCTGAACGCACTTATGACGTCACAAGCGACGAAACAAAACCACAGGGATATCACGTTCCTGTGACCTTATCACAGATTTTTGGACGAGACGAGTGGGATAGGATCAAATCGCCATTGCTCGGTTTTGCAAGGGCAGCAGGCCTATTTGATAAAATCACTGTCAACAAACTACGCAACGGCGAAGGGGGCCCATTTCAATTGGAAGTTAGTCTCGAAGGCCAACGTCGGAACATTATTGATGTTGGATATGGAGTAAGCCAAGTTTTGCCGGTTGTCTTTGATGCAGTTCGCGGGGCGCGGAATCGGTTGTTCATGTTTCAACAGCCCGAAATTCACTTGCATCCGCGAGCTCAGGCTGAACTCGCGACTTTGTTTGGATCGCTCGTTAAAACTCAGAAAAAGCAATTCCTCATAGAAACCCACAGCGACAACCTCATCGACCGTGTCCGCATGGACGTGCGCGACAAAAAGAACATCAGCCCCGATGACGTCGTCATCCTTTACTTCGAAAAACAAAAAAACGGCGTGAAAATCTATCCGATTCATCTCGACGAAATGGGCCACCTCATCGACGCGCCGACGACGTACCGGAGTTTTTTCTTGGCCGAGGAGCGTCGTTACTGGGGGGTCGATTGATTTGTGCTTGATCATTGACGCCTGTGTCGCCAATCGATTCACCGAATTGCCCCACGAGAATGCCGAGCCAATCGTGAAGTGGGCGTTGTCAGTGAAGCCTTCAGCCAATCGCCACATCGTGTACGGCGGGAAACTGAAACGCGAGTTGCTGCGGGCTGGCGAGGGCATTCGCCGGTTCCTGAGAAACGTCGAACAGAGCGGACGATTGATCGAGGTCAGCGAAGCACTGTTGAATCCAGAACAAATCATCGTCGAAGAACTTTACGACCGTCACGAAATTGACGGCGCCGACGATCCGCACATCCTCGCCCTCGCGCGAATCAGCGGGTCGCGATTACTTTTCACCGAAGACAATCGCAGCAAGCTGATCGACCTATTCCGTGATAAGCGCTTTGTCGATCCGCCTGGCAAAGTCTACAAGTCGAAAGCCAACGCCGATTTGCTCAAGAATCCGCGCAAATGCAAACCGATTCACGCGCCAAAAAAGCGGGCCGGTTGACAGGATGAAGCTCTTCCCCTTCGCCCAACTCCTCCTACAATATCCGTTCCTAAAACCCGACCGACCCCAATCCGCGGCGCCGCGCGCGCCCGGACTACCAGGAGGAGCCTTGCGTGGCGATCGTTCAAGTTAACGAACTCATCGAAGCCGGCGTTCATTTCGGCCACCGCGCCAGTCGCTGGAACCCCAAGATGCGGCCGTACATCTACGGCAAGCGGAATTTGATCCACATCATCGACCTGCGCGAGACGTTGCGCGGCTTGCTGCGAGCCTACAAATTCCTCGCCAAGGTCGCCAGCCGCGGCAGTCTCGTCGTCTTCGTCGGCACGAAACGGCAAGCCAAGGAAACCATCGAACGTGAAGCCACTCGTTGCAAGATGCCCTACGTCAACGAACGCTGGCTCGGCGGCACGCTCACGAACTATCGCACGATTCGCGATCGGCTCAAACGGCTCACCGAACTTGAAGCGATGTGGCTGACGCACGGCGAGAAGGGGGAAAAGGTCGATCTCGTCGCGTACATGAAGACGATGCTGAACGAATCGGGCCGCCTCGATCTCGCCAAGGCGCCGGACACGGCCTTGATCCGAACCTACTCGAAGAAGATGGTGTCCAATTTGACGCGTGAATGGACGAAGATCAATCGCAACTTGCAGGGCATTCGCGAGATGAACCGTCTGCCGGATGCGATGGTGATCGTCGATCCGCATCGCGAGGACATTGCGGTCAAGGAAGCGCAGCGCATGGGCGTGACCACGGTGGCGCTCATCGATACGGACAGCGATCCGGACGTGATCGATCTGCCGGTTCCGGGCAACGACGACAGCATCCGTTCGATCCAGTTGATCCTGATGAAGCTCGCCGACGCCGTCAATGAAGGCCGGGCGGCGTTGCCCCCGGAAGCTCAGCGCGGCGGCCGCGGCCCCGCGACCCAGAAAACGCCGGCGCCGGTCGCTTCTTGATACAATCCATCCCCGTTTAGCGCCCGCGTGGAAGCGCCCATGGACCTGGCGCTTCCACGTGGGCGCTAATTGGCTTTATGAGGATAAATCCCATGGCTATTTCCGCAGGCGACGTCAAAACCCTACGCGATCGCACCAACGCACCCTTGATGGACTGCAAAACCGCCCTCACCGAAGCCGGCGGCGACATTGACAAAGCGATCGACCTCCTGCGCAAGAAGGCCGGCAGCAAGATCGGCAACTTCGCGGCACGCGAGACCGCCGAGGGGCGCGTCGCGATTTACCTTGACGCGGCGAGCAAGACCGGCGCGATCGTCGAAGTGCGCTGCGAAACGGCGCCGGTGGCCAAGACCGATCAGTTTATCCAGCTCACCAATGACATCGCCAAACAGATCGCGCTCAAGGGCCCCGCCAATACCGAAGAACTGCTCAAGATGCCGTTCGTCGATGCGCCGGCCAAGACGATCAGCGATCGCATCATGGACGTCTTCGCCCTCATTCGCGAAAACATGAAGCCGCACCGCTTCACGCGCTGGACCGGCGTCCTGGGCGATTACGTGCATCACGACGGCTCGCAGGGCGTCCTCTTATTGGTGGAAGGCGAGAACGCGGCCCCGCAAGTTTTGCGCGACGTGTGCATGCATATCGCGGCGCTGAATCCCGTGTCAGCAACGAAGGAAGATGTGCCGCCGGAGACGCTCGCCAAGGAAACGGAGATCTTCCGCGAACAGACGAAGGGCGATCCGAAGAACGCCAACAAACCGGCGAACATTCTCGACAAGATCGTCGAGGGCAAGATGAAAACGTGGCTGGCGCAGAACGTGCTTCTGGAACAGCCGTTCGTCAAGGACGATACGAAGACGGTCGGCCAGTTGCTCGCGGCCAGCGGGTTGAAGTTGAAGAAATTCGTGCGCTACAAGGTCGGCGAGATCAGCTAATCAAGTCGTCGAATCCGGGCGAGCCGAGCTCCGTGAAGAGCCGGTTGAGTCTGTTTCTCTCACGCTCAACCGGCCGTCGAATGCCGGCGAGCCGAGCTCCGTGAGGAGCCGGTTGAGTCGATTTCTCTCACGCTCAACCGGCCGTCGAATGCCGGCGAGCCGAGCTCCGTGAGGAGCCGGTTGAGTCGATTTCTCTCACGCTCAACCGGCCGCTCACGCGGCTCGGCTCGCCGACAATTCAGCCGTTGAAATTGGCAATACCCAGATTGAGCCCGATCACGAAAATCAGAAGCACGACGCCGATCAAGCCCAGCGCGATGGCGACGCCGCCGCAGATGATGCCGACGAGGGAATAGGTCTCGCTGCCGGGGACCTTGCCCATGTAGCCGAAGATGACGGCCATGATGCCGCACGCCAGGCCGATCAAGGCGCCGAAGACGCCGCAGCATACGCAACCGCCGGTGCCCATGGCGACGCCCGCGATGCCGATGATCATCGACGTCATCGCCATCGGATGGATCGACTTCCCGCCGGCGCGGCGAACATCGAAATCATCGTCATCCAGATCGCGACGTCGCGGCGGAATGAACGGTTCGTCATCGTCCATGTCATCGGGCGGCGTCGGCTCAGGCGGACGAGGCGCGGACGCGGTCACCTCGGACCCGCTCGGTTCGACCGGCGGCGGCAACGGCGTCACCGCCATATCCGTCGGCTCGCTCGGCGCGATGGCGTCGGCCGCGGGCACGTTCAGGATCGTGCCGCACTTCGGGCACTTGACGCGCTTACCGATCGCCGATTCCGGCGCGCGCAACTTGCTGCCACAGGAATCACAGTTAATGAGCATGGAGTCGCGAGGTCTCAAAACCGGTTCAACGGAACGGCGGCCTGGGGGGCCGAGGCTGATTGAACTGATGCATATTCCAGTTGGCGCCCTGCATGCCGATGTTGAAAAAGAGGCTCAAAATGATCAAAACGAGGCCGAGCACCCCGAACGCGATGCCGACGAAACCGCAAATGATGCCGGTCATCGCCGTGCCTTCGCTGCCCGGGATCTTGTTGCTCATGAAGCCGGTGATGACGGCCGCGATGCCCAAGATCAACGACAGCGGACTACCGAAAGTACAACAGCAACAGAATATGACGCCGGTGACGATGGACGCGATGCCGAGGATCATTGATGTGAGCGCCATGCCGGTGGCGCCTTTTTTCTTCTTGCGGCGTTTTTTGCGGACGTCGAGATCGTCGTCGTCGTCATCGCGTCGCCCGCGCCGACTGGGGCGATCGTCATCGTCGTCGTCATCCTCGTCGCGGCGCCTTTTGCTGGGGCGGTCGTCGTCCTCGTCTTCGTCGTCATCGCGAGCGCGGCTTTTCTTGGGCGCGTCGTCCTCGTCGTCGTCTTCGTCGCGGTCCCGGCCGCCGCGCGAGCTTTTGATGGTCGATAATTTGTTACCGCCGGCCGAGGGCTTCTCGCTCACCGCGGTGTCGTCATCGGATTCATCGTCGCGCTTGTCTTCGGTCTCATCCGGCGGTTCATCCAGCGGGGGACGATCCTTGCCGGGCGGCAAGCCTTTCGGCGAAAAGCCTGGCATCGGCGGTTTTTCGGAGGATTCCGGCGTCTCGGCCGCGGGCACTTGGATGACGATGGCGCAACGCGGGCACTTGATGCGTTTGCCGGCCGCCTTGTCCGGCACCTTGATCTTCGCGTTGCAACCGCTGCAAATGACTTGCATGATGGTGACACCGACCGGTTTTTGAGATTCGCCGGGAGAATTGACACGTTACAATATCACGGGCCGGTTGTCAAATTACCAATGCTTGATCTTGGTTCGATTCCCGTTGGCGCTGTATCTTGACTAAGGCCGATGCAAGCCAATGCATTATCTCCGCGTCCTCTGCGTCTCAGCGTTTCAATTGAGCCTTTATTGAAACGCAGAGACGCAGAGAACGCCGAGAGATCCTGGACGCTGATTCCTCCTAAGAGAAATAACCATGGCCAAAGCGCTGTCCGAATACGCAGTTCACCTCCGCCCGCAAGACAACGTTGCGATTGCGACGAAACTGATCCCCGCCGGCGCCGATGTCGAACACGACGGCAAGAAGATGACCGTCGCGAGCAAGGTCGGCATGGGCCACAAGGTGGCGCTCACGTCGATCAAGAAAGGCGCGGCGGTCTACAAGTACGGCCAGATCATCGGCTTCGCGTCGAAAGACATCGAGCCGGGCGACTGGGTACATGTGCACAACGTCAGCGCCGACCTGTTCGAGCGCGACTACGCCTTCTGCCGCGACACGCCGCCGCCGCCGGCCCCAGCGAAGCCGCGTACCTTCATGGGCTTCGATCGCGGCTCGGACCGTGTGGAACCCTATCGCTATGGCACGCGCAATTACATCGCCGTCATCAGCACGGTGAACTGTTCGGCCCAGACCAGCAAATACATCACGCAGCGTTTCCATGCGACGGAGTTGCTCAAGAAGTTTCCAAATGTAGACGGCATTGTCGCCATCACGCACAAAGCGGGCTGCGCGATGCAGTACGACGGCAACGATCACAACCAACTCGATCGCACCCTCGCCGGCTTCGCCAAGCACGCCAACGTCGCTGCGTACATTCTCGTCGGCCTCGGCTGCGAAACGGGGCAGGCGATCCATCTGGTCGAAGGCCAGGGATTATTGCAGCTCAATGGCAGCAGCAAGAAAGCGCCGGTGGTACTAACGATCCAGGAATGCGGCGGCATCTCGAAGACCGTGGACGCCGGTGTCAAGGCCGTCGCCGAGCTGTTGCCGCGCGTCAACGACATTCGCCGCACGGAGCTGCCCGCGAAGCATCTGGTGCTCGGCACCAATTGCGGCGGCTCCGACGGCAACTCCGGCGTCACCGCCAATCCGGCGCTCGGCGTCGCCTCGGATATGCTGGTCGCGCAAGGCGGCACGGCGATCATCGGCGAGACGCCCGAGATTTACGGCGCCGAGCATCTGCTGACGCGCCGCGCCGTCAGTCGGGCCGTCGGCGAAAAGCTCGTCGAACGCATCAAATGGTGGGAATGGTACACCGGCATCTTCGGCGCCGAGATCAACAACAACCCGTCCCCCGGCAACAAGGAAGGCGGCCTCACGACCATCTACGAAAAATCGCTCGGCGCGATCGCAAAAGGCGGCTCGACCGCGATGGTCGATGTCGTGCAATACGCCGAGCCGGTGCGAGCGAAGGGCTTCGTCGTCATGGACACGCCTGGCTACGACCCCGTGAGCATGACCGGCATCGTCGCCGGCGGCGCCAACGTGTGCGTCTTCACGACCGGCCGCGGCAGCGTGTTCGGCTGCAAGCCGGCGCCGTCCATCAAGATCGCGACCAACTCGCCGCTCTATTATCACATGCTCGACGACATGGACATCAACGCCGGCGTCATCCTCGAAGGCACGCCGCTCGAAACGGTCGGGGCGGAAATATTCGAGGAGATTCTCGCCGTGGCGTCCGGCAAGAAAACAAAGAGCGAGATCAACGGCGTCGGAGAGGAAGAGTTCGCACCGTGGTCGATCGGGCCGACGTTGTGATAAGGAGCCCACACATGATTCGCACCGCCATGTTATCGTGCTTTTTGGTTCTGACGTTGGCCCAAGCGGCCCGCGCGGACATTCCGTTGCCGTTCTATAATAGTTACGTTAAACCATGGGTCCGCTTCGAAGGCATCGAAGACCACCCGGACCATGTATTCTACTTGCGATTTCTGACATTCAGCGGCGGGCCGAGCGGCCTTCCGCATCAGCTCATTGAAATCAAGAACTCCGACGCTTTTGACCCGCACTTGCAACGCCGGATAAGCGATATGTCATTGCTGGTCATGAGTCGTAGCGAATTCGCCAAACGAGCAAGCGAGGATGCTTCCCTTCTGTGGCTCAACAAGGAAACGGATGGGGCGCTGAATTTGCCACTTTTGCCCCCCGCGACGGTCGCCTGGATTATTAGTGATTCCACGCCAGTGACTACATACCGTGTGTCATTGAGCGGCCGCAGGCCCAGCGTCGAAAAGCTGGCACCGGAATGGACCTGGCTTCAATTGAGCATCGGCGGCGCTGCCGCGATTTCATTGACGCTGTTGGGCATTTGGTTGTTCCGGCGACGGAAGGTCGCTTCGCCTCAGTTGACCTAACGGAAAGGACACAGACATGAGGATTCGTTATTTGCTTGCGTTGTCGTTCGTGCTTTCCGCGGTCCTACCGGTGTACGCGGACATCGCGTTGCCGAAGGACCTCAAACAAATCGATCCGCGCGTCCGTTTCGACGGCGTCGAAAAATACGCGGACCATGTGTTCGTCCTCAAATTCAAGACCTTCAGCGGCGGACCGGCGATGACGCCGTTCACGACCATCGAAGTGAAAGACTCCAAGGACTTCAACCTCAAGGCGCAGCGGCGCATCCTCGACATGCACCTCCTCGCCGTCGAACGCAAAGATTATGAAAAGCTCAAGAAGGACGATTCGTCGCTGAACTGGCTCACCGACAAAATGCCGGGCGTCTTGCGCGCCAACGTGCAGACGCCGTCAACCGTGATGTCGGTCAAGTTGAAGGAAGTCCCGATCACGACGTATCGCGTGTCGCTCAAAGACGGCAAGCTCTCGGCCGAACTCGTCAGCGAATTGAAACGCAGCGAGGCGGCGCCGGAGGGGATGTTGCCGACGTGGACGGTGGCGCTGGCGTTTTCGCTTTCGCTTGCGGGGCTTGGAGTCTGGTTCGTGCGACGGCGCGGCGTTTGAATCAAAAGCGCTTCGAGGGCATTGAAGAAACGAGCCACGACCGTTGGGGCCCTACCACTCGCGGCACGGACTTGGGCGTCGCGTAATTTATCAGGGCGTTTTCTTTTTGCTCAATTGCTCCCATTCCGTTCGCGCCAGCCTTTGCAAGGGCGAATTCATCGGCGCGCTGTCAAGGGCCATGCGAAAGGCATCGTCCGCGGGACGGCCCAGGCGTTGCAGGCGCAGCCCCATGAAGTACGCCCCCGGACCGCGGAGGGCAGGCTCCAGTCCCTTGATCACTTCGATGCCGCCAAGAAACGTCGGACCGCGCTTCCACAGCATGGCAAGTTGCATCGCCTGCCCTTCGGTCAATTTTCCCGAGCTGAACGCGGCGGCGCCTTGTTCCGTGAACTTCCAGAGAAGCTCGTCCTGCTCCGGCGTGATCTTCGCACCAATCGATTCCTCGCGTGTCATCTCGGCCACGAAAAGCTGGACCGGGAATCGCATGTAATCCTCAAACGAGCACGTTTGCAGGACCATTTTTTGGGCAATCTCCTTGCCGCGCGGCGTGTGCCACATGCGGTTCACGATGACGGCGCCGCTACGGAACAGGCTCTTGGTGTCCACCAGGTTAAGCATCGTCTCGACGGCCGGCTGGTCGCGCATCACGGCGCGAAAGAGCGTTTCCGTGCGTTTGTCGTCGAGATCCTGGCACAAGGCGTCCAGCAACACCATGTTCATGAAGATCATGCCGTTCATCAGGGCGCCTTGCGCCTTGAAATCATCCGGGCCTTCCTTTTTCTTGCCTTGACGCCAGGCCTCCACGGCGCCGGCGTGGTCGCCGCGTTGTTGCCGGATGAGGCCGAGGATAAGGCACGAATCGGACCAATTGCGGTAATTGACTTTGTTGTCTTGTTGAGCATGACGCATGGCGCTCTCGACATCCTTCTGGGCGGCCTTCCAGTCGCCCATCGACGCGTGCAGTCGCGCTCGATCGTTCAGGAGTTGGACCATGCCGCCTCGATTGGCGCTCGACTTGGCCAGCAGGCGGTCGATCTCGGGCAAGGCGCGGCCTGGCGTTTGCTTTTCGCGCATCATCCACGCGTACTCGCACGCAAAATTGACGGCGGCGGGCAGTTCAACCTCGGGCCTGGCGAGCCGATCCTCGACCGACAGGATCGCTTGATCAAGCTGCCCATCGATGCGCAGGACGCGCAACAGGGCCAATTGACTGAATTCGCGCGTGGACAGCGGCACATCGAGAAGATCTTCCAGTTGCACGAACCTCCGCGTGTTGTGCACGCGCTTCGGATCGTGGCGCCAAAGTCCGAGGCCGATGGCACTCTCGTGGTACTTGCCGAGAATCTCGCGGCGAACTTCGTCGGGAATGTACAGGATCAAGTTCTCCGCTTTTTCCTTGGACTGATGGAACAACAGACTTTCGAGAATCGCGTCCGCGTCCTCCATCTTTTTGTTGCGAATGTAATGGACCCAAAGCTGAAAGGACGCCAGAACGGTCCATTTGTTGGCGTTGTTGGCGTTGATCTCGGCGGCGAGAGCCTGGAAACCGCGGGCGGCGTCTTCTTTTCGCTGCAAGTGGTCGAGCGCCAGCGCTTCCTTGTAACGTGCTTCCAGCCCGGCGGTCGTACCGACCAGCTCGATCGCTTGTTTGCTGTAGAAAGCGCTGGCCTCGCCGAACAATCCCCGCGCGAAAAGCTCGTCGCCTTGTTCCAGCGGACCCGGCTCGTTCGGCAACGCCTGGCGCAAACCGCGCAGGATTGCCAGTTCAGCCTTGTCAGGCCAGACGACGCCGTAGTGCCCGTGCGGCGTCAGCGGAATGAGGTCGCGCGCCTCCAGGGCGATGTCTTGATTCACATAGACGCGCAGATGATCCCCCTCGCGCTGGCACTCCAGGCGCAACGGACCCGCCGGCAACCGCGCAGCGCCGAACTCGATCTTGCGCAGCGACAGGCCGTTGCGCAAGATCTCCAAACGCACGTTGCCGTTCTTGCGGCGAACGTCGTCGAATGTCGTTTTCATCTTGGCCGCGGCGTCTTG
>Ga0105340_1001051_pt1 | contig 12735 bp, 7 predicted proteins | sample EasRivMeERMLT700_FD_89676 | JGI IMG/M metagenome (GOLD analysis project Ga0105340, IMG submission 89676) | Soil microbial communities from meander-bound floodplain in the East River, Colorado, USA - East River MetaG ERMLT700 | ecosystem: Environmental > Terrestrial > Soil > Floodplain | place... | reverse complement strand
CTTTGGGAGAGACGGTACGATGGGCCGGCTCACCACGAAGACGCCGTGCAGGCAGTGGCAGTGGATGGCAGCGGCAACGTAATCGTCACGGGCTCCTCTGTTGACAGCCAGTTCTACCCGAACGCTTACACCGCGAAGTATGCGGCAGCGGATGGCGCGCTGCTCTGGGAAAGACTTTACAGCCCGACCAACCGTTGGGCTTCCGGGCAGGCCCTGGCTGTGGACGCCAGCGGCAACGTGGTAATGACAGGCTATTCCATCAGCAACATTTGGGACCACTACACCGCGAAGTACGCGGCAGCGGATGGCGCGTTGCTTTGGGAGCGACTCCAGGACGGCCCACGCATTTCCCACAATGCCAGGTCCGTGGTGGTGCTCGATGCGAGCGGCAACGCAGTGGTGAGCGGCAGCACTGGCGGCCACGATTCTGATCTGTTCACCGCCAATTACGCCGCAGCGGATGGGGCAGTGATTTGGGAGCAACGTTTCGCAGGCTTATCGCGCGGTCAGGGCGTTGGGGAGTGTGTCGCGGTGGACGCCAGCAGCAACGTGATCGTGACCGGCTCTTCCGAAGGCAACGACAGCGGCCTGGATTATTACACCGCGAAGTCTTCGCCACAGGGCGCGCTGCTTTGGGAAACGCGCTACGACAGCCCGCATCATGGCGGCGATTACGTTCGGGCGATGGCATTGGACGCCGATGGCAATGTGGCGGTCACGGGTTACTCCGCTGGCGACCGCGCGTTTGACTTCTACACCGTCAAATACGCGGCCAGCGATGGGGCCGTGCTCTGGGAGCACCGCTACGACGGCACCGCCCATTGGGACGACCACCCTCAGGCGCTGGCGGTGGATGGCAATGGCAACGTGATCGTGACTGGTTTTTCTACTGGGACGAACGTTTACGGTCCCTACACGGCGAAATATGCGGCGGCAAACGGCGCGCTCCTGTGGGAACGGCATGCCAACTTTTTTGGCGGCATCGGCGGCGCAGCGGCCGTGGCGGTGGATGGCAGCGGCAACGTGTTGGTCACGGGTGCACACACTGTCAAGTATGCGGCGGCGAACGGTGCGGTGCTTTGGAGCCGCGACTTTGCCGGCGAAGGAGTCGCGGTGAAAGCGGACGTCAACGGCAACGTGATCGTGACCGGACAAAGGAACGGTTACTACACCGCCAAGTACGCATCCGCAGATGGCGCGTTGCTCTGGGAAAAACAGCATCTTAGCCCTGCCGACGTCGCGCTTCCCTGGGCGTTGGCGCTCGACGCACACGGCAACGCCATCGTTACCGGACTTTCTTACGACCTGGACAGCGCCGGTGTCCACACTGTGAAGTATGCATCCGCCGACGGCGCGCTCCTCTGGGAACGACGGCATGACGCTGGGTCGAACAGCACCAGCATCGCCAAAGCAGTCGCGGTGGACGAAAGCGGGAACGTGGTCGTGGCAGGGTTTGCCCCCAACGGACTCAACCATGATTATTTCACCGCCAAATACGCAGCGGCGGACGGCGCCGTGCTCTGGGAACAACTCTACGACGGCCAGGCTGCAGGAGAAGATCGAGTGGAGAACCGCAACGGCCTCGCTCTCGGTCCGAACGGGATGGTGGCCATTACAGGCGTGTCCGATGGCTTCCCCGGAGGCGCCTGGGGCTATGGCCTCACGACTGTCGTTTACCGCGACAGTCCCGCTCCAGTTTCCATCGCCCTCATCGGGGGCAACGTCCGCGTTCGCTTCGCTGGCGAACCGGGCCGTCGCTACGCCATCCAACGCGCGCCCGCCATCACCGGCCCCTGGGACACGATCGCGACAGTTGAAGCGCCTTCCGATGGCCAACTCGAACACCTCGACTCGTCTCCTCTGGTCGGCTCGGCGTTCTACCGCACAAGTTCAGTAATCAGTGATCAGTAATCAGTGATCAGGGTAGAGTTTAACGCAAAGGCGCGGAGGCGCAAAGCGAACCAAACTTTCTCACCTGCGCACTGATGACTGTTTACTGCATCAACTGCTTACTGATTGCCGGCTCGGTTACTGATCACTGATTACTTCATCGGCTCCGTCAAAGCAGCCACTTCCCGGTCGCTCAGGGCGCGGGACCAAAGCGCGGCTTCCTCGAGTTCTCCACGGAAAGGCTGCGCAACTTTGCCGTCGACTTTTCCCGCGCCGATGAGGAGAGCATCGGTAGTCCGCTTAAAGGGTCCGGACCAGGGTTTGGCCGCTATCTTTTTCCCGTCGCAGAACAGCGTCAGGGTCCTGCCGTCATAACGGGCAACCAGGTCGTGCCATGCGGTTGGATCGATTTGTAAAATCGGGAAACTCACTGTCGCCGTTCCGCGGTCCGTTGTGATTTCAAATGCAACGTCAGCGCCAGGCGTCTGCGGCAAATCAGCGGCAAACAATTTCAAGGCCTCACCCTTTGAGGCGAGCGTCGCGTTCCATGTCCCGAGCGGATCGCGGGCGCGCAGATACACAGTCAACGCACTTTCGCCAAACTGCAGGTCCGGAGCGGTCTCGAAATGAGCTCCGTCCAGGATAACGACATTGCGATCGGTCCGCGCGCCGGCGCCGGCGGCGCGTACGTTGAGTTCGAATTTCTCGAATCCGGGTATGTGGCGTAGTGACGGCTTCGCGCCGTGTCCTCCCGTGTCCAGCGGCCACCATGCGATGGCATCGCGGCGCAGAGCGTCGAGATCCGGGTTAAGCTTTGTAACCTGCTTTTGTTCGGCGGCCTTCAGGATCTTCAGCCGAATGTCTTTGAACTGCACGACAGTGGGCGGGCCGCTGTGCAGTTGCAGGGCGAGGATGCCCTGTAATTCGCGACGTCGCGGATCGTGGTCTTCCACTTCGGCGACGAGGCGGTCATTGATCCGCAGGGTGATCTTCGGGCCGGCGCAAACCAGGTGATACTCGTGCCAGTCTTCGAGTCGAAACCATGCTTCCCCTTGCGCATCGGGGAGCTTCACAGCGCGCCGTTGGCCTTCGGCGTCAAACACGGCCTGTTCGCCGCGCATTGCCAGTGTGTGCCGGCCGTATTCGTCGTAGAGCCGCGCGAGCCACGGTGTCTTCAGGTTGTTGTCCATCTGGTAACCGCAGACGTCGTGATCCGGCAGCAATCGGCTGCGAAACTGGAAGCCATTGTTGACGCCGCCTTCGCCGTTGAGCCGGGACTTGAGTTTCAATTCGAAGTCTGCGAGTTCGCCGCCTTTCCAGACCAAATACTGGTTTGTCGCGCACGGATGCTCCGGCGTGATGCGTCCGGTGATCGCGCCCTCTTCGACGGACCAGTAACTCGGGTCGGGCGTTTCCCATCCAGCGAGGGAGCGCCCATCGAAAATCGATTCGAACTCGCTTGCCGAAGCCAGAACGACGAAGCCGCACATCGAAATTGTCGCGAGCAACGAACGTAGTCTCAACTTTGGCGGTGTCAGTCTGTCTTTCCGTTTCACTCCCTTAATCTTAATCTCAATCAGCGATATCCCGATATCCCGATTACCGATCATTAGCCACTGATTACTCACTTTCTCACATGCCCACTTTCCCACCTGCACTTATTCCCGGGGGAGCCTTTGCAGCGTTTCGAGGGCGAGGGGTTGCTTCACGGCCGCGCGCTCGAGCGCGAGAAACGCGGCGCGCTGGGCGTTCTTTTCAGCCGTCATAACCACTCGGGCGAGTGCATCGATCGCCGTCGCGCTTCCGTTCATTGCCGCCGTTTCCAGCCCGTTGGCAGCCATATACCAAAGTGGTCGGGCGTTCTCCTGTGAAATCACGTTAGCCAGCGCCTCGATCGCGCAGGCGTTTCCAGCATCAGCCGCGGGCTTCAGCGCGGATACAGTGCTCGATTGCCGGAGCGCGTAGCGCTCAGGATCGACGAGAGGATCGAGCGCTCGTTCATTTCCCGCCGCAGCCGCAAAGCCCAGGGCATGAATGGAGTGCCCTTCCAGGGATTTAGTTCGCACCGACCGAAAAAGCGCCTGCAACGCGATTTCGTTCGTACCCGCTTTCCTGCCAAGCTCAGCAAAGGCGTCGCGCACCGCTTTGGTTTCGGCCGAATTCTGCTCCGTTCGCGCGGCCACGGCCAGGTCCGCGAGCCTCTCGAGGGCTGTAATGTCGCCCGCGGCGGCCGCGTTGGCCAATTCGTGAGCCCTGCTCTGGACGAGCGCGTTGGATTGGACGAGGGACGGGGTCGGCGGCGGCGCAACGCGTTGAAGCGCGGCGCGCAACTGCTGAATTTCATTGCGCAAGCGCCTCAGTTCTTCGTCATCGACTTTGGCCTGCTGCTGCGGCGGTTCGGTCAACGCGGGGGCCAGCGTCTCCAGCCGGCTATGCAGTTCTGCTTTGTCGTTTCGGAGCTGGCGAATGGTGCGTGATTGAACGACCACGACAGCGGCACAGCCGAGCAGGCAAAGAATTGGCAGCCACTGCATGACGATTCGTCTCATAAACTGGCAGGCCTTTCACTTTGCACCACAGGACCGGTCTTTCAAGTCAGCATTCTTACCGTAAATGCGCTGAAGGGCATGGCACGAGTCAAGCTCCCCTCTGCGCTTATGTGGAGGCGTGCAATAGTCGCGTTTCTCAGCTCAGTCCTTGGCTCCGGAGTTGGCATAGGCCTTCTCTATGGCGTATTCACTTACATTTATGGCGGCCAGGTCGGTGAAGGCGTCAGAGTAAACATCCTCATTTCCGCGCATATCTTTGTGGCGCTTTCCCTGGCAGCCGCCATTTGGGGCAGCATCGTCGGCGGAATCAAAATGGGTGTTCGCGCGGGCTTTGTTTGTCTGGCAGCACTGATCCTTTCGGGATCCACAGGGTTTGGACTGCTAATGCTCGCCGTGCAGTATGTCGGACAACCCGATTTCCTCATCCTGTGGCCGATCGCTGCCGTTGCGGCGACCATTGCGGGTGTGATCGGCGGCGCCTTAATGGGATGGGGTCTGGGTGGCAAACGGTTGTGGTGGCGAGCGGCCCTGGTGGGCGCGATCCCCACCGGACTCATCTTCGCTGTGCCCCTCACCACCGCTTTGCTGCTCTTTAGCCAGTCCGTGACGTTGCTTCTGCTCTTCATCCCGTTCGTCATCCTTGCGACTTACCTCGGCGCGGCCATTCCCTCGTTTACCGGCAAGTTAAGAGTGGAGAGTGAAGAATGAAGAATGGGGGGGGTGAAGCGACACGAATGACACGAAGGGGACCGTGCCCGAGAAGGGAGAGTAAGATAAGGATTATGATTAAGAGAAGGGACGGCTACGGGCAGGGACGGAGGAGGCGGTAGAAGCCCTGGATGCCGACGGGTGTGCCCGCATTGAAGGGGCCAGCACCGTCCCAAACGGTTTGCCAGACGCCGCTGGTGAGAGACGTGCGGAATTGAAGGGTGGCTTCGCCAGGCCAATTGATGGTGAGGTCGCCGAAGAATTCGCGAGTGATACTCAATGGCCCCAAAACGGTTGGTGGTTCGTACAGCACGTAGGTCAAACCGCCCGCGTCCGGCGCGGTGTCGACGGTCTGGAAGTTGGTGTTCTCGGCATCGAAGACGAGGGCGATGGTGCTATTGGTAAAGACCGGTTTGCCGTCTGATTCGTAGGTGGCGTGGCGCGAAAAGCGGAATTCGAAGTCCGCGCCGACGCCCTCCGGAGAAATGGCCCAGTCGAGACCGTTGATGCCGCCTTCGTTGAAGCCGCCATTTTTTTCCTGATAGCCACCCCCGCCCTGGATGAGCATTTCGGAACCGATCCGGAAGGAAAAGCCGGTGCCCGCGTTGTTGTCGCTGTCGATGAAAATGTTGTTGTAGAAAATGGCGAGGTCGCTCGGCGCATGGAGGGTCACGCGCACAAAGATGTGATCGGCGTCGTTGGTGATGTAGATGTCCTTGAAGTCGCTGGCGGTAGGTTGATCGACACCGTCAGTGATGACCAACGGCACACTGGCCCAATCGTCGAACGAGCCGTCAATGAGGATCGTGGAGACGAACGGCACGTTCGCGGGCAGGATGGCGTTGTTGAAGAGGTCGCGGACATTGTTAATGGCAACGCAGTGGAACTCTCCCAGGGTTTGCAGGCCAGTGGTAAGGACAACTTCAGCGGGATTGTCGGCGCTGCGGACGGCGGCGATCACGCTGAGTCCGCCAATGGTGTAGTTTGCGGTTTGTTCGGCGGTGGTTTCGTCCACGGGCTCGGAGAAGGTAATGATGATGCGGTCCAGGCTGGCGACGATGTTTTGCACGGTGGGCCGGGTGGTATCCGGCCTGACGGTCAGGACGGCAGTGCGGCTGGTGGCGGAGGACGGGAGCGGATTGCTGACGACGGCATAATAGTTTCCGGCGTCGCTCGCGCGCACGTTGGGAATAGTGTAGCTGGCGTTCGTGGCATCGGGAATCGGACTGGAGCCCTTGAACCATTGGTAGCTCAGCGGAGCGGAACCGGCGGCCACGACGTTGAAGGTGACGGGATCGCCTTCGGTGACGGTCTGGTCTGCTGGTTGAGCGGCGTCGGTGATGCGCACCTGTTCGCCACCGACGGTCAGAAGCGCGGAGCGGCTGGGAACATCGGTCGAAACAGAATTGCTCACCCTGACCTGGTAACTTCCGGCGTCGGAAGCGAGGACCGAATTGATGGTGAAGGTGGCGTTGGTGGCTCCGGGAATAGGCTGACCATCTTTATACCACTGATAGGAAAGCGGCGGAGACCCAACGACCTCCGCAACGAAGGTCGTTGGCCGGCCGGCGACAACGTTGCGGTTGGTCGGCTGGGTTGAGTCGGTGAAGACGACGGAAAATTGGGTCGCGGCGAGGAGGGACAAACCGAAGACCATGTCGTTGGTGTCGCCGGCGGTCTGATGGAGTTCAACGGCGAGAAGGTTCGTGCCGATCACGAGCGCGCCGGCGGAAAAGCCGGCCAGTTCGGCCTGGCCTTTGACGGTCGGCCCGCCGGTCGCTGGCGTATCGAACAACACTGGCCCGGCTGGGAGGCGCACGCGTTTCATCTCGCTGCCGTTGAGATAAAAAGCTGCGCCGTCACTGAGATAGTTGGAAGCGACAAGGACAACGCCCGACGAATCGTTGGTCCATTCGAAGTACGCGCGAAAGTAATAAGTGGCGCGTCCGGGGTTGTCTAAAGGTGTCTGTATCGGCGCGGGATAAACCGCGGCATTCGTGGTGAAGCCAAAGAGGGCGGAGCCGTCCCTGAATGTGTTCTCAATATCGTTGAACGCCGGTTCGCGCCACATCGTTCCCCAATCGCCACCCCGGTCGTCGTAGCGCCATGGAAATCCGGTGAGGGGGATCAGTTGGAGATTGCCGGACAATGGCGGCGGCGGAATGGTGAAGGTATAAATGATGCCGCCGGTATCGGGCGCGAGGTCGACTGCGACAAAACTCGTGTTCTCGGATTCGAGGAGGATCGCGATCGTGTCGCCCGCAAAGACCGGCAAGCTGTCGCTGGCATAAGTGGCCGCGCGCGAGATGCGCAGCTCGAAATCGGTAGCATTGGCCGTGGGTGCTGCGGACCAACCGAGGCCGTTGATGGCGCCTTCGTTGAACCCGCCGTTTTTCTCCTGATAGCCTGTGCCACTCTGGATGAGCATTTCCGAACCGAAGGCGAGGCCGAGCGGATGAAAGCCCGAGCCGGAATTGTTGTCGGCATCGATGAAAATGTTGTTGCGGGCGGTGAAGGGCGTATCGTTGGTGTAAAGTGTGAAGCGGATGTAAAGATACTGCTCGTCGTTGGCGACATACACATCGCGGAAATCCGCGCCGGCGGTAGTTTCGGAAGGATCAGCCCAGGCCAGCGGCACGCCGGCCCAGTCGGCGAATGAGCCGTCAATGGTGATGCGTTTGAATGTGCCGTCGGCTGCGCCTGCCGCGAGAGCCATTGTCAACGACGCCGCGAGCGCGAATTTTAGGAGCGAGTTGCTTTTCATAGGAACCACCTTTGATCTGATCGTCGCAATGACAAATAGTCAGCCGAGACGGCGCTGGCCAGTCGAAAATCGTGTATTGTGTCGGGAGTCGAGCAAAGCGGCGCAGGAGCGCCGCACTCCATGACGCTTCGCGTTATCGAGAATGCGCGTTGGAATCTCGCGGCAGCGTCGTGGAGTGCGGCGTTCCTGTGCCGCTTTTGGCCTGCTAAGATGCGCTTCCTTGTTCCGGAAAATAGCAGATTAGGATACAATTAAGAAGTGGTGATTAGTTTAACGAGCGAGAGCAGGCGCCGGGTCGCCAATTTGTGCCAGAGAATATGGCTGATCATTTCCTGCGTGGTGATGGTCGATTCGGTTGCCGCCCAGTCGTTCGTGACGAATACATACACCGTCTCCGACGAGGATTTCGCGAACCCGGAACGCGGCTTTTATTTGCACACGGAAACGCGCGCGAGCGCGCCGTCTGGCCTTCCGGCGAACCTGGCAAGTTTTCGCATCAGCGGCCGATCTGATCCAAACGATACGTACACAACGAGGCTCTCGCTCGTGCTGCGCGTATTTTACCTCGACTCCTTCATCGACGCTCCCATCAGCACCAGTTTCCTGAACGCGACCCAGGCGGACTTCGATTTCCTGCGCGCGCAAGGTTTCAAGGCGATCGTCCGTTTCGCTTATACGAAGGACACGACACGACCGTTTAACGAACCGACGAAGGCGCGCATTCTGGAGCATATTGGACAGCTCGCGCCGTTGCTGAGACGCAACCGTGATGTGATCGCGGTGGTGCAACAGGGTTTCATCGGTGCATGGGGCGAAGGTTATTACACGGACGTGTTCTCGACGGCAGGCCAGGCGTTCACGGCGCAGAACTGGACGAACCGCGCGGAAGTGTTGAACGCTCTGCTGGCCGCGGTGCCGGAGGAGCGGATGGTCCAGGTGCGCGTGCCGCAGCAGAAACAGAAACATCTTTACGGCGTCACTGCACCTACGAGTTCGGCTGCAATCCCATCGTCCGCGGCGTACAATGGCACCGCGGCGGCACGTATCGGGTTCCACAATGATTGTTTCCTGGCGGACAACTCCGACCTTGGCACTTACAGCGACTACGATGGCGCGACGAGTGCCCAGGATATTCTCAACCTGCGCAATTATGCGGCTCTGGAGACGCGCTATGCCGCCATGGGTGGGGAGACATGCATCGAAAATCCGCCGGATGACGATTGCGCGGCGGCGGGCGGACGGGCGGATTCGGACCTTGCGCTGTTTCACTATTCATACCTGCATCAGGGTTACAACGCGGACGTCAATGACGACTGGGTCGCGCAGAACTGCATCGAAGCGATCAAACGGCGGCTGGGCTATCGCCTGCAACTGATCTCCTGCCGCGCACGAAGCGAGGCGCGTCCGGGGCAGGCATTTCACTTTACGCTGGAACTGCAGAATGTCGGGTACGCGGCACCGTTCAACTCGCGCGGGCTGGAGTTGGTGTTGCGACACGAAACGAGCGGCCAGAGATTCTTCGCGGAACTTTCGCGAGACTTCGATTTGCGCTTTTGTCTCCCTGGCACCAATCGCATTTTCGGTGCGGGGCTTGAGTTACCGGCCAGCCTGCCTGCGGGAAGATACGAACTGCTCCTGCACTTGCCCGACGCCGCGCCTTCGCTGTACGGGCAGGTCCCCTACTCTATTCGCCTCGCAAACGCGCTGGTCCAGAGCACGACGATTCCTGTTTGGGAAACAACGACCGGTTACCACCGGCTCGGGCAATGGCTGACCGTAAATGACGCGGCGACGAATCCGCCGCCGAGCGGCACGACGATTCCGGTGCTTGATTACTCGGCTGTTCGCGAGAACTACGACGCATGGCGAGCGCGGCACTTTGCGGCCAATGCTCCGGCCGGCGATCCCGAGGCCGACCCGGACGACGATGGCCGATCGAATCTGCTCGAATACGCGACGGGCTCCGGACCAAACTCGGCCACGAATCCCGGCGCGATAGAGGCGAAGTTCGAAGCGGGCGACTTCGTCCTCACCGTCCGCAAAGGTCCGGGTGTGAAAGACGTGCTCTACGAATTTGAAGGCTCGTCAAATCTCAATCCCGGGAGTTGGTCTCCGCTATCGGTGACAGTCCTGAGTGAGGCTGGCAGCACGCTGCGCGTTCGCCTCAACCAAACGACGGCCAGCGGATTTCTCCGGCTGAGAGTCACTCTCGAAGGGCAGTAGGAACGCGAGTGAACGCGAACCGAATTATGGAAGTGAGCAACGTGAAGCAGGTGCGGTTCGGGAAGATCGTGGAGACGGGAGGAAAGCCGGAAGCGTATCTGGCGTTCAGCGATCCGGACAAGGACCCGAGCTTTGTGCGCGCGGCAAAGGAGTCACGCGTGGTGACGATCAAGCAGGAACCAACGAGCAAGCGGAAAGATTTCGGGATCGTCGGCTATGTGAAGGAGAAGTACGCGACATACCTCATCTTCCCCAAAAGCCTGAAGGAGTTTGACGGGCAGCGGGTGATTGGAATTGATTACAGCATTCTGCAATCGGCGGACGTGCGTATCGGTGGCAAGGTCCCTGCCCCTCGCAAAAAGCCAGAAACCAAAAAGGAGAGGACCAGATCGGCGGCGATTCCCAAACCAAAACCGCCCAAGCCAGCGCCAAAGTCCGAGCCGAAACCTGAGAAGCCGAAACCGCAGCCGAAGCGATTCAGGGTTGAAATACAAATCACGACCGTGGATCGGAAAGAGGTCGAAGTGACTGCCTGGAATCAGAGCGAAGCGAAGGCGAACGCGATTCGCGAAGTTGAAGCGTCCAGTAACTTTGATAAGGCACGAATGACGGTCAAGGTGGTGAAGGTAAGAGAGGAGCAGTAGGAATCGTCAAACGACTGCGCTGATTGTCACGCTTACAGGCGATGAAAGCGGCGCGGGAGCACCGCACTCCAAGACGCTTCGCGTTCTCGAAATGCGCATTTGAATTCGCGGCAGCGTCGTGGAGTGCGGCGCTCCTGTGCCGCTTTGCTATGCAGCTCAAGAACGAACCAGGAATCTACAAGGACTGAGATCGCCCGACAGCAACACGGTGAATGTTTCCCTTATTCATGCTCAGTCTTTCGCTTCCTTCGAAGGGGTGGTGCCAGTTTCCTGGACCCCCGGCTTGGCCGGATGTCGAAACGAACGCTCGACCGTGTCATTCGGATCGCTGGAGACTGGCTGATCGCGCCAGAGCCAGCGCATCATTTCCGGGAAGATCGCCCCACCCTGCTTCTGGCCATGATTGCCGATGCCCCAGGTGTAATTGAGATCGTAGCCTTTCTTTGCGAGGGCGTTCATGACCAACACGTTTTGGTGGAACCAGTCGCGCTTGAGGTTGTCCGGGCGGCGGTTGTCGTTGCGGCCATCCTGCATGAAAATCCGGATCGGCTTCTTCTCACTCTCGGCGATGAGTTCGGGCCAGATGTGTTGTCCGCGCAAGTCGGTGAAGCTGCCAACGAAGGTGATGACTTTGCGGAAATCGTTGGGCCGGAACCACGCGACGCCAAACGCGGCGCATCCACCGGAACTCGCGCCCATGATGCCGTGCAGGTCGGGATCGGGCGAGATATTGAACTCCTTCTTCAGCGCCGGCATCAATTCCTCGACGATGACACGCGCATACTTCTCGTTGGCTGGATTGTATTCTTCGGCGCGATTCGAAGTTCGGTCGCCCCAATCGCGCGGATGCGGTTCGGGCTGGTCGGGACGACGCCCCGGATTGATAAACACACCAAGCATCACGGGTATCTCGCGGCGAAAGATGAGATTGTCCAAAACGTGATGCGCCTGCACATCACCCGGCTCCGCCATCATGGCCTGTCCGTCGTTGAAAACCATCAGGGCGGCCGGTTGGGCCGGATCATATTGCGCGGGGACATATACCCAGTAAGTATGCTGCGTGCCCGGGAAGACGTTGCTGGGAATGATCTTCGCTTCGGTGAACTTTCCCTTCGGGAGACCGGGCCTCGGCTGCGAATCAGGTCCGAGCGTGTAGAAGACATCGTTGGAGTTTGGAGTGCCGCGCCGTGCGCGAATTGGAGCGTTCGTTGCTCCCGTTGTCGAGGTGGCGCCGACGGGTGCATCCGCCGAGTAACAAACTTGAGCTACCGCCACACCAAAGAACGCCAGACACGCGGCTACGTTTTTCATAAAGGATGAGTTCAATGGCAGAATCGTGTAGAAACGCGCTACACCCAAGTCAAAAATGCGAAGGCCCATAATCATTAGCCGGACTAGAGCGAGTCGTCGCACCTCTAGTTCGCCAACGCCGTCACTTAACCGATAGCCAGTGGCTTCCGCTTGTTGAGCGCGGCAATTGAGGATACAATGGCTTCGGCATGAACATGAGCCGATTGGTTCGACACATAGGTCTCGGTTTTGCCATTGCCGCCGCTGGGGTGCGGACGTCGGCGGCAGCGGAGCAGAAACCGGCGACGGTCGCAGAGCAATACCAGGCACTTCTCAAGGAATTTCAGGGGGCGTCGTATGGTTACTTCCAGGCGACGAACGACGCGGAGCGACAGGCGATCGTCGCGCGGGTGGACCATGCCACGACGAAATGCCTGGAGTTGGTGGAGAAAAATCCCACGGACCCGATCGCGCTGGACGCGCTGACGTACGTGGTCACGCAGGAATATTGGTTGAACACGCACACGACGCATCCGGGCTGGGGCAAGGAGAGCCGGCAAGCCCGAGCCATCGCCCTCTTGCTGCGCGATCACGTTGAGAGCGACAAGCTCGCCGAGACGTGCAAGCGCGTGCATTTTGGCTTCCGTCAGGAATGCGAGACGTTCCT
>Ga0105340_1001050_pt1 | contig 12745 bp, 10 predicted proteins | sample EasRivMeERMLT700_FD_89676 | JGI IMG/M metagenome (GOLD analysis project Ga0105340, IMG submission 89676) | Soil microbial communities from meander-bound floodplain in the East River, Colorado, USA - East River MetaG ERMLT700 | ecosystem: Environmental > Terrestrial > Soil > Floodplain | place... | reverse complement strand
TCCGCCGGGGATGAGGACATTTTACCCGATTGAAAGTCCGGTGTGCCCGGGAGCACTCGAGCAAAGATAATTTTCGTTATGTTTCAGGTACCCTCCGTTCTAGGTTTTCAATCTGACAGGTCACCATGGGGCACATGAGACTCAAGCTTGTCTCCGGGAGAGAGTATCTCTTTACACATAAGCGTTTGCGGACGATCAAGGCGCGGTATATCCGCATTGTTCGCGCTCCTGCAAGCGACCCGAATGATGAGTACTATCTTGAATGTGAAATCACGGACCTCGACCCGGCCCTGAGACCCTCCTCGTTGCGTTCCTCGGGCACAATCCTGCTTCGACCCTCAATGATTACGCTGATGCAATATGTCCCGAGAGACTATTCCCCCAAAGTGTCCGAGTTTGCCCCGCGGATGAGAGTTAGTACTGGACGTCCCGGAATGGGGATTCTGAACTCCGTTCGCCGGTTCCTCCGGACAATAAGGCCTAACGCCTGATAATTAACGGTTATCGATTAATCGTTAACCGGTTAGCTAATAACCATTAGCTATTAACCGTTGTTCCTACGCTTCACCCCTTCCGTTAAATCCACTTGAGATTTAGAAGTTGTGGTCTATCCCCTTGGCGTCATGGCGCCTTGGCGGGTTCTTCTTTGGGCAGGCAACTGGCCCCACCTTGACATTAGGTACGCCGCTACCTATATTTAGGTCGACCTAAATTCAATCCACAGGCAAGCCAGGACACCGATGCCAAGCGAAAATGTCGAGAACTATCTGAAGCGGATCTACACGATCGAACTGAGCGGCGAGAGAGTATCCACATCGCTGTTGTCGGAGAAGCTCCAGATTTCCTCAGCATCAGTTTCCGAGATGATCAAGCGCCTTGCCGAGCAGGGGAACGTGAATCACACGCCGTACCGTGGCGTTGAATTGACAGCACAGGGGAGAAGACGGGCCGTTGGAATCATCCGGAGACACCGGTTGTGGGAGCTCTTTCTGGTAAAAGTTCTCAAGTACCGTTGGGATGAAGTTCATGAAGAGGCCGAACGGTTGGAGCACGTGACCTCGAGTCTCATGGAACACCGCCTGGACGAGTTCCTCGGATCGCCGAAAATTGATCCTCATGGAGATGCCATCCCGTCCGCCGACGGGGTTCTTCCGGATGGGGGAGCAGTACCGCTTTCGCAGGTGGGGCCTTCGCGTGTCGTTGTCCGTAGAGTGAGTGATGAAAAAACGGAAATCCTCCAGCATGCATCACGTCTGGGGATAACCTTGAACAAAGAGATAGTGGTGAAAGAGAGAATACGGTTTGATGATTCATTGCGTGTCGAGATCGACGGGAAGGAAACATTCGTCAGCGGCAAGATGGCAGCGAATGTGTTCGTTGAAGTTGTGCCGTTGAAGAAAGGAAAGCGGAATGGTCGATCCGCTTAACGCACTCATTGGAGGGATACTGATTCTACTTGTTGCCGCCTTCATCCTGTGGCCGCGCAAAGGACTTCTTGCCCGTTGGATTCAATCGTCCAAAATATCCCAGAGAGTACGGATTGAGGATGCACTGAAGCATCTCTATGATTGTGAATACAGACAACTCGTCTGCACGCGTCAGAGCATCTCCGGTTCTCTCTCCATTTCCGGTGACGATGCGGCACGGCTGCTTTCCAGGCTTGAGGACCTCGGCCTTCTTCGTTCACGGGGGGCCGGCTTTGTTCTTACCGATGAGGGACGGTCCTATGCGTTGAGAGTAATCCGGGTACACAGACTCTGGGAGCGATACCTTGCAGATGAAACAGGAATTGATCAGACAGACTGGCACCGCGAAGCCGAGCAGCACGAGCATGTCCTCACTGTCGCCGAGGCGGATGCACTTGCCGCCCGAATGGGAAACCCCCGCTTTGACCCTCATGGGGACCCGATCCCGACACGGTCCGGACAACTTCCACACCAGCAGGGAGTTCCGATTACTTCCTTTCCGGAAGGGGGTTTTGCCGAGATTGTCCACATCGAGGATGAGCCTTCAGTGGTGTTTGCCCAGATCGCAGCCCTTGGGCTTGTCCCCGGGATGCGGGTTCAGGTAATCGCGACTGCGCCGGAAATGGTTCGGCTGAACGCGGATGGCATTGAGTGCGCCCTGCATCCACTTGTGGCTTCAAATATCACTGTCCAGACGGTTTCTCCCGTCGTTCTCCCCGAGGGACCGGTGGAGAACCTTGCCTCCCTTGAACCAGGCGAAAAGGGGAGGGTCCTTGGAATTGCAAAGGCATGCCGCGGGATGCAGCGTCGGCGGCTGATGGACCTCGGCGTTGTTCCAGGGACCGAGATCTCCGTTGAAATGCGAAGCGCAACGGGGGACCCAACGGCATACCTGATTCGGGGAGCTTCAATTGCTTTGAGGAAAAAACAAGCGAGCCATATTCAGATCGAACGTCAGGAAGGAAAGATCCGGTGACACAACAACAAGCTGCCTGCACAACCTGCCCGGCGCACAATGCTGCCAATCTTCTGAGGCTCGGAGTTGACATGGGCGATGCAAATTATGTTGTCGCACTGGCTGGCAATCCGAACACCGGGAAGAGTACAGTGTTCAATGAGTTAACCGGCCTTCGACAGCACACCGGGAACTGGCCGGGGAAGACGGTCACCCGTGCGGAAGGGGCATTTTCGTTCGGAGGGAACAAATACAAACTCGTGGATCTTCCCGGAACCTATTCGCTCCTTTCCGCCAGCACCGATGAAGAGATTGCGAGAAACTTCATTCTCTTCGGCAGACCGGATGTGACGATTGTTGTTGTTGACTCAACACGGCTCGAGAGGAACCTGAATCTTGTTCTTCAGATACTGGAAATCACCGACCGGGTGGTCGTCTGTCTGAACCTTACCGACGAAGCAGAACGGCATGGTCTGAAGCTCGACGACAGAATGCTTTCAAAGGAACTCGGCGTCCAGGTGATTCCCACGGCGGCCCGACAGCGCGTCGGACTCGATCAGTTGCTTCAGGCCGTCCATGAAGTTGCGACGGGAACATTTGTCAGCCGGCCCTGGAGGATCAGGAACGATCACGCGAAACTTGAAAATGCAATCTCTGAACTGGCAACCCTGCTTGAGAAACGCTTCCCGGGGCTAACCAATGCGCGCTGGGTCGCACTCCGTCTCCTCGAAGGGGACCAGCACATTGTCGAAGCGGTTGCCTCCGGTGACCTGGGCAATCTCTCGAGCGATTCCACTGCGACCGTTGCATCACGAACAGAACTCGTTGAAGGTTGATTAGATCATGAAGACAGTGACCTCAGAACAGATACTTTCCCGAGCCGGTTCGCTCCGGTGGGAAGTCGGCGACAATGTCCACGATGTCCTCCTCGAATCGGTCTACCGCGAGGCAGCCCGCATTGCCGACAGGAGTGTTGAAAAAAGTGGCAAGGAACAACGGTTTGACTGGGAAAGAACCCTGGACAGGGTTCTGACAAGTCGGCTGACGGGATTTCCCATCATGCTGGGGATTCTTGCGGTCATCTTCTGGGTGACCATTCTGGGAGCAAATGTTCCATCTGCCCTGATTGCGTCGTTCCTGCTTGACACAGTTCACCCGCTTCTCAAGGGCTTTGCCGCCCAGATGGGGGTGCCATGGTGGCTCAACGGACTCCTGTTCGATGGAATCTATCTTTCCAGCGCATGGGTGGTGAGCGTCATGCTTCCGCCCATGGCGATTTTCTTCCCGCTGTTTACACTTCTCGAGGACTTCGGCTACCTTCCGCGGGTTGCGTTCAACCTGGATAGCCTTTTCCGGAAAGCGGGGGCGCACGGAAAGCAGGCACTCACGATGAGCATGGGGTACGGATGCAATGCGGCCGGGGTCATCGCGACCCGTGTGATCGACAGTCCCCGCGAACGCCTTATTGCAATCATCACGAATAACTTTGCCCTCTGCAATGGACGATGGCCCACGCAGATTCTGATCGCTTCGCTCTTCATCGGTGCCCTCGCACCGGCAGGCCTTGCGGGTCTGGTCTCCGCCTCCGCGGTCATCGGAATCACGCTCTTCGGCATTGCGCTGACGTTCCTGACGTCCTGGCTCCTGTCACGCACCATTCTCAGGGGCGAGGTTTCCACGTTCAGCCTGGAACTGCCGCCATACCGGCCGCCAAGGATCCTGCGGACTCTCTACACCTCGCTGATCGATCGAACCGTGTTTGTTCTCTGGAGGGCGGTGATCTTTGCAGTCCCCGCCGGAGCCGTCATCTGGCTTTTTTCCAACGTCCAGATTTCCGGGCTGAGCATTGCAGAACATCTTGTTTCAGCAATGAACCCCTTTGGAATTCTCCTCGGACTGAACGGTGTCATCCTGCTGGCCTACATCATCGCAATTCCGGCCAATGAAATCGTTATCCCGACGATCCTCATGCTGACGGTCCTGACAGCCCGGCTTGCAGGGTTTGAAGCAGGTCCAGGCGTCATCTTCGAGCTTGACGAAGGGAGCCAGTATCTCTCAGTGCTGAACGCCGGAGGATGGACCTTGCTCACGGCGGTGAACCTCATGTTGTTCAGTCTGATTCATAACCCTTGTTCCACCACGATCTACACCATCTACAAGGAAACGGGAAGCGCGAAGTGGACCACCATTTCAGCGCTGCTCCCAGTGGCCATGGGGTTTGTGATCTGTTTCTTCGTAGCCCAGATCTGGCGACTCGTCGCATGAGTCGGATCTTGAATGAAAAACCTTTGCCCACTCTCTGATCCCATAAGGTAATGTTATGAGATACGTTACTCTTGTGTCACTCTTTGTTTTCTCCTGTATGATTTCCGGTTGTGATCATCTGTTGACACAAGCACCGGATGATGGTCAGGTGCTTGATGGTCCGATCGATGGGTTGACCAGCGAGCAACGAAGGATTTTCACGAGAGGAGATGAGTTCTTCGGTCAGGCGTTCACGTTTGAAACGGGACTGGGACCTCTTTTCAATCAGACCTCGTGCCAGGATTGCCATGTCGGCGATGGGCGTGGACATCCTTCCGTGAATCTTACCCGGTTCGGTATGAACATCCCCGGAGGGGGATTCGATATGCTGAAGGAGTACGGCGGACCGCAACTCCAGGACCGAAGCATGCCCGGGTATCCGCCGGAAGTGATCCCAGGAATCGCGGACGCGATCTCCGTACGTGGAGGCCCGATTGTTACCGGACTCGGACTCATTGAAGCGGTTCCGGACGAGGTGATCATGAGTCATGTTGACGAAGGCGATGCTGACGGGGACGGTGTTTCAGGAAAACCGAATCTCATTGAGGCGCCTGATTTTCTTGGCTTTCCGGCCGGACCATACGCGGGAAAATATCTGGGTCGGTTTGGAAGAAAGGCTGGTGCCATCAATCTTTTGCAGCAGACCGTGATGGCATATCGTGAGGATATGGGCATTACCTCTGACTACATGCCTCAGGAGAATTTCAATCCAATCGTTGGAGGCAGCGGAGGTGATCCTGTGCCTAACCCGGAGATCCCAACGTCGTCCATTGAGGATGTGGTGTTCTATCTTCAGACGCTCAGACCACCACCGCGGCGTAATGAAGCAGATTCTGAGGTCCTTCACGGCGAGGAGTTATTCTCAGAGATCCAATGCGGGTCGTGTCATATTCCATCATTACAGACCGCCGAGCACCCGATCAGTGCCCTGAGCAACAAAGACGTTCCGCTGTATTCCGATATGTTGTTGCACGATATGGGGCCGGACCTGGCCGATTCATTTGTTGAAGGGGAAGCCACCGGTGTCGAATGGCGGACCACGCCTCTCTGGGGTCTTGGTATTGTCGAAAACGTTCTGGGCGGAACGCCTTTCTATCTTCACGACGGAAGGACGTCGAGCCTGACAGAAGTCATCTCGCTCCACAAGGGAGAGGCGGATTCGTCGCGAACAAGGTTCAATGCGCTGACCCCGGATGAGCAGAGTGCACTTATCGCGTTTCTGAAGTCGTTATGATAACGCGCAAGGAATTTCTTCAGGGGATCCCGGCAATTCTCTCCACATCGTTTCTGGTTGCTCTTGTCAATGCCTGCAGTCCTGGCGGGGTTGTCCTGAGAGCCTCTTCTCAAGAAGGGAAAGTCATCATTCCAACCGCTTCACTTCCTCCATCGGGGGATACCGGGACGTACACGAGGGTGTATATTGATAATCAGACAAATCCGGTCTTTGTCTATCGGGATGCAAAGGGGTCTCTGACAGCAGTTCTGGGCACATGCACGCATAAGGGTTGCGGTGTGAAAAAAACGCCGTCGGGTTTTGAATGTCCTTGCCATGGATCCGAATATAGCCTTCACGGAGAGGTGACGCGGGGCCCAGCTTCTCAATCACTCCGGACTTATGCAGTTCTTGAGAACCGGGAAACTGCAGAGTTTGAATATGGGGAGGGACAATGATGAAGTTCCTCGTGATTGCACTTCTGATTGTCAACCTCGCGGCATACGCGCAGGATTCAACAAAGAGTCCATCTCCGGTAACCGGCGGAATTTACGACAGGCCATATCTTCTCCGTCCGTCCTCACAACTCGCGATTGGCGGATATGCCGAAGCAATGTTCCGGTCGGAATATGAGGATGGGATTCATGAAAATAGTTCCTTCGAAGCAAGGCGGTTCAATCTGTTCGTCCATTCTGCCTTCGCGGAACGAATCCGGTTGACGGCTGAACTGGAGTTCGAGCACGGGACTGAGGAAATAAAGCTTGAGATGGCGATCGTCGACGTGGAGGTCTACGATGAGTTGAACCTCCGTGGAGGTATTCTTCTTTCGCCACTCGGCAAATTCAACATCTCTCATGACAGTCCGCGCAATGAGTTCAATGATCGCCCTCTTGTCTCAACCCTGATTATTCCATCCACATTGTCTGAAGCGGGATTTGGACTTTTCGGCTCGTTCTACCCCGGCGATCAGGTGCTGACGTACGAAGCGTATCTCGTGAACGGTCTGACAGACGGCGTGATCCTGGCTGGAGAAGGGACAAGCATCCCAGACGGTAGGCCTGTGGCGTTTGAAGAAGACAACAATGGGAGTCCGGCCATAGTCGGACGGGTTGCATTCAGGCCTGGATTTGGCGGGGAGATTGGGGTCTCCGGACACACAGGGGCATATAACACCTTTACGGTCGATGGTATTGAAGTGGATGAGAAAAGGCAGCTGACCATTGTTGCAATAGATGGAGAGTTCCGGGTTGGTGATCTGGCGGTTCAGGGAGAATTCGCCCACGCGAAGGTCGGCATACCGCCGTCGCTCGTAGGCCTTTATGCCGAGGCCCAGCAAGGTTTCTATGCGCAGGCCGTCTATACGATCTTTGACGGATTTATGGAGATGTTCCCGCGTTCAACATTGTCAGCCGGTGTTCGCTTCGACCATGTTAACCTGGATACTGAGATTGATGGGGCATTGACCCGGCGGGTGACTGTTGGACTGAACCTCCGGCTTGTTCCCGAAACGGCTCTGAAGCTGGACTATCAGCACAGTTGGAATTTTGATCGCCTGAACAATGAATCTCGGGCTGCTGTTGTGCAATTCGGTTTTGCAACGTATTTCTAATTGATGTCCAACCCCTACGGGGTTGTAAGGTTAACTTGCCATGTTTGTTCTAGAAGCGTTCGACCCCTACGGGGTCGCTTCCTGAGCCGCCATTGCACCACACCGTTTTCGTCTAAGCGGATCGATATTCTTCAGATGATTTGACCCTTCAGTATTTCTCAATGAAATCCACTTTCCACGCATTGTTTTGCCTGATCTTGTTCGTAATGAGCTTCTGGTCAGGCCTTGACCTTCGTCCCGGGACTGAAGTCCCGGGCTTTGTTCCGGCAGACGATTGGTTTGAACGTCAGAGAGCATATCCCTTTGATGCGATTCCGCACGATCGGTATCTCAAAGCGCTGGATCATGTCAGGACCCGAATGGAGCAAGGGAGGGTTTCGGCCGGGGAGGAATGGACGCTCGCGGGTCCGACAAATATCGAAGGTCGCATCACAACAATTGCGATCGATCCCCTGGATCCAAACACCGTCTATGCCGGTTGCGCAAACGGCGGAGTATGGAAGTCTGTTGACTTCTGCGGGACGTGGAGCAGTGTTTTCGACAATCAGAACACATCATCGATCGGTGACCTGGCAATCGATCCCACCAATTCACAAATCATTTACTGTGGCACAGGCGAATCGAATTCTCTTCGGAGCTATTATCCCGGAACAGGGGTCTACAAATCTACCGACGGTGGAGGGTCGTGGGTTTCAATCGGACTCGATTCAGCATTCGCGATTGGCAGGATTGCCATCAATCCAACAAATCCCCAGGAAGTCTACGTCGCTGTTGTTGGTGCGCTGAGAAGGAAAACTTCGGACCGCGGTTTGTACAAATCGACTGACGGAGGTCTTTCGTGGAGCCTCTCACTCTTCCATTCGGATTCGGTTGGAGTGATTGACGTTGTCCTTGATCGTTCAAATCCTTCAAAAGTATTTGCGGCCACATGGGAGCGGTTTCGCAGGGAAGACAATATCAAGTATGGCGGTCCGCAAACTGCGCTCTATCTCTCTACTGATGCCGGTTCATCATGGAATGTTGTCCAAGGAGGCTTTCCGTCTCATGACAACACCCTCGGCAGAATCTCGATTGACCTTGCATCCTCCGATTCCAACGTGATCTATGCGCTCACCGCGTATGCTGATGGATTTTCCCGCGGTCTTTACAAATCGACAAATGGAGGTGTGAATTGGGCTCTCGTCAACGCGGGGGTCGCCGGCTCGTCATCATATGCGTGGTTCAACAGGATTTGCCGTGTGGATCCGTCGAACTCTCAACGGGTATTCTGCGGGGGATTGAGCATGGAGCGGTCGGGCAACGGCGGTGTCTCGTTCTCCCCGGTAAGCTTTTCCCATGTTGATCAGCATGCAGTCGCATTTGCGCCATCCGATCCTGCTTTTGTTGTCATCGGAAACGATGGTGGGATCGATTATTCTACCAACGGAGGATCCAGCTGGCTCTACAGCAATTCGCTGCCGGTTACGCAGTTCTATGCCGGAGAGATCGACTTCAATAACCCGTCCGTCATTCTTGGGGGAACACAGGATAACGGGACCGTTCGTACGATTGATGGGAGTCTGGACAACTGGATTGATATTTATGGAGGCGATGGATTCTATTGCCTTGTTGACCCGACGAATTCCCAGCGTGTCTATGCTTGCTCGCAATATGGCGGACTAGGCAGATCGCTTGACGGTGGCAACAGTTTCTTTGGTGCCACACAGGGACTTGACCTCACCTTCACGAACTGGATGACCCCGTACGTGCTGGACAAGAACAATCCTCTCACGATGTATTGCGGGACGTACAGAATTCACAGGAGCACAAACGGAGCTGAGTCCTGGACGCCCATCAGTCCGGACCTTGCCAAAGGGCACGTTCAGTTGCTTGGAACGGTCACAACAGTGGACGTTGCCCCTTCCGATCCTGATGTCATCTATTGCGGAACAGATGACGCAAATGTCTGGGTGACGACAAACGGAGGCACGGATTGGGTGCTGATCAACGCCGGATTACCGGACCGCTGGGTGACGCGCGTAGCTGTGGATCCGGATTCGGCAAAGGTCTGCTACGTAACCCTGTCGGGATACAAGGTTGATCTCACCGGATCGCATATCTACCGCACGACTGATTCCGGCACCTCGTGGAAATCCATCGGAGGCAATCTCCCGGATGCCCCGATCAATGATGTCGTCATCGATACACTGGGAGGCCGAACGCTGTACATCGCTACGGACGTCGGGGTCTTCTACTCAGCCGACATGGGTGTCAGCTGGAACGTGCTGGGAACAGGGTTTCCAACAGTTGTTCCGTGTCATGACCTGACCCTGCATCAACCAACGCGCTCTCTTGTAGCGTGGACGCATGGTCGAAGTGCATTCCGCATTACACTTCAAACGACGGTTGATGTGGCTGACCATCAGGAAACACCGGGGACATTTCATCTTGAGCAGAATTATCCTAATCCGTTTAATCCCCAAACCCAGATCAGATTCCAGATTTCAGATTACGGATTTGTATCGCTGCGCGTCTATGATATGCTCGGCAAGGAAGTCGCGACCCTGGTGGACCGGGTTCTTGAAGCAGGAAGCCACAGCGTGGCGTTTGATGGGGGTGGACTTGCAAGCGGGGTTTACTACTACCAAATCAGCTCGGGGGGATTCACGGCGACAAGGAAGATGGCGCTTGTAAGATAGTCAGTAGTCGCCAGTCCGAAGTCCACAAAACATCCGTGCGTCTCTGCGATTAGTACTCAACCCTCACCTACTTCAACAAGATCAACTTCCTGCTTTGCACAAAGCTCCCCGCTGTCAGCCTGTAGAAATACAGCCCGCTTGAAAGCGTGGCCCGCTCAAATGTAACCTCGTGATATCCAGGGTCCTGCACTTGGTCCACCAGCGAGGCGATCCTTTCTCCGAGCATGTTGAACACCTCAAGGCTCACATGTGCCTGTGAAGGCAATCCATACCTGATCACTGTTGATGGGTTGAAGGGATTTGGGTAATTCTGGCTGAGTGAATACTCGGTTGGGACAGTAGGTTCAACGGCAGTCCCTGTTACGACAACCGAGAAACTCCAGGCTTCACTGAAGGGACCCCAGCCGTTGTTGTTGTGTGCCCTCACTTTCCACCAGTAGGTTTCTCCCTCCTCAAGGGGAGAGGCGATCGACAGCGTGTCATCGCTGGTGGAGTCAATCCTCGAGTCGGTAAACATGGAGTCGCTTGCCCACTCGAACCAGTAAGAATCAACCCCCGGCAAGCTGGGATGCCAGCGGCACACGGCGCTTACGTCTCCTATAAGGCTTACGTTTGCAGGTGATGCGAGGATGACCTGTGAGGGGAGCGTTCCCATAACAGTTTGAAAACTCCAGGTGTCAGACCAACTGCTTGTGCCCAGCGCATTTGTTGCGTTCACACGCCACGCGTATGTCGTGAGTCCCGAAAGCCCCATTGCATTGAACGAGCTTTCAGTCAGGCTGTCTTCATCCAGGACGAGAGTGGAAAAATCCGCCGTGTCAGAGAGCTGAAGCTCGTATGTTTCGGCCCCCAGGGATGAGCTCCAGTCGATCAAAGGATTCAAAGAAACATCCATTTCTCCGTCCGAAGGCGCCACGAGTATCGGCGGAGCAGGTATCTCCTTGAAAACGAAGAAACTTCTGGGCTCGCTAAATGGTCCCCATCCATAAACGTTGTGTGCCCTGACCCGCCACCAGTAGGTCGTAAGGTGGTTGAGTGATGAGAGGGTATAGGTCGTGTCGACAACCAGGGAGTCCACAAACTGGCTCGAGAAGAGTGAATCTGTGTCTACCTCAAGCCAATAACGATCGACCTGATCGACCTTCTGTGCGAGCCAGACCAATGCGACCATATCAGAAGTGATCACCTGGCGTGGAGCTGGAGATACAAGGGAGACGGCTCCGGGCGACTGCCTATACTTGAGGATGGTCGCGGATAGAAAACCTCCTATGTTATTCTCACCGGCCAGATAGATTCCACCGCTTCCATCCACGTCAATACGGTTGACGTTGTCCCAGCCGCCTACGCCACCATCATAAACCGCGACCCATTGCTGTTCGCCGGTAGGGGTATATTTCACAGTGCAGAAATCATCTCCTGTCACGAGACCACTACTTCTGCCTGTAACATAAACATTATCCTGTTGGTCGATGACGAGATCCCTGGCTGTGTCAGTGAGGCCTGCTTTTCCATTGAAATGGTTGACCCACAATTCCTTGCCATCAGGCCCATACTGATTGTCGTGTAGTCGTCATCCGAGGTACCAGTCACGTAGGTGCTGCCAGAAGGGTCAATCACAAGATCGACAGCGGCGTCGTCCTGTCCTGATCTGTCGTAGAGGACAGCCCATTGTTGGTTGCCTTGGGCGTCGTATTTGATTGTCACGTAATCATCGTTTGCCGGCTGGGTTGCGGCTGATCCTGTCACATACACATTTCCCGCGGCATCGACCGCAATCGCATTCGCGGCATCATCGACCGATGCCTGGCCGTCAAAGGTACGAGCCCACACCAGTTCTCCCTGCTGATCGAATTTCACGACCAAACAGTCGGTGGGGTCCCCGCTGATCGACCACGTCGAGGCGGCCACGTAGATATTCCCGTCCCGGTCAAGATCCATGTCTCTCGAGAAAGCGTTTCCAAAGCTGGCGAGCCAATCCAAGTTTCCCTCGGGGTCAAACTTGCGAACATCGATGTAATTGCTTCCCCCGAAGGAATCTGCGTTTGTGTTGCGGTCAGACAACAAATAAACATAGCCATTTGCATCCATTTCAACGCCCACTGCTCCATTGCCACCACCTTCCAGCCCTGCCAGAGGCCATGACCATTGTAGCACGCCCAGTGAATCGTACTTCAAGGCTCTCGGATATGTATAGACACCGTCGTTGGTCACGACAACCGTATTGCCGCTCGTGTCAACGGCCACATCACTTACGTCAAAACAATACAGACAGCTCAATTCGAAGCGGGATGTCCATTGCTCCACACCATTCGGACTGTAACGCACAGTGACGACATCAGAACCATTGAGAAACGCAACCGAGACATTTCCCCGTTGGTCGACATCCAAGTTCGGCCAGGAAGCGTCAGGATGCGCTATCCAGTCTATTACTGGTGACTGACCACGGGCAGGCAGAGTCACCGCGATCACGCAAGCGACAAGGAGGATTATTGGTGTGGCCCTGATTTGTATCAATTCTCT
>Ga0105340_1001049_pt1 | contig 12750 bp, 10 predicted proteins | sample EasRivMeERMLT700_FD_89676 | JGI IMG/M metagenome (GOLD analysis project Ga0105340, IMG submission 89676) | Soil microbial communities from meander-bound floodplain in the East River, Colorado, USA - East River MetaG ERMLT700 | ecosystem: Environmental > Terrestrial > Soil > Floodplain | place... | reverse complement strand
TCGGGGAAGATGGCTGAGGGGCGCGTCCAGTACTGCGAGCACCTCACGCCCGAGCACGTCTGGCGCGAGGCCTTCGTCAACCCGTTTCGCCTGCGGGCCGTTTATGTGGTGGCGGACGAGCCGGAGGAGGCTGCGGCGCGTTGGGGGCGCTTCGGCGGCCTGCTGCCACGGCCGGAGAACGGCTTGGTCCGCCTGGATACTGCGCGCGGACGCGTGGTGATCGGAACCGGAAGGGCTCTTTCCCGCATCCTGGGCGCAGTGCCGTCGGCTCCCGCGCTCGCCGGATATGCACTCTCCTGCAGCGACCCCAAGGCGTTCGCTGCGCGTTGCAGCAAGGCCGGATTGAAAGTCGAAGGCAACGCGGTGCGGCTGCCGGCCGCGCTCGGCGGGGCTTGGCTGCTAGAATCCCCCGCCAAGGAGGAGGACCTATGAGATCCGTGAAGTTTCTGCTGGCGATGACGCTCGCCATCGCCGCTTCGAGTGTCTTTGCTCAAACCGTAAAGATCGGCTTCATCACCAGCTACTCCGGGCTGAACGGCAACCTCGGGCCCTACATGGAGCGCGCGGTGCGCCTGTACATCAAGCAGCACGAGAAGGAGCTGCCGCCCGGCGTGAAGATCGAGCTCATCACGCGCGACGACACCGGGCCGAACCCGGACAAGGCGAAGCAGCTCGCGCAGGAGCTGATCGTGCGCGACAAGGTCCACCTGCTCGCCGGCGTGATCTTCACGCCGAACGCGCTCGCGATCGCGCCGCTCGCGACCGAGGCCAAGGTGCCGTTCATCATCATGAACGCGGGCACCTCGGTGATCAGCACGCGCTCGCCGTACATCGTGCGCACTTCATTCACGCTGTGGCAGTCGAGCTTCCCGCTCGGCACCTGGGCGTCGAGGAAGTTCAAGACCGCCTACTCGCTGGTGAGCGACTTCGGTCCCGGCCACGACGCCGAGACCGCCTTCTCGCAGGCGTTCGAGGCCGGCGGCGGCAAGATCGTCGCCAAGGTGCGCGTGCCGCTGCAGAACCCGGACTTCGCGGCCTATATGCAGCGGGTGAAGGACGCGAAACCCGACACGCTGTTCGTGTTCATCCCGGCCGGCAAAACTGCGACCGCGGTGCTGAAGAACTTCTCGGACCTCGGGCTCGCCAGCGCCGGCATCAAGCTGATCGGGCCAGGCGACATCACCACCGACGAGGAGCTGCCCAACATGGGCGACGTGGCGCTCGGCGTCACCACCATGTTCCACTACTCCGCGGCGGCCGACCGGCCGGCGAACAAGGCCTTCGTCGCCGCGTGGAAGAAGGAGTACGGCGCCAACGAGACGCCGAACTTCCTGTCCGCCGGCTCCTGGGACGGCACTGCGCTGATCTTCGAGGCGATCAAGCAGCAGAAGGGCAAGCTCGACCCCGACCGCACCATGGAGATCTTCAAGAACTGGAAGTTCGCCAACAGCCCGCGCGGGCCGATCTCGATCGATCCCGAGACGCGCGACATCATCCAGAACGAGTACCTGCGCGAGGTGCGCAAGGTCGGCGGCCAGCTCGCCAACGTCGAGATCGAGACCTTCGCCACCGCCCTGAAGGATCCCTGGAAAGAGCTGCAGAAAAAGAAGTAAGCCACTGGGGGAGTTTTTTTCAGCCGTCGTCAGCGTCGCCTTCCACGGCGTCGCTTACGGCATGATCCTGTACGTCATTTCCGTCGGCCTGTCGGTGACGATGGGCCTGATGGGTTTCGTCAACCTGGCGCACGGCGTGTTCGCCATGGCCGGCGGCTTCATCCTGTCCACCGCCATGGCGCGCCTCGGCCTGCCCTTCCCGCTGGCTTTGGCGGTGGCGTTCGCAGCTGTCGCACTGGCAAGCGTGGTCCTCGAGCGGGTTCTTTATTCGCGTCTGTATGCCGCGGGCGAGCTGGCGCAGGTGCTGTTCAGCATCGGCCTGATCTTCGTCTCGATGGCGGTGGCGCGGCTGGTGTTCGGAAATCAGGCCGCCCCGGTCTTCCTGCCGGACTACCTGCGCGGCCAGGTGCACGTCCTGGGCCGCGATTTTCCGACCTACCGGGTTTTCCTGATCATTTTTAGTTCCCTATTGATATTCTTGCTGTGGTTCGGCGTCGAACGGACCCGCTGGGGCGCGATGGTGCGCGCGGCCGTCGACAACCGCGGCATGGCGCAGTCGGTGGGCATCAACACCAAGCTCCTCTTCATGGCGACCTTCGCCCTCGGCAGCGGCCTGGCGGGGCTCGGCGGCGCGCTCGGCGCCGACATCCTCGCAGTGCAGTGGAACTACCCGTTCGAGCACCTGGTGTACTTCCTGATCGTGGTCGCCGTCGGCGGGCTCGGCAGCCTGCGCGGCCCCTTCATCGCCGCGCTTCTCATCGGCGTTGCGGACACCGCCTGCAAATACTGGATCCCCGAGTTCGGCGCGTTCCTCGTCTACGCCGCGACGATCGGAATCCTGCTTTGGAGACCTCAGGGCTTGTTTGGGGTGCGCGCATGACAAAAACAGGGACAGACCACGTTTTCCGTTGCTTCGCGCAGCGCGCAGGCAAAACGTGGTCTGTCCCTGTTTTTCTGGGTGAAAGCCAGTGAGCGGCTATAGCGCAAATCCGCGAATCCGCTGGACCGAGTGGCTGCCGTGGGTGGCGGCCGGGGCGTTCTTCTTCGTCCTTCCGGAGTACCTGTCGCTCGGCGCGCGCATCCTCATCTACATCCTGTTCGCGCTTTCGCTCGACCTCATCCTCGGCTATGCCGGCATCATCACGCTGGGCCACAGCGCGTTTTTCGGCCTTGGCGCCTACACCGCGGGCGCGCTCGGCGCGCACACCGCGGTCACCGACCCGCTCGTGCAGCTCGCCGCCGCCGCGACGCTCTCCGCCCTCCTTGGTGCCGCCACGGGCGCGGTGATCCTGCGCACGCGCGCGCTCACGCTGCTCATGCTCACGCTCGCGATTACCGCGATTCTGCTCGAGATCGCCAACAAGTGGACCAGCATGACCGGCGGCGCCGACGGGCTGTCCGGGGTAAAGGTGGGGGAACTGCTCGGCTGGTTCCGCTTCGACCTCTACGGCAAGACCGCCTTCCTCTACTGCCTGGTGGCGCTCTTCGTCGGCTGGTGGGTGGTGCGCCGGATCATCTACTCGCCCTATGGCGCCATGCTCACCGGTATCCGCGAGAACACCGCGCGCATGCACGCGATCGGCGCGCCGGTGTACTGGCGCCTGGTCATGATCTACACCATCTCCGCGACCATGGCCGGCATCGCCGGCGCGCTGCTCACCCAGGTGAACCAGTTCGTCGGCCTGAACGTGCTCGGCCTCGAGCCCTCGGGCGACGTGCTGGTGATGCTGATCCTCGGCGGCGTCGGCCGCCTGTACGGCGCGTTCGTCGGCCCGGTGGCGTATCTCATCGCGCAGGACTACCTCGCCAAGCAATATCCGGAGTACTGGTACTTCGGGATCGGCGTGCTCCTGATCATCGTAGTGCTCTTCGCCCGCGGCGGCATTCTCGGAATCCTGGATGTATTCACTCGAAACAAAAAAGCTGTGTAAAAGCTTCGGCGCGCTTACGGTCGCCGACAACATCGACTTCCGGCTCGAGCCGGGAGCGCGCCACGCGCTGATCGGCCCGAACGGCGCCGGCAAGACCACCTTCGTCAACATGCTGATGGGCGCGCTCGCGCCCTCGTCCGGCCAGATCCTGCTCGGCGGAGACGAAATCACCCATACCGGGCAATCCTCGCGCGTGCGACGTGGCTTGGGCCGTACCTTCCAGATCACCACGCTTTTCCGCAGCCTGCCGGTGCTCGACAACGTCGCCCTCGCCGTGGCAGAGAGAAGCGGCCTCGCGACGCGGCTGTGGCGCCCGGCGTCCGCACACAAGGAAGTGATCGAGGAGAGCCAAGACCTGCTCGCAGGCCTCGGCCTCGCCGACGACGCTCAAGCGCGCGTCGCCGACCTCCCCTACGGCAAGCAGCGCCTGGTGGAGATCGCGATCGCGCTCGGCCTGCGGCCCAAGGTGCTGCTGCTCGACGAGCCGGCGGCGGGAGTGCCTTCCCATGAAACCGAAAAAATACTTTCCAATTTGGAAAAGCTGCCCCCGGATATCGCGATCCTGATCATCGAGCACGACATGGACCTGGTGTTCCGCTTCGCGCATCGCATCACGGTGCTGGTGCAGGGCGTGGTGCTGATGGAGGGCACGCCCGAGGAGATCGCCCGGGACAAGCGCGTTCACGACGTCTATCTGGGCGAAGCGCATGCTTAACCTGTCGAAAGTCCGCGCGGGCTACGGCGAGACGGTCGTCCTGGAGGACGTCGACCTCGAGCTGCCGGAGCGCGGCGCGCTCGCGGTGCTGGGCCGCAACGGCGTCGGCAAGACCACGCTGCTCGCCACCGTGATGGGGCATACGAGCTTTCACTCCGGTCAGGTCAGCTTCAACGGCAAAGCCATTTCGCATCTCCCGGTGTACGAAAGATGCAGGCTCGGCATCGGCTACGTACCGCAGGAGCGGCTCATCTTCCCCTCGCTCACGGTGCACGAGAACCTCGACGTGGCGCGCCGGCCCGGCCGGTGGACGCTCGACGCGGTTTATGAACTGTTTCCCCGATTGAAGGAGCGACGAGCAGCCTTCGGCAACCAGCTCTCGGGCGGCGAGCAGCAGATGCTGGCGATCGGGCGCGCGCTCATGGGAAACCCCTCGCTGCTCCTCATGGACGAGCCGCTGGAGGGGCTCGCCCCGATCATCGTCGAGGCGCTGTTGAAGGCCCTCAAGAAGCTGATCGCGGAGGACTCCCTGGCGGTGGTGCTGGTCGAGCAGCACGCCAAGCTCGCGCTCCAGGTGACGCAAAGCGCGATGGTGCTGAACCGCGGGCGGGTGAGCTATTCGGGGCCGAGCGCCGAGCTGCTGGCGCACCCGGAGAAGCTGACGAACCTCATCGTCGCGCAGTAGTCCTCAGCAGCCGGGCGCGCCCGCCTTGCCCGCGGCGACGCGGTCCCTGCACTCGCTGGCGCGGCTTGCCGTGAACTCCCGCATGACATCGCGGACATCGCCGGCGCCCTCCCATACGACGTAATCCTCGCCGTGCGACTTGACCACTTCGTGCTTGATCCCTTTCTTCGCGAGCCAGTCGGTGAACTGCTTCTGCACCGCCGGGTCGGGGAAACGCGCGCTGCGCCCGCTTGGCAGATGACTTTCCTTCACCTTGGCATCGACGGCTTCCGCGGCCGTGTTGTGCTCGGCGGCCCAGCCGACGAACTCCTTGCCGTCCCGCATCTCGATGCTGAACGGGATCCCCGCCTCGCGCAGCCGGTCTTTCAGCCGCTGCTGCAGGTCCGGATCGGAATAGCTGACCGCCCGGGCGGTCGAGCCCGGACGCGCACTGCGCTCGACGATGGGCCAACCGATCATCATGTCGAGCGCATGCTCGCTGCCGAACCGCGCTATGGCATAGCCGATGACCGCCACGCCGCCGATGGCGAGAATCAGCGCCGAGAGCACCACCGTGCCCTCCACAGCGGTCAATGGCCACCATTTTCGCAGGCGCAATAGCGCCTTCGTGAGCACTATGCCCACTCCGAACAAAGCAACGGCCCCAAGTGCGATCGAGCCGAATGGCGCGGCAATCGCGACCACGACGGCGACGCCGCACATCAGCGCGAGGAAGGCGGCGGTCTGGCGGGTGAGGGTAAAAGGCTCCACCGTGCTTTTATGGCGTCGGTTGCAGTCGGCCAGCAGGCCGTGTCCGCGCGCGCTGCAGGAACCAGACAAGCGCGATCAGCGCCAGCGCCGGGATGTACACCCAGTGCTCCGAGGGCCGGTCGCTCGGCACCTTGACCGCGGCGACCTTGAAGCCCTGCTCGAAGCCGGATTTCTTCGCCCGGCTGCCGAACTTCACCGCCGAGACGTGCACCTCGGGCCCGAGCGTGGAGATCGTGAGCCCGGCGTCGGCGAGGCGCTTGCGGCCGTCGCCGGGCTTGCCGAGCTGCACCGCCACGGTCTTCTTCACGTCCTCGCCCTCGACGTTGGTGCCCTCGATCACCAGCACCAGGCGATCGTCCTCGGGCAGCTCGCCGGCGACCCGGAAAATCTCCTTCGCCGGGACTTCGCTATAAGGCGTGTACATCTTGTCCATGAAGAAATCCGGCCGGAAAAGCGCGAAGCACGCGGCCAGCAGGAGCACGATCTCCCACCACTTGCAGCGGCTGTGGAACCAGCCCATCGTCGCCGCGGCGAACACCAGCGAGGCGGCCGTCGCCGCGAACGCCACCAGCACGATCTCGACCCAGCCGCGCACGTCGATCATCAGCAGCATCGGGTTGTAGATGAAGACGAACGGCAGCACCACGGTGCGCAGCGCATACACCGAGCCCTGGATGCCGGTCTCGATCGGGTCCTCGCCCGAGATCGCCGCGGCGGCGAACGTCGCAAGCCCGACCGGCGGCGTGATGTCGCCCATGATGCCGAAGTAGAAGACGAAGAGGTGCACCGCGATGAGCGGGATCACCAGCCCCGACTGCGCGCCTAGCTCGACGATCACCGGCGCCATCAGCGTCGCCACCAGGATGTAGTTCGCGGTGGTCGGCACGCCCAGGCCGAGCACCAGGCACACGAACGCAGTGAACAGCAGCATCAGCGTCACGTTGCCCATCGACACGACCTCGACGAAGTCGGTCATGCGGAAACCAAGCCCGGTGAGCGTGATGCCGCCGACGATGATCCCGGCAGTCCCCGTGGCGATGGCGATGCTGATCATGTTGCGCGCGCCGTCGTTGAGGCCGTGGACGACATCGCCGAAACCGCGGTTGAGTTCTTTAGAAGAAAACCCCCCACCCCGAAACCACGCGGTCAAAGGCCGATGCGTCACCATCAGTGCGATCAGGATCGCGGTGGCCCAGAACGCCGACAGCGCGGGCGACAGCTCTTCGATCATCAGGCACCAGATGAGCACCCCGATCGGGATGAGGAAATGCAGCCCGGCCTTGACCGTCGGCCAGGTCTCGGGCAGCACCGGGTTGTCGACGTCGATGTCGGGCGGCAGGTCGGGGCATTTCGACGCCACGTAGACGGTATAGACGTAGAGCGCCGCGAGCAGCAAGCCGAGCACCCAGGGCGCGGCGGCGCCGAAGGCGTTCTTCGTGCCCTGCGCGACGAAGTAGATCAGGCTGCAAACCACGATGGTGCCGGAGATGCCGAGGCCCCAGGCGAGGAGCTTCTGCTGCGGCGTGCGCTTGCGCGCCTGCGCCATCGGCTGCATGCCGAGCTTCAGCGCCTCGAGATGCACGATGTAGAACAGCGCGATGTACGAGATCACCGCGGGCAGGAAGGCGTGCTTGATGATGTCGGTATAGGGGATGCCGACGTACTCGACCATCAGGAAGGCGGCCGCGCCCATCACCGGCGGCATGATCTGGCCGTTCACCGAGGACGCGGTCTCGATCGCGCCGGCCTTGACGCCGCCGTAGCCGGCCTTGGTCATGAGCGGGATGGTGAAGATGCCGCCCGAGACCACGTTGGACACCGACGAGCCCGAGATCAGGCCGTTCAGCGCCGAGGACACCACCGCGACCTTCGCCGGGCCGCCGCGCAGGTGGCCGAGCATGGCGAACGACACCTGCATCATGTAGTTGCCGGCCCCGGCGCGGTCGAGCATCGCGCCGAATAGCACGTAGACGAAGATGAAGCCGACCGAAACGCCGAGCGCGACCCCGAACACCCCCTCGGTGGTGAGCCACTGGTGCGACAGCATGCGCTCGAGCGAAGCGCCCTTGTGCGCGATCACGTCGGGCAGGTATCTGCCGAGCATGATGTAGGCGAGAAACAGGATCGCCAGGATCGTCATCGGCAGCCCGACCGCGCGCCGCGTCGCCTCGAGCAGCAGCACGATCCCCGCCGAGGCGATGATGATGTCCTGCAGCGTTGGAATGCCGGGCCGCGTCGCGAGCTCGGCGTAAAAAAGCAGGAAATACCCGCCGGCGAAGGCGCCGCCGAGCGCCAGCACCCAGTCGTATACCGGGATGCGCCCGCGCTGGGACTTCAACATCGGAAAACAAAGAAAGGCGAGCAGCAGCCCGATACCCAGGTGCAGCGAGCGCGCCTCGGTGTCGTTCAGCACCCCCCAGGCGAACTCGAACGGCAGCGGCGAGGCGTACCAGAGCTGGAACAGCGACCACGCCACCGCCACCGCGAAGATGAACTTGCCGGCGATCCCGCCGGCCGCTCTCCCTCCGGTATCGGCGTCGGCGACGAGCTGCTGCAGCTCGGCCGACGGCTTCCCGTCCCCCCCTGGCGGATTCGCCATGCTCCCCTTCTTGTTACTGCTACTTAACCCAGCCCTTCTCCTTGTAGTACTTCACCGCGCCGTCGTGCAGCGGCGCCGAGAGGCCGTCCTTGATCATGCTCTTGGGATCGAGGTTGGCGAGCGCCGGGTGCAGCTTCTTGAACTCGTCGAAGTTGTCGAACACGCCCTTCACCACCGCGTAGATCGTGTCCGCGGGAACCTTCGACGACGACACGAACGTGGCGAGCACGCCGTAGGTCTCGGTCGGCTGGTCGTTGTTCGGGTAGAGGCCCGCGGGAATCGTCGCCTTGGCGTAGTAGGGCTTCTCCTTTACCAGCTTGTCCACCGCCGGCCCGGTGACCGACACCAGCTTAGCGCCGCACACCGTGGTCGGGTCCTGGATGTTGGCCGAGGGATGACCGACGAGGTAGAAGAAGCCGTCGATCTTGCCGTCGCACAGCGCCGGGCCGTGCTCATCGGCCTTGAGCTCGGAAGCAAGCGAGAAGTCCGAGAGCTTCCAGCCCATCGCGCCGATCAGCTCCTCGAGCGAGGAGCGCGTGCCCGAGCCCGGGTTGCCGACGTTGAAGCGCTTGCCCTTGAAGTCGGCGAAGCTCTTCACCTTTGCCTCCTTGCGCGCGACCACCGTCACCGGCTCGGGATGCAGCGCGAACACCGCGCGCAACTCCTTGAACGCGCCGTCTTTCTGGAACGGTCCCACGCCGCGCGCGGCGTTGAAGTGCACGTCGGACTGCGCGACGCCCATGTCGAGCTCGCCGGCCTTGATGGTGTTGATGTTGAACACCGAGCCGCCGGTCGATTCCACCGAGCAGCGGATGTTGTGCTTGGAGCGGTCCTTGTTCACCAGGCGGCAGATCGCGCCGCCCGCGGCGTAGTACACGCCGGTGACGCCGCCGGTGCCGATGGTGATGAACTTCTGCTGCGCCTGCGCCGTGGGCGTTGCGGCAACTGCGGCCGCGACGGCGGCGAGCATGACGAGCGGTTTCATATTGTTTCCTCCTGAAGAGTTTCTATGGCAGCACCTAGTTTATCGACAAGCTCGTCGAGCTGCGCTTCCTCGACAATGAAGGGCGGCGCGAGCAGCACGTGGTCTCCCTGCACGCCGTCGATCGTGCCGCCCATCGGGTAGCACATGAGGCCGGCCTGCATCGCCTTGCGCTTGACGCGCGCGTGCATGCGCAGCTTCGGATCGAACGGCTTCTTCGTCGCGCGGTCCTCGACCAGCTCGATGCCGCGGAACAGCCCGCGCCCGCGGATATCGCCGACGTGGGGGTGATCACCGAAGGCGTTCCTCAATCTTTTCTCCAGCGCTTGTCCCAGGGGCGTCACGCGTGCGAGGACGCCGTCCTCGTGCAAGCGCTTCTGAACGGCCAGGGCGCCTGCGCAGGCGGCGGCGTGCCCAATGTACGTATGACCGTGCTGGAAGAAGCCGCTGCCCCGCATGATGGTGTCTGAAATTTCCCTGGATACCAGCAAGGCGCCGATCGGCTGAAAGCCGGCTCCGAGGCCCTTGGCCACAGTGACCAGGTCGGGAACGATGCCTTCCTGCTCGAAGGCCCACAGCGTGCCGCAGCGACCCATGCCGCACATCACCTCGTCGAGGATCAGCAGCACGCCGTAGCGGTCGCAGATCTCCCGCACGCGTTTGAAGTAGCCGGGTACCGGGGGCACTGCCCCGATCGTTGCTCCCGCCACTGTCTCGGCGACGAACGCGATGACGCTCTTCTCGCCGAGCCTTTGAATTTCTTGTTCCAGTTCTTTGGCCAGGCGCTCGCCGTACGCGGCGTCAGTTTCGGAAGCCTGTTTGCCTCGATAGGCGTAGCACGGCGAAACGTGGGTGGTCTTGACGAGCAGAGGCTCGAACTGCTTGCGCCGCCACGCGTTGCCGCCGACGGCCAGCGCGCCGAGCGTGTTGCCGTGATAGGACTGGCGCCGGCCGATGACGTGCGCGCGCTGCGGCTCGCCTTTCTCGACGAAGTACTGGCGCGCGAGCTTGAGGGCGGCCTCGATCGCTTCCGAGCCGCCGGAGACGAAATAAACCTTGTCGAACGACTTCGGCGCGCGCGCGATGAGCGCGTCGGCGAGCGCTTCCATCGGCTCGTTGGTGAAGAACGAGGTATGCGCGAACGGCAGCTTTTCGAGCTGGCGCTGGATTGCGGCAACTACTGCAGGGTCGCTGTGGCCGAGGCACGACACCGCGGCGCCGCCCGAGGCGTCCAGGTAGCGCTTGCCTTCCCGGTCGTAGAGGTAGGCGCCCTCGCCGCGCACCGCCACCGGGTACTTCAGGCGCGGATCGCGGTGGAAAACGTGGGTCACGGCGCCAAACATAGCATGTATAGCAGTAAGATTTCCCCGCAACCAGGAGGCCCCATGACGGCATTCACCCTGAACGGCAAACAGGTCACGGCAAAGTCGGAGGCGGACACGCCCCTGCTTTGGGTGATCCGCGAAGAGCTCAAGCTCACGGGAACCAAGTACGGCTGCGGCATCGCGCAGTGCGGCGCGTGCACCGTGCATGTCGATGGGGCCGCGGTTCGGTCGTGCGTGACGCCGGTGTCCGCAGTCAAGGGCAAGCGGGTAACCACGATCGAAGGCCTCTCGGCCGACTCGTCGCATCCGCTGCAGAAGGCGTGGATCGCCGAGGAAGTGCCGCAATGCGGCTATTGCCAGTCGGGCCAGATCATGAAAGCCGCCGAGCTCCTCAAGTCGACCCCCAAGCCCACGCGGCCGCAGATCGTCACCCACATGAACGGCAACATCTGCCGCTGCGGCACCTATCACCGCATCATCGCCGCGATCCAGCGCGCATCAAAGGAGGCCTGATCATGGACCGCAGAGATTTCTTCAAGGTCAGCGGCGGGCTCGCCTTTGCCTTCACGTTCCCCGCGCATTCCCAAAGTGAGAATGCAAAGCCTTTCAATGCCTGGGTCCGCATAGCGCCCGACGGCACGGTGACCATCTACAGCACCGGCGCGGAGATGGGCCAGGGCTCGATGACCTCGCTGCCGCTGATCCTCGCCGACGAGATGGACGCCGACTGGTCGAAGGTGAAGATCGAGTGGGCGCCGGCCGACCCGACGATGTACGGCTACACCTTCCAGAACGCCAAGGCCATGGCGATCGTCGGCAGCCGCGCGGTGATGCTCTATTACAACGACCTGCGCGTCGCTGGCGCCCAGGTTCGAAAAGTCTTGCTTCTCAACGCCGCGGAGCATTTGAAGACCGATGTAAAGAATCTGAGAACCGAACCCGGCTTCGTGGTCGACGCTTCCGGCAAGAAGCTCAGCTACGGCGAGATCGCTTCGTTCGCCAAGGTGCCCTCGCCACTGCCAGCCGTCGAAAAGAGCGAACTGAAGGACAAGAAGGACTTCCGCTACATCGGCAAGCCGATGCCGCGGCGCGATACGCCGCTCAAGGTGAACGGCACGGCGCAATACGCGATCGACGTCGATCTGCCGGGAATGGTGTACGCAACCGCGCGCCACACGCCGGTGCACGGAGGGACGCCCGAGAGCTGGAACGACGCGAAGGTGAAATCGATGCGCGGTGTGCTCGGCACCGTGCGGCTGCCCGACGGCGTGGCGGTGCTCGCCGACAGCCTGCCGCACGCCCTGGCGGCGCGCCAGGCGCTCGAGGTGCAATGGCAGAAGGGCGCGGCGGACGGCTACGACTCGGAATCTGCCCTGCAAAACGCTTATGTGAAAGTGCACGCCGATCCGCAGGCGAAAACTCAAACCCTGGACTCGAAGGGCGACGCGAAAAGCGCTTTCGGCTCGGCGGCAAAGACCTATAAGGCCGAGTACTTCAGCGACTACGGCTACCACGCTCAGATGGAGCCGCTGAATGCCGTCGCGCGCTTGAACGCTGCCGGCGACCGCGTCGAGGTCTGGGAAGGCACGCAGGATCCGGGCAGCTCGCGCGCGGCGGTGGCCAAAGCGGTCGGCCTCGCGCCCGAGCAAGTCACGATTCATCAGTGCTACATGGGCGGCGGCTTCGGCCGCAGGACGCTCGGGGACTACGCGGCCGAAGCCGCTCGCATCGCCAAAGAAGCGAAGCGGCCGGTGAAGCTCGTCTGGACGCGCGAGGAAGACCTCGGCTACGGCATGTTCCGGCCGCAGGCGTTCCAGTGCCTGCAGTCGGCGCTCGACAAGGACGGCAAAGTGAACGGCTGGACGCATTGCGTGGTCGGCGACGGCGGCGTGCTGCTGCAGACCGGGATCCGCATCCCCTACTACCAGGTACCGAACCAGCACATCGAGTCGCGCGGGGTGTCCCACGGCATCCGCCTCAAGCACTGGCGCGCCGTGGGCCACGTGTTCAACGTCTACGCGATCGAGTCGTTCGTGGACGAGATGGCCGCCGCAGAGGCAATGGATCCTTTGGCTTTTAGATTTGAAAAAATGAATATCAGTCCGCGCGCTCGGGCTTGCTTCGAAAAAGTGGCTCAAATGTCCGACTGG
>Ga0105340_1001047_pt1 | contig 12766 bp, 4 predicted proteins | sample EasRivMeERMLT700_FD_89676 | JGI IMG/M metagenome (GOLD analysis project Ga0105340, IMG submission 89676) | Soil microbial communities from meander-bound floodplain in the East River, Colorado, USA - East River MetaG ERMLT700 | ecosystem: Environmental > Terrestrial > Soil > Floodplain | place... | reverse complement strand
TGGCTGACATACGGGCTCGGCACGGAGTGTTCGGACTTGCCGGGCTACGTAGTGCTCGAGCCGGGTCCTGGAATTCGCGGCGGCGCGACAAATTGGTCGTGCGGATTCATGCCGTCGACGTACGGCGGCGTGCTGTTCAACAACAAGGGGGAGCCCGTCAAGAACCTGACAAACCCCGAAGGCATCTCGACGGAAATGCAGCGACTGTCGCTCGACACTATCGCGCAGTTGAACGAGCGCCGGTTCAAGCACATCAAGGATACCGAAATTCAAAGCCGCGTGGCGTCCTACGAGTTGGCGTTCCGGATGCAGAAGGCCGCGCCCGAGTTGATCGAGTTATCTCACGAAAAAACGGAGACGCTGGAAACCTACGGCGTCAACCGCAAGGACGACATGCAGAAGCGGTTCTCGACAAGCTGCCTGCTGGCTCGCCGCATGGTCGAGCGCGGTGTCCGTTTCGTGAACATTTACATGGATGGCTGGGATCACCATGGCGGAATCAACGACGGATTGAAGGGGAACTGCGCCGTGGTCGACCAGCCGATTGCTGCACTGGTGAAAGATTTGAAGCAGCGCGGCTTGCTTGACTCTACGCTTGTCGTTTGGGGCACAGAGTTTGGCCGCACGCCCCTGGGAGACAATCGCATCGGGATGAGCGCCGTGACTGGCCGGGACCATCAGCCGAGCGCGTTTTCGCTGTGGATGGCCGGCGGCGGCCTAAAGGGCGGCGCGATCTATGGCGAAACCGACGAACTGGGCATGAATGTGGTGAAGGACCCCGTCCACATTAATGATTTCCACGCCACGTTGTTGCACCTCTTTGGGCTGAAGCATGAGGCGCTAACGTATCGATTCGAGGGCAGGGATTACCGCTTAACGGACGTGGCAGGGAAGGTGATTCGGGAGTGGTTGGCGTAAGAGGTGGCCTACGGAGATGGCCTCTCCGGAGCCCGTCTGTGGAAGGAGTTTTTGCCGGAGTTTCCCTTCAGGTCGCCGTCCAATCTACCGATGTACTGTTAGATTGGACCGTGGCACGTGAACAGTACACCGGGGTTTGACCTGATTTTTCCGCGGGAATACCTGCGCGCCGCGCTGATGGTTTCACTCCTCAGCGTGTGGGTGCTGGTAGGGCTTTTCTATTATCTCAACCGCTACACGAAGCGGAATTACTTCACGATCTGGACGGCCGCATGGCTGTTCTACGCCCTGTGGCTGACTTTGGGCATCACCACGCTCAATGCAGACCCGGCTGCATTCGTTGGCATCCTGCGGCAATGGTGCGTTGGCATCTCAGCCATTTTCCTGTTATGGGGCAGCCTGCACTTCCTGGAAATCCCTGTGAGGCAATTGTTGTTCGGCTTGTTCATGGCCTTTCTGCTCACATGGAGTTATGTCAGCCCCAAGTTTTTGCGTGATCCGTTGTTGATCCAGCTTCCGATTTTCTCGCTGATCGGCATAGCCAGCATCTTCGCGGGACTGAGTTTTTATCGGCTGCGCAAACGGCGGCAGTTTGTCGGAGTCGGACTTCTTTTCTTTGGCTTTCTCTTGTGGGGTGTGTACTTGGCCACGTATCCCTTCACGCAAAAGTATGGGCACCTGATTACGTCGGGCTTCCTGGTTTCAGCGGTGCTGCAGCTTTTCATCGCCGTGAGCATGATTGTGCTGGTCCTTGAGGAGGCCCGATACAACAACGAGCAGGCGCTGGCGCAAATGCAGACGGTGCGCAACGAAAAGGAAGCGCTTGAGCTGAAGATCCTCTCTGCCGAGGAGCAGTGCCGCAGCCTGTTTCACCAGGCCCGCGTGAAGGATGAACTGCAACACGCCTATGACGAATTGCGGCAGACGCAACATTCGGTGGTGCAGCAGGAACGATTGCGCGCCCTCGGCCAAATGGCCAGCGGCATCGCGCACGACATCAATAACGCGCTCTCGCCGGTGCTCGCATTTTCGGAGTTGCTCTTGCAGCGTGAACCGAATCTGAGCGAGGAATCGCGCAAGAAGATTCAACACATCAACACCGCTGGCGGCGACATTGCCAACATCGTCGCGCGCATGGGCGAGTTTTATCGGCGGCGCGAAGACCACAAACAGTTGCGGCTCATCGACGTTAATCGCGTCGTCGGGCAGGTCATTGACCTCACCAGCCCCCGGTGGCAGGACATCCCCCAGGGCCAGGGCGTCGTCATCAAAGTGGACTCGGACGTGGAGAAGGACCTTCCGCAGCTCTTCGCAAACGAAAGCGACCTGCGAGAGGCGCTCACGAATTTGTTACTCAACTCCGTGGATGCGATGCCGTCCGGCGGCACCATCACCTTGAAGACGCGCGCAGCGAACGCCGAGGGCGCGAGTGCCGAACCCGGCAAAGCGAGTCACATTTCTGTCGAAGTGAAAGACAGCGGCGTGGGCATGGACGAGGAAACCCGGCAGCGCTGCCTTGAGCCGTTCTTCTCCACGAAGCGGTTGCACGGCGGTGCCGGACTTGGGCTGGCGATGGTTTACGGCATGGTGGAGCGGCACCAGGGCAAGATCCAAATCGAAAGCGCGGTTTATCGCGGCACAATCATGCGCCTCGTGCTGCCGTTACGGACGCCGCCTGCCGACAAGAGCAACACCATGCTCAAGAGCAAGCCTTCGATAAGTGGGCGAAAGATCCTGTGTATCGACGATGAACCCTTGCTCCGCGAGTTGCTCAAAGAAATCCTGGAATTCCAGCAGCACCAGGTTGAGACCGCCGACGGCGGCGAAGCCGGATTGGAAGCGTTCCATGCGGCGCGCAAACGCGGCGAGCCCTTTGATGTCGTCATCACGGATTTGGGCATGCCTCTCATCGATGGCCGGCAGGTGGCGCAGGGCGTAAAGACCGATTCGCCTCGCACACCCGTGATTATGCTCACCGGCTGGGGCACGATGTTGAAGGAGGAAGGCAACATCCCCGCGCAGGTAGACGCGGTCGTGACCAAGCCCCCGAAACTCGCCGACCTGGTTGAGGCGCTCGCTAAAGTGACGGAAAAAGCCAAAGCCGCGTGAACGGCCTGAAAAGTGCTTTGAATTGAGGCACAACTGGCTATGAAAACGGTCCTGGTCGTTGACGACGAAGCGCAAATCCGCGAACTGCTTTCGATTTACCTCCGCAGGCAGGGTTACGATGTTCACACGGCCTCCAGCACTTCTGAAACGATCTCGTGCCTCGCTGCCCACCCCGTCGATATTGTCGTGCTCGACATCGGCCTTGCGCAGGAAGACGGCCTCAAGTTGCTCGAGCATCTCAAGAACTCCTACCCCGGCGTGCGCGTCGTGATGTTGACCGGAATGGGCTTCGTCGAAGATCTCCTTCAGGAAGCGCACGACAAAGGCGCGGACGGTTACGTCAGCAAGGTGCTGCCGCTTGACGAACTGCTGATTGCGATCGAACGCGCGAGCGAAGGCCCCACGCCTCTGGCTGCGTAGTAGCGCTTAGGCCGGTTCCTCGACCTCGATAAAGCCCTGCAGTTGGCGAATGCGCGTGGGATGCCGCATTTTCCGCAATGCCTTAGCTTCGATCTGGCGGATGCGTTCGCGCGTGACTTTGAACTGCTTCCCGACCTCCTCGAGTGTCCGCGAATACCCGTCCCCCAGGCCGAAGCGCAACTCCAGCACTTTGCGTTCGCGCTCGGTGAGGCTTGAGAGCACGTCGCCAAGCTTGTCCTTGAGCAGGCTATAGCTCGTCATTTCCGACGGGTTGTCCGCCGTTTTGTCTTCGATGAAGTCACCGAAGTTCGTGTCCTCACCGTCGCCCACTGGTGACTGGAGCGAGATCGGTTGCTGCGCCATCTTCAACACCGCGCGAACACGCTCCACCGGCATCTGGATTTCGTCGGCGATTTCTTCGGGCGTGGGTTCCCGGCCAAAATCCTGGATCAACTGCTTCTGCGCGCGCATCAGCTTGTTGATCGTCTCGATCATGTGGACGGGGATGCGGATCGTGCGCGCCTGGTCGGCGATCGAGCGCGTGATCGCCTGCCGTATCCACCACGTTGCGTAAGTGGAGAACTTGTAGCCCCGGCGATACTCGAATTTCTCGACTGCCTTCATCAACCCCATGTTCCCCTCCTGGATCAGATCGAGGAAGGAGAGACCGCGGTTCGTATATTTCTTCGCGATGGAAATGACCAGCCGCAGGTTCGCTTCGACCATTTCGGTTTTCGCCTGCAGCGCTTTCGCGGCGAAGACTTTCAGCTCGGCATAAGCCTTGAGGTAGCTCTCGTGGTCCATGCGCACGAAATCCTCCAGCGCTTTGATCTTTCGTTCCTCGGCAGAAATGATCGCTTGTGTCTGCGGCAGTTTGCGCTCGCCATTCAGTTCTTCGATGGCGCTCAGGCTGAGGCGGATTTTGTCGTGGATGTTTTCGGCCACCAGTGCCATTTCCTCGATCACGCGCTGCTTAAAATAAAATTTCGGAAACGCCGCCTGCAGCTTTTTGTCGGCGCGCCCAAATCCCGCCCTGAGTTTCTCCAGCTTCGGCTTGTTCGCCGGGTCAGTGCGGCTGGCGTACTTCTCATCGACGGTATCGTCGAGTTCGCGCACCAGCTTGACGAGCTTCCGCAAGTCCTTCAGGTGCTGGTCGCGGCTGTCGATCTTTTTATCGACGATCACCCGGTCGAAACGCTCCTTCGGCGGCTCGCAAATGAGCTTCTCGGCCAGCGCGATGTGTTCCTTCCCCGAAAAACCGAAGCTGTAGACGATCCGCTTCAATTCATTCTCCGCGTCTTCGATCCGCTTGGAGATTTCGACCTCCTGCTCGCGCGTCAGCAGCGGCACCTGGCCCATCTGCTTGAGATACATCCGCACCGGGTCGTCCAGGATGTCCAGCCGGCCCTTGTCCTCCTCCTCTTCCTGTTCCGGTTGCTTGACGCGATCCACTTCGGCCTGGTCGACGATCTCCACCTCCAGGTTACGAAGTTTGATGTAAATATCGTCCAGCTCCTCCGCGGAGACGACGCTCTCGGGCAGCGCGTCGTTGATGTCGCCATACGTGAGGTAGCCTTGCTCTTTGGAAAGCCGGACCAGTTCCTTGATTTTCTCCGCGATCTCGTCGGCCTTGCTCATCGGTGCGCCGAGGAGGTCCCCGGGCTTGTGACCGTTTCCATTCACGTGCCGGTCGTGATGGCCATTGCGGTGTTCGCTGGCGGAAGATCGTGCGACGGAGGCTGGCGGAGCCACAACAGCCTTGTTCACTTTCGATTTAGCCATAGTCGTCGTGCCACAGGTCTCAATCGGGATTCGAAAAGATGGGTACCTCAACGAGCCACGTCAAGTGACGAAACAAAGTGAAACGCACCAGCCAATGTGGTCTCGTTGTCGGAATTTTCAAACAATTCATTCTTACTCAATCCGCGGAGAAAAAACCAACTCCAAATGACAACATTTCTTTTTTGCTCCGCGCGATTCATGCTTGACGCGCCATGCCGATCTCCTCTCTCGCAAAGCATGGTCTTTGTCCATTCGGCCCGCGATCCATTTGACATGATATCGCCGGTGGACGCGCTGCCTCGATGAATTCGAACAGAGCACGTTCGATCTTACAACGAACGAGAAGTGGTCGGATGCCGCGTAGAGTTATTCGACGTTGGTCACCCCTGGCGAATACGCAGGTAAATGAATAAACTTATCGCCGCGACCGCTGCCATCGACAAAACGAAAGCGGTGAAGGTGGCAGGGCCGGCTTTGCGGCGAAGGATGTCCCAAAAAAGGGCGACGGTGAAACCAGGAGACGCCAGGAAGGAAACGAGGGCGCAAAAGAAAAACACAAACTCGCCAAACCAACTGGTCGGCCGCCCAACGCAAAATGTCAGCAGGGGGTAAAGCGCGATTAAGAATGAGGCGATGCCAAGCCCCAGTGTCTGTTTCGGCGTCAGGACACGATCCAGCGCATTGTTTGGCGGCCCGCTCACACGAAGAGACTAAGCCAGATCCAGTGTCATTTTAGGGTACAAAGTACGCGGCATTTTGTAGTCGACCCCCACGCTCAAAAGGCGGACCTATTCTCGCTGCGATTTATGAGAACTACCGTTGAAGGTCGTTGCGACCGGCGGTTTAGGGTTTTAACCTCGGCGCCAAAAAGCCGATTTAGAATCATGGACCCGCAGGCCGCAGATTTGCAACCGCTCCCGTATCATTCCGCTCTCAGGAATTACCTCAAGGCCCATGAGCGCGAGCTATGGAACTGGATGTCTTCCACGCAGGCGAAGCTCAACTACACCGAAAATCTCAGGCTCGAATTGTTGAAGTCCACCTATCGGCTCGACCCCGGGAACCATGAGGCTCTCTATCGCTCGGTCGAAGAAGCCCGGGCACGTTTGGGCCTCGCCATCCCGGTCATCGTTTATCAGTCGCAACATACGCCAGCGCTCAACGCCGCCCTCTATTATATCCCGGGGGAAGGACACATCGTGTTCTCCGGGCCGCTGATGTCGCTCCTGTCGCCTGCGGAATTGACTGCCGTGATCGGCCATGAGCTCGCGCATTATCTACTCTGGCAATACGACAACGGCGAATACCTCATCGCGGACCGCTTGCTTCAAACCATCCTCCACGATGGCCGCGCTGCTCCTTCTCACGTCCAAAGCGCCCGCTGGTTTCAACTTTACACTGAGATCTATTGCGATCGCGGCGCTCTTCTCGCTGCAGGGGACACGAACGCCGCGATTTCCGGTCTCGTGAAACTGGAAACCGGGATCCCCGAAGTCAGCGCCACCAGTTACCTGAAGCAGGCAGACGAGATTTTTCGGAACTCAAAGGTGTCCACCGAACAGCTGACCCATCCCGAAGCCTTCATCCGCGCGCGCGCCCTGGCGCTCTGGGTTGAGAAACGCGAGAACGCCACTTCTGACATTGCGGCGATGGTTGAAGGCTCGCCGGGCCTCGATGACTACGATCTCTTGCGCCAGGCGAAGCTCACGGTAGACACACGTCTGGCTCTTGAAAAATTCCTCGCTCCAAAATGGTTCCAGACAGACCCCGTGCTCGGCCACGCGCGAATGTTCTTCGAAGACTTCAAGCCGCTCCGACAGGAAGGGGTTGGCTCCCTTGAGACCGATGCCGATGACCTGGCTGCACGCGCCGCCGATGACAAACAACTCCGCAATTACCTTTGTTATTTGCTGTTGGATTTCGTCGTCGCCGATCCCGAGTTGGACGACACGCCTCTTGCCGCTGCCCTTCAGTTCAGCCACCAACTTGGAATCGAATCAGAGTTCGAACGCGTCGCCAGCAAGGAACTTAAACTCAAGGCACGAGACCTTGCGCGCATCAAAAAGGAGGCAGCCGAACTTCTTGCGAAAGTGGAGGTAAACTCGTGAGTGTCCTCGTCGATCAGCCTCCGTTCCTGAAATTTCTCCGCGACGGCCTCGACGGTGGCGGATTTGAAACCGATGACGTGCTGGCCGCTGTGCTTCCGCTGATGCGGCAGGTGCTGGGTGTGCACGGCACCGGACAGGTCGCGCCGCTCGATGGCGTGAACTCCCTGGCTTTGAACGACGAGAGGCAGCTTCATTTTGCGCCGCACAGGGCCCGGGCCGCGCATAAGAATTATGCGCGCGTGGAGCTTCTCCAGCAGCCCCAAAGTCACGCCATGGAAATCGTCGGCGAGTCTGCGCACATGGTGGACCTGGACGCCGGCGCTCACACTGTCACCAGCGCGCATGTCGGTCAACAGGGGCAGGAGATCACGCGCCTTGCGTATTTGCCCGGCTACACGACGTGGGAGCACGCCATTAATCACCACGACGAACTCACCGATATCTTCTCGCTCGGGCTCATCCTCGCCAGTCTTGGGTGTGGTCTTGATTTTACCGAGCCCGCCGATGTCGAGTTGTTCTTCCGTTCGCGCCATAACTTGTTCGCCACCAATTCGCGCCTGAACCCCGTGCTCAGCGCGGTGATCGTCGAATGCACCGAACTCAATCGCCACCGCCGCGCGCAGGACCTCAAGGCGATCATCCAACGGCTCGAAACGTATCGGGAGCAGCGGGTCGACTTTGACACTTCGTTCCTTGGCATCAAAGGCTTCGAGGAATCTCCCATCTCTGGAAAACGGCGCATCATCCAGGCGCACTTGAGAGACCGGCTTTTTGAAATCTCCCGGCGCAATCGCCTCATCTACTTTAAGCCGACCCTCAACACGCTGAATCTGACGGTCGCGTCCGTTCCGCTACTGCTGGATTACCGTAATATTCGATTGGAGCAGTTGTTCGTGTGGCACGCTGAAATCGCGGATCTCATCACGCGCGGAGCGGCGCTGCCGCTGGGCAGATATTTGCGCTTTGAAGACGCGCCCTACATTCCGGGCGTTCTCGACAAAATTATCAGCGAAGCTCGCTCCCATCGCGCCGAGTATGGCTTTGCGCAATTGCGCCTCGTTATTTGTTTTCTGCACTGGCACAACCTCAAGGAGGCTCCCGACGAGCGCATCCATTCACCCTTGTTGCTGTTGCCGGTGGAGCTTTCCAAAAAGAAAGGCGTGCGCGACAGCTACGTGCTGCAGCCCAGCACTTCCGTCGTCGAGGTCAATCCCGCTCTTCGCCATCACTTGCGCGATCTGTATAACCTGGACCTGCCCGAGACGTTCGATCTGCGTGAAACAACCTTACACCAAATCTACGACGCCTTGAAGGCGCAGATCACTGCCAGCGAACCCGCCATCATGCTGCGCAAAGTCGATCGGCCAAAGATCGAACTGATTCACGAACGCGCCCGGCAGCGCGCCGATCAGTATCGACGCCGCATGAAAATCCGCGCCAAACCCGCGCGGACGTCCGGCCCCATCGATTACAACTATGATCGCGAAGATTTCCGCCCGCTCGGCTTGCGCATCTTCCTCGAGCGCGTGCGGCCTTCGCCTATCGCCTTGCGTGACCTCGCGGGAGCGCCGCCCGCGCCGCGGTTGCCGAACATAGTCGCCCCATCCGGCGACGGCGCGGAAAAAATCATCGAAACCCAGCGCGAGGCCTTCGCTTTGCAGGAAGCCGGTGATGGCAACGCGTACTCGTGGGATTTCGACCTCTGTTCGATCACTCTGGGTAATTTCAACTACCGCAAGATGACCCTCGTCCAGGACTACTCGAAGCTCATCGACTCAGAAATCACCAGCGCCGCATTTGACCGGGTTTTTTCTCTGGCCCCGAAAGCGGCGGACGAACCCGACGCTCCGCTCGATTTGCATGAGCAATGTTTGATAATCCCGAGTGACGCCACCCAGGCATCCGCCATCTCCCGGGCGCGCAGCGGCAAGAGCTACATCATTCAGGGGCCCCCGGGGACCGGCAAATCGCAGACGATTACCAACCTGATTGCAGACTACGTGGCCCAGGGTAAGCGCGTCTTGTTCGTCTGTGAAAAGCGCGCAGCTATCGACATTGTCTTCCATCGCCTGCGCCAACAGGGCCTCGACGAGCTTTGCTGCCTCATTCACGACTCGCAGACCGACAAGAAAGAGTTCGTCCAAAACCTCAAACAGACCTATGAGAAATTCCTTCATGAAGCGCAAACCCAGGACGGCGGTGTCGAGAAGGCGCGCGCCGCGACGCTCAAAGTGATCGAGCAACAGCTCAACAACTTGAAACGATTCTCTGAAGCCATGTCCCTCCCTCAGCCACAGGCGGGAATGCCGTTGCGACGTTTATTGAATCGGTTGGTGGCGTTGAGAGCAAACAAGGGACAGTTGGTGGAACTCAGTCCTGAACTCGAAGAGCAGTTGCCGGACTATTCGTTATGGCTGCAGCACGGCGAACTGGTCGACCGCCTCGCGGCAACGTTGGTGGAATTGGATGCCGAACCGTGCTTCGCCGCGCACCCGCTGCGCTGGCTTGCGAGGGATGTGCTCCATGCCGAGAGGCCGGTCGAAAAACTCACGACTCTTCTCAACCAGGCCGAGCCCATGATCGAGTCTCTCGAAACTGCCCTGGAACTTTCAGGGCTGCCTTCCGATCTCTGGGATACTCTCGAAGAAATCCAGGCCATCCTCAATTTCGCTTCCCGCATTCAACCGCTGGCCGAACGCAATCAACTGCTAATCCTCGATCCCAGGAGCGCTCCCGCGCAGGCTTTTGCCGTTCTATCCAAAGATTTGAACGATCAGCAGCGCAAATATAGCGACGCGCGCGAGCGAACCGTGGGATGGCGGGAACCCCTGACACCGGATGACACCGAGAACGCGCTCGCGCAGGCGCGCACATTTCAGAATTCATTTCTGCGCTTTCTTCAACCCGGTTTCTGGCGTCTGCGGAAATTGCTTCGCGCCCGGTACGATTTTTCGCGCCACGCTTCGGAACCGGCCCACGTCAAGATACTCGAGGAATTGACTGCCTCCCAGCGTGCGGCAACCGATCTCGCCGCGCTCGAAGCCAGGGCGCGTGCCGAATGGGCCACTGAAGATCCCGCCGCTTTTGTTGCGCTGGTTGCGGAACTGCGGTCCTCACGCGAGATCAATCATCCTTCCATCTGCGGCTTACTCCCGAAATTGTTCGAGAGCGACGGAAAGGTGTTGGCCCAGTCGCTCGCCGAAATTCACGCCAGTTTCGGACGGTTCGACGAGACCTTGCGCCAACTCCTCATCGACCATACCGAATTCGATTTTCCCGGACTTTCCGAGGCGCTTCACCAGTTGCGCGAACAGGGAAGCACCTTGCTCGAATTGCTGCCGCTGCTTTGTGAGATGCTGGATTTGCCCGAGTCGCTTGGCCGCGCTCTCCGCCGCCTCTCGTTGCCGTTGCCGGACTTCGAGGGCGCGGTCGCGCAGAAGAGTCTGCGCCAGCTTTACAGGCAGGACCGTGCGCTGAGCCGATTCGAAGGACGAACACTCGCGCAACGCATCGTCGAATTGGACCGGCTTTTCGCCGAACTCCTTCGCCAGAATGCCGCGTTTATTCGCGCCCGTGTCCGTCGCCAGTTTCTTGAAAACGTAAATCTCTCCTCGCTCCCGGTATCACAACTCACTGCGGAGCAAAAAGTGTTTAAAAAGAACTACTCCGCTGGACGTCGCGACCTGGAACACGAGTTCGGTAAGAGCATGCGCTATCGTTCCATTCGAGATCTCGCGGCGGGCAACACCGGCCAGGTCATCAAGGACCTGAAGCCCATTTGGTTGATGAGCCCCTTGAGCATTTCAGACACGCTGCCTCTCGACTCTGGCCTTTTCGATGTCGTCATTTTCGACGAAGCCAGCCAGATCCCCGTCGAAGACGCGGTCCCCGCCATTTTCCGCTCAAACCAGGTCATCGTTGTCGGCGATGAAATGCAGCTTCCTCCCACCAGCTTTTTCGCCTCGGCCAGTTCCAGCGACGAAACAGTAACCGTTGAAGAAGAAGGGGAAACAATCGAAGTCGATCTCGACTCGGACAGCTTCCTCACGCAGGCCGCGCAGAACCTGCCTTCGACGCTGTTGGCGTGGCACTATCGCAGCCGCTATGAATCTCTGATCAGCTTTTCCAACGCCGCGTTTTACAGCGGAAACCTTTTCACAATTCCGGATCGCCAGCTGCCCACGGACAACTCGCGCGAAATCCGTGCCACCGGGCCAGCCGAAGGCGCCACGAACGTGGACGCGTTGCTGGCGCGCAGTATCAGTTTTCATTTCCTCGAGAATGGAGTCTATGAGCAGCGCCGCAATGCTTCAGAGGCCGAATATATCGCCCAATTGGTCCGCGCGCTGTTGCTCCGTGAAACAAAATTAAGCATCGGCATCGTGGCATTTTCGGAAGCCCAGCAAACCGAGATGGAGGAAGCCCTCTCACGCCTCGGCGATGAAGATAGTGACTTCGCTGCGCGCCTCGAAGCCGAGTTTACTCGCGAGGAGAACGACCAGTTTTGCGGGTTGTTCGTCAAGAACCTTGAGAACGTCCAGGGCGATGAATGCGACATCGTCATCCTCAGCATCTGCTACGGCTATGACCGAAATCGCAGAATGCTGATGAATTTTGGCCCGATTAATCAGCGTGGCGGTGAAAAGCGTCTGAACGTCATCTTCTCGCGCTCCAAACAGCACATGGCGATTGTAAGTTCCATTCGCCACCACGACATCACCAACGAGTACAACGACGGCGCAAACAGTCTTCGCAACTTCCTCCACTATGCCGAGGCCGTTTCGCGCGGTGATGACGCCGTGGCGCGGCGCGTCCTTGAAAACTTGAACCCGCTCGCGCGGAAGGCGCTGGCGCCCCAGGTGACCAGCGACGCTGTCCTTGAAGATATCGCCGGCGCTTTGCGCGCACGCGGCCATCAGGTGGACTTGCACGTTGGCCAATCCCGTTTCCGCTGCGACCTCGCCATTCGCGCAAACGCTGAAGGAACTTATCAACTGGGGATCCTGATCGATACCGATGAGCACTATGCCAACCCCAACCTGGTCGAACGATACGTGACACAGCCGGGAGTCCTCCGCACCTTCGGTTGGCGCGTCGTTCTCGTGCTGACCAAGGATTGGTTCCAGGACCGCGACGCCGTTTTGGCGAGGCTCGAACGCGAATTGAAAGGCATCGCCCCGGAGTTGCCCGAACCCGAGCCGGATTTGGAACCAGAGACCAAAGAAGTCGAGTTGCTGATCGCCCCGCTTCCATCGCCGCCTGCCGCCGAGGCCCCGAAAACATCACCGCGCCACGACGCGAAATGCCGCCGTCTCGAATTCATCGGCGGCGGCTCCCGGAAATTCTGGGAGGTCTCACAAACGGGAAACAGTTTCACCGTTCGCTTTGGCCGCCTCGGCACCGCGGGCCAATCCCAAACCAAAACCTGC
>Ga0105340_1001046_pt1 | contig 12768 bp, 22 predicted proteins | sample EasRivMeERMLT700_FD_89676 | JGI IMG/M metagenome (GOLD analysis project Ga0105340, IMG submission 89676) | Soil microbial communities from meander-bound floodplain in the East River, Colorado, USA - East River MetaG ERMLT700 | ecosystem: Environmental > Terrestrial > Soil > Floodplain | place... | reverse complement strand
TGACCATCGGTTCGATCGCCAGCACCATCCCCGCCGCAAGCGGGAGCCCGGTGCCGGCCCGACCGTAGTTCGGAACCTGCGGATCCTCGTGCAGGCGCTCCCCGATCCCGTGCCCGACCAGGTCCCGGACGACCGTGAACCCGGCCGACTCGGCCCAGGTCTGGACCGCGTGCCCGATGTCCCCGATGTAGTTGCCCGGGCGGGCCGCGGCGATCCCCCGCCTTAGCGACTCGGCACCCACGTCCATGAGGCGCCGGATCTCAGGGCTCACCTCGCCGACCGCGAAGGTCCGGGCAGCGTCGCCATGATAGCCGTTTTTGACCACCCCGACGTCGAAGCCCACGATATCCCCCTCGGCCAGCTGCCGCTCGCTCGGGATCCCGTGCACCACCTGCTCGTTGATCGCCACACAGATCGAGGCCGGATAGCCCATGTAGCCCTTGAAGGAGGGGACCCCGCCGCGGGCGCGCATCAGCTCCTCGGCCAGCCGATCCAGCTCGAGGGTGGACACCCCCGGCCGGACCCACTCCCGAGCCCGCTCCAGCACCTCGGCCACGATCCGGCAGGAAGCCCGTATCAGCTCCACCTCGCGCGCCGAGCGGATGGCCACCCGCCCGGCCGGCGTCCGAGGGAGCCGGTTACTTGCCACCGGAGCTGATCCGCCGCTGGATTTCAGCGAAGACCTCTCCAACCGTCTGCTCTCCATTCACTTCGACCAACACCGACTTCTGCCCGTAGAACCCTACCACCGGCCGCGTCTGCTGCTCGTAGACCTCGAGCCGCTTCGCGATCACGTCCTGACTGTCGTCGCTCCGCCCCTCGACCGCCGAGCGCCCGACCAGCCGGCGCAAGAGTTCGTCCCGGCGCACCTGAATCGAGATCACCCGGTCCACGGATCCTCCCGCCCGATCCAGCACCGTCTCCAGGCCCTCGGCCTGGGCCACCGTGCGCGGGAATCCGTCGAGGAGGAATCCCGGCCCGGAGCCGTTCCGGAGCCGATCGGCCACCAGGTTGATCACCACCCGATCCGGGACCAGCTCCCCCGCGTCCAGGTACCCCTGGGCTTCGCGGCCGAGCGGCGTGCCGTCGACCACCGCGCGGCGGAGGATGTCCCCGGTCGAGATATGCGTCAGACCCAGCTCCTTCTCGATCAACTTGGCCTGTGTGCCCTTTCCGCTCCCCGGCGGCCCCAGGAGGACCAGGATCATCGCCGCACGACCCCACGATGCGGCGCTAGAAGCGCCGAGCCTTGAGCTTCCCGCGCTTCATGAATCCGTCGTAGTGCCGCACCAGCAAGTGGGACTCGATCTGCTGCAAGGTGTCGAGCGCGACTCCGACCACGATCAGCAGGCTCGTGCCCCCGAAGTAGAACGGCACGTTGAACCGGTAGAGCAAGACATCGGGCAAGACCGCGATCGCCGCCAGGAAGACCGCTCCCGGGAGCGTGATCCGGGTCAGCACCCGATCGATGTACTCGGCGGTCTTCTTGCCGGGGCGGATGCCGGGGATGAACCCCCCGTGCTTCTTCATGTTGTCCGCCAGCTCGGCCGGGTCCAAGACGATCGCCGTATAGAAGTACGTAAAGAAGATGATGATGAGCGCGTACAGAAGGCCGTACAGGATCCGGTGGGGGGCGAACACGTTCGCCACCACCGACATGAGCTCGTTGTTGGGGAAGAAGTTCGCGACCGTGCTCGGGAGCGCGATGATCGACTGGGCGAAGATGATCGGGATCACGCCGGCGGCGTTGATCCGGAGCGGGATGTGCATGGTGGAGGACCCCACCATCCGCCGCCCGATGATCCGTTTGGCGTAGTTGACCGGGATCTTCCGCTGGCCCTGGGTCATGGCCACCACCGCCGCGATCACCAACAGCATCATCGCCACCAAGGCGATGGCGGCGAAGATGTTCATCTGCCCCGACATGATCTGCCGGCCGGTGTTCAGGAGGTCATTGGGGAACCTTGCGACGATGTTGATGAAGATGAGGAGCGAGATCCCGTTCCCGATCCCGCGCTCGGTGATCTGCTCTCCGAGCCACATGACGAAGATGGTGCCCGAGGTCTGGGTGATCATGGTGAGGAGCCGGAATGCCATCCCGGGATGGGGCACCACCGGCGTCACGCCATCGGCCGCCTTCAATCCTTCCAGGAAGAGACAGAACCCGAACGACTGCACCACCGCGAAGAAGACCGTCGCGTAGCGCGTGATCTGGGTGATCTTCTTCCGCCCTTCCTCGCCCTCCTTCCGGAGCTTTTCCAGATAAGGGATCACCGAGCCCAGGAGCTGGAGGATGATCGAGGCATTGATGTAGGGCATGATGCCCAGGGCGAAGATGGTCGCCCGCGACAGCGCGCCGCCGGCGAACAGATCGTAGAGGCCAAAGATGGTCCCCGCCTGCGCCTCGAAGAACGATTGGAGCGCAGTCCCGTTGATCCCCGGCGTGGGCACGTGACTGCCCAGCCGGAAGACGCAGAGGAGCCCGGCCGTGAACAGGATCCGCTTCTTCAGCTCCGGGATCCGGAACACGCTCTGGAAGCTCTCGACCATCGACATCGTGAATCTTCTTCTTTCCGGCGGCCGCGCCGCCGCTTTCCTTATGAACGGCCGCCTACCGGCGCCCGCCCACCTGTCCGCCGGCCGCTTGAATCTTCTTCTTCGCCGCTTCGCTCGCGGCGTCGACTCGCACCTGGAGCGCCACCGCCACTTCTCCGGTGGCGAGGAGCTTCACCGGCCCCCCCGACTTCCGGATCAGGCCCATGGCCTTGAGCTCCTGCGGCGTCACCTGGGCACCGGCCGGGAACTCCGTCAAATCGCCGACATTCACCACCTGGAACGGGACCCGGTTGAAGTTCGTGAACCCGGACTTGGGCACCCGCCGGTGATGCGGCAGCTGGCCGCCTTCGAAGTAGACGCCGGTCTTGCCCTTCCCGGCGCGGGCCTTCTGGCCCTTGTTCCCGCGCCCCGCGGTTCCGCCCCGGCCGGAGCCGGTGCCGGTCCCGAGGCGCTTCTTCCGATGCGTAGCGCCCTTGGCGGGCTTGAGCTCCCCGAGCTTCATTTCTTCACCTCTTCGACCTTCAAGAGGTGCGACACCTTGAAGATCATGCCCCGGATCTGGGGCGTGTCCTCGTGAACGACCGTGTGATGCAAGCGCCTAAGGCCGAGCGCCTGGATCGTCTGCTTCTGATCGAAGCGGCGGTCGATCGCGCTGTGAATTTGGGTGATCTTGAGCTTCATCGCCCCTTGTCCTCTGCCGCGGGCTCTAGCCCTCGGATCGAGCTAGGCTCCACCGTCCGAATTCGAGTTATGGGCGGCGGACACGACCTCGACCATCCCGGCCCGCTCGGCCAGGGGGGCACTGCCCTCCTCCGCCATGCCGATGCCGAACATCGCTCGCACCGTCGTCCCGCGCTGCTTCGCAATCGAAGACGCATCTCGGAGGCCGGCGATCGCGTTCATGGTCGCCCGCACCAGGTTGTGCGGATTGGTCGAGCCCAGGCACTTGGAGAGGATGTCTCCAATGCCGGCCGACTCGAGGATCGCGCGCACCACCCCGCCGGCGATGATCCCGGTCCCCGGCGCCGCCGGCTTCAAGAGCACCCGCCCCGCACCGTGCACGCCGACCACCGGATGCGGGATCGTGGAGCCGCGGCGCGGGATCTCGGTCAAGTTCTTGCGGGCGATCTCGGAGGCCTTGCGGATCGCTTCCGACACTTCCTTGGCCTTCCCGAGCCCGACCCCCACCTTCCCCTTCTGATTCCCGACCGCGACGATGGCATTGAAGCTGAACCGCCGGCCGCCCTTGACCACCTTCGCCACGCGATTGACGTTGATCACGCGCTCGGCGAACTCGGGGGTTTCGGTCTCGCCCGGCCGGCCCCCGCGATCGCGGTCCCGACCGCGCGGACCACCGCCACCGCCGCCGCCACGTCGCTGCGCCATACTAGAACCTCCGCCTTGCGCCGGCCGCCATCACCGGCAGCCGCGCGGCATTAAAACTCGAGTCCACCTTCGCGAGCTCCTTCTGCCAGTTCCTTGATGTGACCGTGGTAGAGATATCCGCCGCGGTCGAACGCGACGCGGACGATCCCCTTCTCCTTGGCGCGTTGGGCCAGGAGCTTGCCCAGCATCCGGCTGCGCTTGAGCCGAGCCTTCTCGGCCGTCAGCGCTTCCTGGACGCCACCACCCTCGAGACTCGAGATCGCGCACAGGGTGCGCGCCGACTCGTCATCGATGATCTGGGCGTAAATGTGCCGCAGGCTGCGAAAGACCGCGAGCCGCGGCTGACCGGACGAGCCGCTCACCCGTCGCCGGATGCGCTTGTGCCGGAGATTCCGTCCCCGGCGCCGTTCTTGTGCGATGGATCGCATTGACGTTCCCCGAAACGGCGGTTACGCCGCCCCTGCCGACTTGCCGGCCTTACGCCGGACGATTTCGCCTTCGTACCTGATGCCCTTGCCCTTGTACGGCTCGGGCGGCCGGAAGCCGCGCACGATGGCGGCCACCTGGCCGACCTTCCCCCGATCGATGCCGCTCACGATCACCTTGGTGGGCGACTCACAGCGGGCGTCGATACCCTCGGGCAGCGGGAAGATGACCGGATGCGAATAGCCGAGCTGGAGCTCCAGGTTGCGGCCCTTGAGCTCGGCCTTGTACCCCATGCCTTCGATCTCGAGCGTCCTCGACCAGCCCTGGGTCACGCCGAGGACCATGTTGTTGACGAGCGCCCGCGAGAGCCCATGGAGGGCGCTCGCCTGCGGATCCTCGCGCTCGCAGAGGATGGTCGCGATCCCGCTCTCCACCTGCAGGCGGAAGCCCGACGGGAGGGACCACTCGTTGGACCCCTTGGGGCCCTTCACCTTCACCGCCCCGTCCTGGCTCTTGACCTCGACTCCGGCCGGAACCGGGATCGGCTTCTTTCCTACCCTCGACATCGAACGCTCCTTGACCTGGTGCTCGAGCTCCCGCCTTTACCAGACGTGGCAGATCACTTCGCCGCCGAGCCCGGCCTGCTTCGCTTCCTTGTCGGTCAGAACCCCCCTCGACGTGGACAGGACCGCGGTCCCGAGCCCGCCCAGGACCCGCGGGATCTCGGTCTTCGGGACGTAGATCCGGCGGCCGGGGGTCGAGATCCGGCGCAGCCCCTGGATCACCGGCTGCTCGGCCGGCGTGTACTTGAGGAAGATCCGGATCACGTTCTGCTTCTTATCCTCGACGATCTTGAACCCGCGGATGAACTTCTCGCGGTGCAACACCTCGGCCAGCGCCCGCTTGATGTTCGAGGACGGAATGTCCACGAAGCGCTTCTTGGCCTGGATCGCGTTGCGGATGCAGGTCAGGTAATCTGCGATCGGATCGGAGACGGACAACTCACAACCTCCTCGGACTCGGTTCCAGCTCGCCGGCGGGCTCGCCCGTCAAGCGGTTCACCAGCTCGCCTTGATGATCCCCGGGATCTCTCCCTTCAGGGCCAGTTGGCGGAAGCAGATGCGGCACATGCCGAACTGCCGCATGAACGCCCGCGCCCGGCCGCAGCGGCGGCACCGGGTGTACGCCCGAACACTGAACTTCGGCGTCCGCTTGCACTTCGCGATCCAGGACTTCTTGGCCAAAACTCACCTCTCTACCGACGGAAAGGCATCTTCATCAAGCGGAGGAGCTCTCTCCCCTCCTCGTCGCTGCTGGCACTGGTCACGATGGTGATGTTCATCCCCCGGATCTTGTTCACCTTGTCGTAGTCGATCTCGGGAAAGATGATCTGCTCGGTGAATCCGAGCGAGTAGTTCCCGTGGCCGTCGAATGACTTGTCCGGGAGCCCACGGAAGTCACGGATGCGCGGCACCGCCACGTTGACCAGCCGATCGTAGAACTCGTACATCCGGGTCCCGCGCATGGTCACCGCGGCGCCCACCGCCTGGTTCTCGCGCAGCTTGAAGTTCGAGATCGACTTCTTCGCTTTCCGGACCGCCGGCCGCTGGCCGGTGATCGTCTTCAGATCCTCGACGGCGGCGTCGAGGTTCTTCGAGTCCTGGATCGCGTCGCCGACCCCCATGTTCACCACGATCTTGGTGATGCGGGGAGCCTGCATGACGCTCTTGTAGCTGAACCGCTTCATCAGCGCCGGCACGACCTCGCTCTCGTACTCCACTTGCAACCTGGGCTTCATTCCGTTCCTCCGGGGTTCTAGTCGCCTAGGCCCGTGAGATCATCTCGTCGCACTTCTTGCACACCCGCTCCTTGACGCCATCGGCCAGCCGCTTGTGGCCGACCCGGGTGGGCTTCCCGCACTTGGGACAGACCACCATGACGTTGGAGACGTGGATGGGCGCTTCCTTTTCCAGAATTCCTCCCTGGGGGTTCTTCTGGGTCGGGCGCGTATGCCGTTTGATGAAGTTCACCTTCTCGACGATGACGCGGCTGCGATCGGGAAAGGTCTTGAGCACCTTTCCGCGCTTGCCCTTGTCCTCGCCGGAGATGACTTCGACCGTATCGTTCTTGGCCACGTTCATCGCTGATCGAACCTCGCTCACGCTCTGCGCCGCCGGCCCCGAGCTCAGATGACCTCGGGGGCAAGGGAGATGATCTTCATGTATTCCTTCTCCCGGAGCTCCCTCGCCACCGGGCCGAAGATGCGCGTACCGCGCGGCTCTTTCTGCTCGTTGATGAGCACCGCCGCGTTGTGATCGAAACGGATGTAGGAACCGTCCTTGCGGCGATGTTCCTTCCGGGTGCGGATGATCACCGCCTTGGCCACGTCGCCCTTCTTGACGGCGGCGCCGGGCAAGGCGTCTTTGACCGCGACCACCACGACATCACCGATGGCGGCATACCGCCTGCCACTTCCCCCCAGCACCTTGATGCACTGGGCGACCCGTGCCCCGGAATTGTCCGAGATGGTCAGCATGGTCCTGAGCTGAATCATGACTCTTCGCTCCCGGCTCCCTGAGGGCTACTTCGCCCGCTCCACGAATTCCACGAATCGCCAGCACTTGTCCTTGCTGATGGGCCGCGTCTCCATGAACGCGATCACATCGCCGTTCCGGCACTGGTTTTCCTCGTCGTGCACCTTGAATCGCTTCCGGCGCCGGATGTAGCGCTTGTAGACGGGGTGCCGGACCAATCGCTCGATCTGGACGACCACCGTCTTCTGCATCTTGTCCGAGACCACGGTCCCGACTCGGAGCTTCTTTTTCGCGCGATCGACCTCGCTGGTCGTTACCTCTTCCATACTCTCCGCTCTGATTTCCCGGCCCTCGCCGTCGCTACTGGCCTTCACCGTGGCTCTTGCTGCCCGTCGTGGCTACTTGGCCTTGGCCGGCGCCTTGGTCCGGCCGGCCGACTTGGCCCGGGGCGCCGACTTGGCCCTTCCGGCCGCCTTCGCCTTGGGAACCGACCTGGTCTTGGGCTTGGCCTTGGGCTTGGCTTTCGCCTTCGCCTTTGGAGCCGACTTGGCCTTGGCCTTGGCTTTCGCCTTGGCCTTGACCGGCTTTGCCTTGCCCTCGGCCATCGTCTTCCCCGACGACTCGGTCTTCGCCTCGCCGAGCGGGCGGATTCCCCGCTGATGCTCTTCGAGGACGGTCATCAAGCGCGCGAGATCCCGCCGGGTCTCGCGGATCTTGAGTGGGTTGTCGAGCTGCCGCATCGAGTTCCGGAAACTCAGATTGAACAGCTCTTCCCGCAAGTCCTTGATCTTCGTCTTCACCTCGTCCACGGACATCTCGCGGACGCGGCTCACGTGCAGTTCACGCATCCCCGCCTACTCTCCTTCGAGCTCTTCGCGGGTCACGAACCGCGTGCGGAGCGGCAGCTTGGACGCGCCCAGCTGCAGCGCCCGGCGCGCCATCGGCTCGTCGATTCCCTCGATCTCGAACATGACTCGTCCCGGCTTCACCACCGCGACCCAGTGCTCCGGCGAGCCCTTGCCCTTGCCCATACGGGTCTCGGCCGGCTTCTGGGTCACGGGCTTGTGGGGAAAGATCCGGATCCAGATCTTGCCGCCGCGCTTCACCTCGCGGGTGATCGCGACGCGCGCCGCCTCGATCTGGCGGTTGCTCACCCAATGCGGCTCGAGCGCCTGCAAGCCGAACTTGCCGAAGGCGACCGTGGCCCCGCGGAGCGCGATCCCCCGCCGGCGGCCGCGCTGCTGCTTCCTGTGCTTGACCCGCTTCGGGCTGAGCATGGCTTCCTAGCTCCCCGTCGTCACCGGTGCGACGGCTGGCACCGGCGCAGCCGGCGTTCCCGGCGCGGCCGGCGTTCCCGGCGCGACCGGTGTCCCCGGCGCGGCCGGTGTCCCCGCTCCGACCGGCGCTCCCGTGCCGGTGATGGCCGATTGCCGCGGCCGGAGCCGAGCCTGCCGCTCGGCAGGTGCGGCCTCGGCCGTGGTCTCGTTCCCGAGCACTTCGCCATGGAAGATCCAGGTCTTGACCCCGATACAGCCGTAGGTCGTATGGGCCGTGGCGAGTGCGAAATCGATGTCCGCGCGCAGCGTGTGCAGAGGCACGCGCCCGTCCCGGTACTGCTCGCTCCGCGCCATTTCCGAGCCGCCCAGGCGCCCCGAGCACGCGACTCGGATGCCGAGCGCACCCGAGCGCCGGGCCGCGGTCAGGGCCTTCTTCATCGCCCGCCGGAACGACACTCGCTGCTCGAGCTGCCGGGCGATGTGCTCGGCCACGAGCTGCGCGTCGGCGTCCGGCCGGCGGACTTCTTCGATGTTCAAGAGGATCTGCTTGCCGGTGATGTGCTGGAGCTCATCCCGAAGCTGGTCCACCTGCTGCCCCCGCCGCCCGATCACGATCCCCGGCCGCGCCGTGCGGATGGTGACCGTCACCTTCTCCGCCGCGCGCTCGATCAGGATCTTCGACACGCCGGCTTGACTGAGGCGCGTTTTCAGGTACTTGCGGATGAACAGGTCTTCCTCCAAGAGGTTCGCGTAGTCCCGCTTCGCGAACCACTTGGAGTCCCAGGTCTTGATGATCCCCAATCGGAATCCGATCGGGTTCGTCTTCTGGCCCAAAAGCTTCTCCTAGCCGGCCGAGACCGGCTCGTCCTTGGTTGCGACCACGATCGTGATGTGGCTCATCCGCTTCAAGATCGGGTACACCCGGCCCTGCGCGCGGGGCCGGAACCGCTTCATGGTCGGGCCGTCCCCAACCGTGGCCGCGCGGACCACCAGGTCGTGGATCTCGAGCTTGTTTTCCTTCTGCACCGCGTTCGAGACCGCCGACTTGAGGGTCTTGTTGATCGTCTTGGCCACCCGCTTCGGGAGGAACGTGAGCAGGTCGGTGGCATGCTCGACGCTCTTGCCCCGGATCATGGACAGCACCTGGTTCGCCTTGCGGGGCGAACACCGTACGTATTTGGTGACCGCTCTGGCCTGCATCTCCGACTCCTACTTCCGGACCGACTTCTTCTCAGTCTTGCCGGTGTGGCCACGGAAGAGCCGCGTGGGCGAGAACTCGCCCAGCTTGTGCCCGACCATGTTCTCGCTGATGTAGATCGGGATGAACTTGTTGCCATTGTGCACGGCCAGCGTATGGCCCACGAACTCCGGCGGGATGGTCGACCGGCGCGCCCAAGTCTTCACCACCCGCTTCTCGTTCTTCTTGTTCATGAACGAAATGCGGGCGAACAGCTTCTCGTCGATGAACGGACCCTTTTTGAGCGATCGCGTCATTCTTCACCCTTACCCGCGGCGCTTCTTGCGTCGGCTGACGATCATCCTGTCGGACGGCTTCTTCTTGCGAGTCTTGTAGCCCTTGGCCGGCACGCCGGTCGGGCTGCAGGGATGGCGCCCGCCCGAGCTCTTGCCTTCCCCACCGCCCATCGGATGGTCGTGCGGATTCATGGCCACGCCGCGCACCCGCGGCCGATTCCCGAGCCAGCGGCTCCGGCCGGCCTTTCCGGACACGATGTTCTCGTGATCCAGATTGCCCACCTGGCCGATGGTGCACATGCACTCCAGGTTGAACTTGCGCACCTCGCCCGAGCGCAGCCGCACGAGGGCGTTCTGCCCTTCCTTGGCCACGACCTGGCAGTAGGTGCCCGCCGAGCGCGCCACCTGGCCGCCCTTGCCGGGGAAGAGCTCGACGTTGTGAACGTTGGATCCGAGCGGCACGCGCCTGAGCGGCATCGCGTTCCCGGGCCGGATCTCCACCGTCTCCGAATCGCCGGAGAGGAGGGGATCGCCCACTTTCAGCCCGGCCGGAGCCAGGATGTAGCGCTTCTCGCCGTCGACGTAGTGCAGGAGCGCGATCCGCGCCGAGCGATTCGGATCATATTCGATCGAATGCACCTTGGCCGGCACGCCGTTCTTGTCCCGCCGGAAGTCGATGATCCGGTAGAGGCGCTTGTGGCGACCGCCGATCCGCCGCTGGGAGATGTTCCCATGGTTGTTGCGTCCGCCGGTACGCGGCAGCCCGCGCACGAGCGACCGCTCGGGCACCGTCTTGGTGATCTCCTCGAAGTCCGACACCGTGCGGAACCGCAGGGTCGGAGTCACCGGCTTGAACTTCTTGATCCCCATGATCGATCTACACCTGCTCCAGGAGTTACACCTGCTCGAAGAGTTCGATCGTCTGGCCTTCCGCGAGCGTCACGACCGCCTTCTTCCAGGCGGACCGGTGGCCGGCGTACCGGCCGACGCGCTTCGGCTTGCCGTCGTAGTTGAGAGTCCGCACCGTCCGCACCTTCACGCTGAAGATCTCCTCGACCGCCTTGCCGATCTCGATCTTGTTCGCATCGGGCGCGACCTCGAAGAGATAGACGTTGCTCTTCTCTCGGAGCCGCGTGCCCTTCTCGGTGATGAGGGCGCGATGAACGACCTGCCGGGCATCCCTCATATCCGCACCACCTCTCGGATTTTCTCGAGTCCGTCCATCTCGAAGACGATGGCTTCGCTCTGCATGACCACGTACGGGTTCAGCTCCCGCACCGGGATCGTCTGGAGATTGGCGATGTTCCGGCCCGAGAGATAGGCGTTGGTCCGGTGCTCGCCCAGGACCAGGAGGCAGCGCTTCTCACCGGTGCCGATCTTCTTCATGAGCCCGGCGAGATCGCGAGTCTTCGGTGCCGGGAAATCCAGCACGTCCACCACCGTGATCGCCAAGTCGGCCGCCCGGGCCGAGAGCGCCGAACGCAGCGCGAGCGCGCGCACCTTCCGCGGCAAGGTGTAGTTGTAGCTCCGCGGCCGCGGTCCGAAGGCGCGCCCGCCATGGCGCCAGATCGGGGACCGATTCGAGCCCTGCCGCGCCCGCCCGGTGCCCTTCTGCCGCCACGGCTTCCGGCCGCCGCCCGAGACCTGCGCGCGAGTCTTCACACTCGCCGTTCCCTGGCGCTGATTCGCGAGATAGCAGCGCACCGCCTCCCAGAGCGCGTGCTCGTGGATCGGCTGCCCGAAGACTTCCTCCGGCAGCTGCACGATGCCGCGCTCCTCGCCCTTGGCGGTGAAATGCTTGGCTTTCATCTCTTGCTTTCTGGTTCTTCGAACTCGCCCGGATCGATCCCCCGACCCGCGGCTACTTCTTCTTCTTGGCGCCCTTGGTGCCGCCGGTGGTCTTGGCCGCGACCTGGATCTTGATCCCAGCGGCATGCCGCTGCCGGCGAATGCTCGCCTGGATGGCCGGCCGCACGAGCACGATGCCGTTCATCGCGCCCGGCACCGCCCCCAAGACCCAGATCAAGTGCGAATCCGGATCGACCCCCACCACCTTCAGGTTCCGCACCGTCTGGCGGACGCCCCCCATCCGGCCGGGGAGCTTCTTGCCCTTCCAGACTTCACTCGGATCTTCGCTCGACCCCACCGACCCCGGCATGCGCCCGGTCTTGGAGCCGTGGCTATCGTAGCCGCCGGTGAAGTTGTAACGCTTCATGACCCCTTGGAAGCCCTTGCCCTTGTTGGTCCCGATCACGTCGACCAGGGTCCCGGGCTCGAACTGGGCCACCGTCAACTCTTGTCCGACCGTGAGCTCGCCGCCGTTCGGCCCCTTCACCGGTGCGAACTCGCGCAGTGTCCGCCGCGGCTCGACGCCCTGGGCCTTGTAATAGCCCGCGAGCGGCTTCGAGGTGTGCTTCGGCTTCCGGTCTCCGGCTCCCAGCTGCACCGCGGCATAGCCATCGGTCTCGACGGAGCGCATGCGCACGACCGTGTTCGGCTTGGCCTCGAGGATGGTCACGGGGACCACCCTTCCGTCCGCCTCGAACACCTGCGTCATGCCTACTTTTCTGCCGATCAGGCCCGGCATCGCCGACTCCTCTCTCGCGCGGCGCCCCGCTCTCGGAGCGCCCCGACCTTACATCTTGATTTCGACATCCACTCCGGCCGGCAGATCCAGGCGCATGAGCGCATCGATCGTCTGCGGCGTCGATTTGATGATGTCGATCAGGCGCTTGTGCACCCGCATCTCGAACTGCTCGCGCGACTTCTTGTCCACGTGCGGCGAGCGCAGCACGGTGTAGACGTGCCGGCGGGTGGGCAGCGGCACCGGACCCCGAGTGGTCGCGCCGGTCTCGCGCGCGGTGCGCACGATGTCCCCCGCCGACTTGTCGATCATCGCGTGATCGTACGACTTGAGCTTGATGCGGATCTTCTGGTTTTCCCCGGCCATCGTGCGCTTTCCTTCTCTCCGTACTCCGTTGCGGTGGCTCGATCCTATTCGAGGATCTTGCCCACCACGCCGGCACCCACCGTCCGCCCACCCTCACGGATGGCGAACCGCAGCCCTTCCTCCATCGCGATCGGCGTGATCAACGTCCCCACGATCGACACGTTGT
>Ga0105340_1001044_pt1 | contig 12775 bp, 9 predicted proteins | sample EasRivMeERMLT700_FD_89676 | JGI IMG/M metagenome (GOLD analysis project Ga0105340, IMG submission 89676) | Soil microbial communities from meander-bound floodplain in the East River, Colorado, USA - East River MetaG ERMLT700 | ecosystem: Environmental > Terrestrial > Soil > Floodplain | place... | reverse complement strand
TATTTCCCATTGACGGTGAACACGGGAGTCCCCTTCGCGGCATCCCATGCTTTTTCGAGATCAGAAATTTTTCGGGCCGATATCTCAAACAGTCGGTGAACTTTCGAGACGAGCGCCCGCGCTGTAAGTTTGTTGTCGATCTTCATCGCCATACGACTGACTAAAGCCTCCGCAGATGAAATCCGCCGTCCACGTTGATCACTTCGCCGGTGCTGTAGCTCAGCAGGCCCTGGGCGATGGCGGCGACTGCCTTGCCAACGTCCTCGGGTTTACCCCAGCGCTGAATGGGTGTCACACCCTGCTTAAACAACGCGTCGTATTTCTCTTTCACGGCTGAAGTCATGTCAGTCTCGATGATTCCTGGCCTGATTTCGTAAACGCCGATGCCATGTTCCGCCAATCGCGCCGCGAACAAGGGTGTCAACATTGCGAGCGCGGCCTTGGAAACGCAGTAGTCCCCGCGATTCACCGATGCTGTGTAGGCGCTCACTGAAGTGATCGTGACGATTTTCGGCGCGTACGTCTTGTCCGACGCATTGCGGACTTGCTCGATCATCCAGTTCGCCGCGAGTTGCGTCAAAAAATATGGTCCCTTGACGTTGATGTTGATGAGCCGGTCGAAGCTCTCTTCGCTCGCCTCCAGTATGTCTGCGCGCACTTCAGGCGCGACACCGGCGTTGTTCACCAGCAAATCCAGCCGGCCAAACTTCTTGCGCGTAAACTCAATCAGCCTCCGGCGATGCTCTCCGTTCGAAATGTCTGCCTGACAAACTTCAGCGCGAATCTTTCGCTTTGAATTGGTCGCAGCCTCCACACATTCGCGGCTCGTTTGCTCCGCGGCCTTCTGATTTCCGGCGTAATTGATGACCAAATCGTATCCGAGCGCGGCCAATTCAAGCGCGATCCCGCGGCCAATGCCGCGCGACGCGCCTGTAATCAGGGTCACCGGATTCACTCAGCCGCAAAATAGAAGGTTGCCCGGCGCAGAAAAGGCAAATCTGGCTCACTTCGCCTTTCGCTTGTCCTCGACTTTGGTTGGCGCATCGATTTCGTTGCCGTCGAGTTCGATCTCTCCGGCTTGTTCCTCGATGCGAATGCCGACAGATTGCTTCCGCGCATCAGCGCTGCGCGTGTCGCGGATGACGTTGTTCTTGAAAACAAGATTCTTCGTTTCACCGCGCACGCGAATGCCCGCGGCTGCCGCCTTCGCACCATTGTTCTCAATCAGGTTGTTCTCCAGCCGGTTGCGGTGCGCCGCCATCCCTGCGGTTTCGTTGCGGAAGAACACGCCGTCCTGATGATTTGCGCGCACTTCATTCTCCCGGAGCAGATTGTCAGTGTCCTTGTGTCCAATCGAAATGCCGAAGCGGCCATTGTTTTCGAGCACATTTTTTTCGAACAACCCATGGCGCACGCGCCAGCAGAGGAACAGCCCGTCCTCGCCATTGCCGCGCGCGACGCATTCGCGGACCACGGGCCGCTGCGAGCCGCTTCCCGGATGAAATCCGAGTCCCGCATTGTTTTCGCTCGTGCAACCGCGCAGCAGCACATCATTGGATTGCTGAAAGCTGATTCCGTCGCCGTGGTAATTGCGCACAACGCAGTTGTCGATCACCGTCCCAAAGCCGCGGTACAAAAAAACTCCCGCGCCACGGCAACCGTTCAGCGAAACATTTTCCTCCTTGTTTCCATCAATCGTGAGGTTTTCCACGCGCACACCTTCCAAATCGTACCCGCTGACAACCGGAAACACCGTCGCCGCCTGCGCTTTGTTGGCCACCATGCAATCCGCATTGAGCGGCTTGTCGATCGAGAACGTATTTCCGTTCTGGCCGGTGATACGAGCGACCGTCGTGTGAAAGCCTCCTGAGCCCTTGTCCCAAATCGCCACGCCGTGCCCCACCTTGAAACCGTCCGCCTTTTCGACCGTGATTTGCTCCTCACCAAAATCGCCGTCAATGGCAAGCGGTGAAACGGCCCCCTTGGCTTTGCGCAGGATGGTTTTGCCCGGCGTCCCGCGCACGGTTACATGCGAGCGCAGGTGCAGCGAATCGTGCATCGCGTACTCACCAGGACCGATCTCGACCACGCCCCCGCCAAGCCCCCCGACATAATCAACCGCCGCCTGCAACGCTCGATTATCGACGCCAATGATATCGGCATCGCGCAGGCCGAGAGTCACTCGCGCCCGCTCCTTCATCTTCGAATGCATCGCCCGCGGAAGTTGCCGCTCATCCGGGCGAGGTGAAAAGTCTGAGGCGAAGATGCTTAGCCCGAGGCCAACGAAACAGAGAGAGAAGATTTTCATAAGCACGGTTCTGGTTCGCCGTAGCATGCCACAGCTCGCGGCCGACAAACAAGCCTTGTTGGTTTGACGAACCCGTGCCGGCATGCCGAAGCGGGTCACGACGCTGGCGGTCACTTCTCATTTGCCGTGAAGATTGCTTCGTCACGCAGCCCAGGACACACATCGCGCCAAATCCGCATGCTGAGCAAGCGATTGCCGTGTTTCCCAACTACGAAGGTAATCGACAATTTCCGAATACGTGGCCGATTTCTCGAAATAACCTTTGCTGCCCAAATCGCGCGCGCGCAGGCGGTCTTCCAGCAATGCGGATGAACTTAACATGACGGCGGGCACTTCGGACATGTTGTCTCGCACCCATTCCAGTACGTCGAGCCCACCCATGCCCGGCATTTTGATATCCAGCACCAGCATGTCGGGCACCGGCAACTCGGCGGCTTTCGCTCGGCGCAAATAGTCCAGAGCCTCGGACCCCCTCGCGCAATGCAAGAAGCTCCAGTGGGCCATTTGCTTTGCGCACAAGGCGCGCCGTAGAAGGAACGCCACGTCCTCATCGTCATCGACGTGCAACAATAGACGTGGGCTCCTGGGCCCAACCGGCCGATTCCCAGGGCCGGAATCGCACCGGCGGGCGTGCATTTGCAAAGCCAGTTCCATGAAGACGCCAAAAAGCAGGAACCTTGCCGCCCTCGCGAAGGCTCCCTGCATCGCGGTTTTGAGTCGCCAGTGAACCGGTTTGGCTGCATTATCCCGGTTGATGCCCGATGAGATGTTAGCGGGGTTAACGATCTTAATCGTCGAAGATGAGGCGCTGCTCCGAAAGCAAATTGCGGCGCGTTTGCAAACCCTGGGCGCCGAAGTGAGCCTTGCTGATACACTCGCGGCGGCGCGCAAATCCATCAGTGCGACGAACTTCGATCTGGCGCTGCTGGACGTGAATCTCCCCGACGGCCGCGGAACGGATTTGTTACAGGAGAAACTTTTCCCGGCGAGCACTGGAGTGGTCGTCATGACCGCGACAGGAGCTGTCACCGGGGCGGTGGAAGCGATGCGCCTGGGTGCTGTGGACTACCTCGTCAAGCCCTTTGATCCCGCCGAGTTGCCGCTGGTAATGGAACGCGCGCGGCGTGCACGCCAGGCGGCGCGGATCGAGGAGCATCGACGCGATGAATCAGACTTCCTTTTTGGGGAGGCGTTGGCGGGCCTGGAAACGCAGTTGGAAAAAATCCTGGTCGCGGACCGTCGCGTGCAAGGCGCCCTGGCGCCTATCCTCATCCAGGGGGAGACCGGCACTGGCAAAACCACGATCGCGCGGTGGATTCATCGACGCGGACCGCGTGCGGCGCGGCCCCTGGTGGAAGTGAATTGTTCTGCGCTGCCGGAAGCCCTGGCGGAATCCGAGCTGTTCGGCCACGAGCGCGGGGCCTTCACGGACGCGCGCACGGCCCGCATGGGCCTGTTCGAGGCGGCCGACGGGGGCACGCTGTTTTTGGACGAATTACCAAGCCTTCCGCTGCCATTGCAGGCCAAGGTGCTCAGCGCGATTGAAGACCACAAAATCCGCCGCGTGGGCGGCAACAAAATGATTTCTGTCGATGTCCGGCTCATCGCCGCGACGAATCGCGATTTGAAAGACTCCGTCGCGCAGGGCCGGTTTCGGGAAGACCTGTTGCACCGGCTGGACCTCTATCGCGTCAATATCCCTTCACTGCGGGAGCGCGGCGGCGACATCCTGAAGCTGGCCGAACTTTTTGCGAGTCGCTTGTGCCAGCGCCATCGGTTGCCAGCGAAAAAAGTTAGTCCCGAAGGACAGCGTCGATTGCTCTCGTATCACTGGCCCGGGAACGTCCGCGAGTTGGCGCACGAGGTTGAGCGCGAAATCGTTTTTGGAGAGAGCGAGGAACTTGAGTTTCATCAATTCGCATCCGCGCTGGGCATTGCGAGCGCTTCCAAAGAAAGCGAGAGCGCAGGCTGGTTAAGCAAAGATTTTCAGTTTGAAAATTTCTCACTCGATGCCGCGATTAACGAACTGATTCGTTTGGCGATGGAACGCAGCGAGGGCAATGTTTCGGCTGCGGCGCGCCTGCTTGGGGTGCCGAGAGATTTTGTTCGATACCGGCTCGGACTGAAAACGCGCAAGCCGGGTGGGAACTAGTTCCCATTTGTTTTGGGATTGTATTCCCAAATCGAGGCAGGATGCCCGCGATGGAAACCTGGAAAATTTATTTCCGATCTCGGACTTGAACATCGTCAATGTGCTGGCACTCTCGGTGCTATAGGACGTTGGATTGGAAGCGGACGGCGACTGCTTTTGATAGAAAAAAACAGAAGTCATCTCAACGAACATGAAATTCACAAGCGTGCTCGCAGTTTTTGTCGGAGTAGGCTTGTCCTTCGCGGCAACCTTGGGCTTCGCGCAGGCGCTTCCACCCGCGCCGCTGCCGCCCCTGGAGGCTGCGCCTGTCGACCTTGTGGATCCGGCCAATCTCTTGCCGCCAATCCTCGACCTCTTGCCAAAAGCAGTCCCGCTCATTCCCGACCGTCCCATCGTGATTCCGCCGGTACCCTTGCTACAGCAAGTCAATCTGCCCCTGGCGCCCGAGCGCCCGCCGTCGCCCGATCGTCCGGTCCTGGCTTCAGGCGTGAAGGATCTGGTGAGAGACTTCCAGACGGCCCGCCAGGATTTCCTCACCAGTCAGCAGGAGCTATTGCGACAATTGAAAACAGCCACGCAGGAACAGCGCGCCGTGATCCGTGCACAGCTAAAGGAAAACCTGGAAGCATGGAAGGAAGCGCAGAAAGCGCACATTCAGGAACTGCGCGAGCAAGCCAAAGAGATTATCAGTAATGTCCCGGACCTTCGCGAGGTGATCGATGCAGGAAAACCCGATGGTATTCCAAAATAAGTGCGTGGGCCACCGCGGCTGATTTGCCGGCGGAGATTTGATCCAGATGTTTTATTCGCGCGCGCCCCAAAACCCGCGCAGCTATTTCCGTCTTGTCGTTGGCCCGCTGGCTATCGCGTTCTGTTTGTCGGTTAACCGCGCAGCCGCGCAAACCAATGAATTCCTCCCGGACGTGCCGTCAATTTGGGAAAAGTCTCTGAATTTGCGCGGGGGATTCGGCTACAAAGACAATCTTTTACTTAGCCGGACCAATCGCGAGGAGAGTCCTTTGATTCTAAGCGGCCTTGACTTCTCGCTCTATCGTCTGCCGCTGGACGGCAAACAGTTCACACTTTTTATCACGGGCGAAGACACGAGATTCCTGGACGGGCGCGAGGTCAAATCCGAGCAGTACGCGGCCGCCCTGGCGGAGTTCACGATGGACCTTGGGCCGAACTGGAATGCCGGCGCCCTCGCGCAATACGTCTATCAGGATCAGATTTTCGACGTCTCCACGATCGAAGCGACCGCTGGACCAGTGAGAGTTCAGGGACATCGTATCGGCCTTTGGCCCTCTGCGCGGTGGAACTTCCGCAAGGATTTTTGGCTGCAAGCCGAACCGCGCATGAGCCGCCAATTTTATAAGGAACCGCTCGACGATTACTGGGAGCCGGGCGGAAAGTTGACCCTGGGTCACGACTACGGTTTCCGATCGACCGTCTCGCTTGGATACGCGGTCGCGCAGCTCATCTTCGACACGCGTGAACAATTGGCCCTCGATGGCACCGTCCTGCCCGGCCAACCACTGGAATACACACAACACGAACCAGAAGTCTCGATCCGCCATAATTGGGACGCCAAACGCCGCTGGCGGACCATGACTCGCCTGAGCTTTCAACTGAACGACGATAATGGCCCGGGATTTTTCGATTATCATCGATACCAGGCGGCGCAGCAGGTTCGTTACGTCAACGGCAGTTGGGATCTAAAGGCGTCGGGCAAAGTTTCCTATTATGACTTCCCGCATCAACCAGCCACACTCTCCAATCCTTCCTCGCGCGAGAAAACTCTCCTGACGTTTTTGTTCCGCGGAGACAGAAAACTGATGAAGCACTTGAAAATCTTCGCGGAATTCGAGCACGAACGCTCGCTATCGAACCGGCCAAGCGAAGAATATCGGGTGAACAGAATTGTCGGCGGCATTGACGTGGAACTGTGAGATACCCTAGGATGAAAAGATAGCGGTCAACTCATGAGGTCCTTGATGTACGGGTCTGCCTCAAAGAAGTAACATGGAAACACTTCCCCGGCTTCAACCGCCAGTGCTCAGCTCGCGCCGTTTGCCGGTGCTGGTGGTGGGTCTCACGCTGGCGGTGTTTGCCGCGGTGATCTATTTGGGAGCATTGCATTTGCGCAAATCTCTTCAGGCGCAGATCGCTGGTCGAGATGCCGAGGTTCTTTACGCAGTCGCCCTCATGCAGCAACTCAGGAGTGACGAAGGAACTGAGTTGGGCGGAGAAATCGAGCACGTCGCCGATCAGTTGAATGTCATATTGGAGATCTCGAAATTGAAAGGGGTCATCGCGGCCCGCCTCTTTGACGGGCAGGGGAAGTTTACGCTGGCGTTTCCAGCGCACGTTTCCGAGGCCAGTCTTTCTGCCGGGCAATTAGCCGATCTGCAGTTGCTAAAACCGGGCAGTCGTTTTTATCCAAAGGCGTCCGTGGACGCGTTTTTCACCATCAGCAGCCCAGCAGCACCGCCGACCGCTCCGCTCCTGGAGGTCAACATCCCCTTGCATCGCAAAGACCCCCAATCCAGGCTTCTCGCGGTCGCGCAATTTATTATGGACGGAGAAGCGATCGCCAGGGAATTTGCGGCTCTCGATCGCAGTTTGCTGGTTCAAGGTGGGGCTGTTTTTGTTGCTGGCGGTCTGATTATCGCGATCGCGCTCGCGTGGGCTTTTCGCCGTCTCCAGAAAGCTGGCCGCGTCGTTTTTGAACGTACAGAGAAGCTGCTTCGCGCGAACGAAGAATTGGCCCTTGCCGCGAAAACTTCCGCTGTCGGCGCCGTCACCGCGCATTTGATTCACCGCCTGAGCAATCCCCTTTCCGGGTTGCGGGAGTTTGTCACCACTCGCGGTGGTGAGAACGACGCTGACTGGAGCGAAGCTGCCGCCACCGCGCGTGAGATGCAAAACCTGGTCGCTGAAATCATTCGCTTGCTGAGTGAGGAACAGACGTTGGATCGATATGAGATCAACTTCGCGGAACTGGGCCAGATCATCATCGGAAGAGTTCAAGCAGTGGCCGACCAGGCCGGCGTGCGTTTTACCAGTGCTGTCGCCACGGAGGGCGTGCTGGGCAATCGTGAAGCCAGCCTCACCGGGCTGATTTTGGAGAACCTCGTCCGGAATGCCATTGAAGCAACCCCCTCTGGTAAGGAAGTATCTCTGGCCATAACGTGCGCCGGCGGGAATCTCGTGTGCGAAGTGCGCGACGAAGGCGGCGGAATCCCGGAGTCGCTCCAGTCGAATCTTTTCACCCCGTGCAGGTCGCGCAAAGCTGGCGGGCACGGCATCGGTCTGGCCATTTGCAAACAATTGGCGAGCCACCTGGGCGCTAACCTGGAACTTAAAAGCACGGGCGTATCCGGGTCCGTTTTCGCGCTGAGGCTGGCAATACCCGTTTCTGAAGAACCTCTGCTCGTTTCGGACAGTCGCGCGACTTGAATCCCCAGCCTGGGTTGAGGAATGAGAACCACTGTCGTATCTGTGTTCCGATGCGCCCTCTCGCTGCTTTTGCTCGCCGCGTCGCTGGAGTTATCGGCTGCCAACGTCCCTGAGCGCTGGCGCTGGTCGAATCCAACTCCTCACGGTGGAAATATCTTCGACATGGCTTATGCGTTCGGCCTGACCGTAGCGGTAGCCGAACGAGGGCAGATATATACCAGCGAAGATTTGCGCTCGTGGACGCCCCGGGAGAGCCGCACCACCAACTCGCTGCGCGCGGTCACCTTCTTCGGCGGCCGCCTGATCATCACGGGCGAACGCGGCATCGTGCTCTTTGCGGAATCCCTCGAGCAATTCCGGCAGATTGACCTTGGGACTTCAGACTGGCTCGAAAGCGTCGCCGCGTCCGACAACCTTGCCGTTGCAGTGGGAGATCGCGGCGCCATTTACACCAGCGACAACGGCACCAACTGGCAGCGGCGAAGCACATCGATCACGAACTGGCTCCGTGGCGTGGCCTATGGCTCGGGAATGTTCGTGGCGGTCGGCGAGAATGGCACTATCGCCACAAGCCTCAATGGCAGCACCTGGACAAGGCAATCCAGCTCCACCTCGCGCCGCCTCACTCGTGTCGCTTTCATCGAAGACCGCTTCTGGGCCGTAGGCGACGGCGGGATCACTCTGGCCAGTCCGCTTCTGGGCATTGGCTCATGGAGCGTCGTGACGAGCGGTGCGACCAATTCGCTCTTTGCGGTCAGCGGCAATCCGAACACGCGCCTTCTGGTCGGCAATGGAGAGGTGCGACTGCGCAACGAGAATCTGAACTGGTCAAATCAGCGCAGTTCTTCGCTGCCTTACCCCGCGCCGAACTGGACCTTTTACAATGCGCTTTGGGAGGGGAGCCTCTACTTCATTTCGGGTCGTTCCGGAATGATGCTTGAAGGATTTCAAACCAATTCTTCAAGCCCACATCTTTGGATCAATCGCACCCAGCCCATTCGCAACTGGCTTTGGGAACTCCGGCACGTCTCAAATTTTTACGTGGCCGTTGGCTATTTTGGAACGGTGCTGACAAGCCCAAATGGCATCGATTGGGACCTGGAATTGGTCCCCAACTCGGTGACGAACGCGACGTTCTTTGGCGTCGGCGGAACCACGAACATGTTGCTGGCCGTTGGTGACAGGGGGCGCATCATACTTAGCCCAAACACCGTCACGAACCTCGTTTTTACAAATTCCAACGGCACTTTGACCACGAATGAGGCGAGCACGCTTGGCATTGTTTGGCATGCCGTGCCGCGCCCTGTTACCAACGACCTGCAGGGAATCGCGACGCTGGGCGATCAGTTCATTGTGACCGGCGGTAATGGAACTGTGCTGACGAGCCCCGACGGGACCAATTGGACGCGACGTTCCGCGACCACTAGCGCGTTCCTTTCCGGCGTTGCGTCGTTTCCCGGCGGCGCAGTCGCTGTCGGTTCCCGTGGCGCTATTCTCACCAGCACGAACGGGATCGCATGGGCGCCTCGCGCCTCGGGCACCACCAACTGGCTTTATCGCGTTCGCTATCTTGGCGGCGGGCTTATCGCCGTGGGACAAAACGGAACGATACTTACGAGCAATGACGGAATTTCCTGGACAGCGCGCGCGAGCGGAACAACCAGTTGGCTCAACGATGCGATCTTGTTGGATGATACGTGGTTCATCGTTGGCAACCAGGGGGCCGTGCTGGCGAGCACGAACACAATTCTTTGGCGCGGCATTGGCACCATTACCGAAAAATCACTTTACGGGATCGCCCATGACGGACGGGGGCAACTGGTCGTTGCCGGTGTCGAAGGAGCCATCATCCGCAGCCAGGTCGTTCCGGATCTTTCGCCGGTTGAGTTCGTCGAGTTCGGGCGTGCCACCAATCACAATCTATACCTGATTTCGGGCAAGCCCGACCAACGCTTCCGCATTGATGCGTCATCGTCGTTCACGAATTGGACAAGCGGTCCGGTCCTGGAATTCCTGGACAACTCAGGGACGCTCCTCTTTCTGGAAGACACCGGGACGAATGCGCCGTCACGCGAGTTCTACCGCGCTACACTGGCCGAGTGACAATTAATCCCGGTGCGACGATTGATCGTGCCAGGCAAGGCCAAAAGCGATCGCGCAAATTATGGTTATGGCGAAGAACGCTATCATTGCCGAAATCCTTTCGGTCCAGCGCGAAGTACGCGCGTGCGGCGTCGCGAAGTTAGGAGTCGCCTCGACCCGAGGTGTCGCGCGGGAACCGGAACAGACGTAAGGTCAAAGTCGTTCATTAGCTTAAAGAGAGGATTCACACTGCGACCGTCGCCGACATTGAGATAACTGACTTTCATGTCCTTTGATTTTTTGCTGATAGTTGCGGGTTCAACGAAGAGGCGCTGGCGACGACAGAGAGCACGTATGGATTTGTTGGCGGCTCCGGCGAGACGGCCACGTCGTTAACAATCACCCGGCGGCCCAGCCAAAGACTGAGCACAGCCGCCGCGACCGCTATCCACCCGAGCCAATGGAAATTCACCAATTGTCCCGACGGCTCTCGGGTCACGACCCAGCCGCCGATGCTCGACGTAACTCCCATGGCGATGTCGCGCGCGCAACCACTCAGGCTCATAAAGGCTCCGCGCCGTGAAGCGGGGACTGCCAGCGTCATGATCGCCTGCCCTGGCACAAAACGGCCGCTGGCAAAAACAAAGAACGATCCGCCCAGGAACAGCACCACCCAAACGGGCATTGGGCCTGAGTGTGAGATCGCCAGTGTCACCGCACACGCGATCACTACGAGCACCGAAAAAACACGAAAGCGTCCAAATGAGTCCGCCAGTTTTCCGATGAGTGGCGCTGTGAAAACACTCAGCGCGCCGCCTGTGAAATAAACCAGGAACAAATCCCGCTCGGGCAATCCCATATTGCCGACCATGTAGGGAGACATCAAAGGAATGATGGCGAAATGCCCGAAGACGACGGCGGCCATAAACAGGAGGGCGCGACCGGCATTGGCGTCGCGCAGCAATTCACCGAACACTCGTGCCGGACTTTTTGCCTCCTGCAAATGACCTCGGACAGAAGGCAGACGCATGAACGCGAAGACCCACGTCAAACCGGCCAGGCCAGCGAGCACAAAGAACGGCGCTTCCCATTGGAAACGTTGCGCGAGCTGCAGGCCGAACGGAACCCCCATTGCGGCGGCCACGGAAAAGGCGGTCATGATTATGCCCACTGCGGCGGCGCGACGTTGGGCGGGCACAACGTCGCCTACGATCGCCATCACGAGCGAAGTCGACACTCCACCGAAAGCGCCGCTCACGGCGCGGGCCACGAGCAGTGTGCTGGCGTTCTGTGCCAAAGCGCAGGCCAGCGTCGCGACGCCAAATCCGGCGTAGACCACGAGGAGAAGCTTGCGGCGATCAAAACGATCGATGAACGGCGCTGCCAATAGTCCGACAACACCGGATGTAATGGTGTAAACCGCCACGAACGCACTGAAATATCCCGGCCCAATCTGCAAGTCGCGCATCAGTTGCGGCCCCAACGGCATCATGATCATGAAATCCATGATGTGGGTGAACTGCACCGCCGCGAGCAGCAGCAGGAGAGAACGCTCCGAGAGCTTTTTCATCGCTCGTTCTCGCGCCGGCGGTTCGATTGGACGTAGAGGGTTCCTTCACTCCAGCCGCCGCCGAGAGCTTTGATGAGCTGCACGGTCGTGGCAAGGCGCTGGCCGGCGAGTTGCGCGGTCCCACGCTCGGTTTGCAGTGCCGCGCGGTTGGCATCGACGACTTCAAGATAACTGACGATACCGGCGCGATAGCGCTCCGTCGCAAGTTCCGCGGCGCGACGCGCGTTCGCCAGGGCGCGGTTCTGCGCTTCCGTCTGCGTGGCCAGATAATGCACGCCGGCGAGACTGTTTTCGACTTCACCAAAAGCAACCAGGATTCGCTGGCGGTAAGCGGCCACGGACTCGTCATACGACGCGCGCGACCGCTGCAGATTTGCGCGATTGCGTCCGCCGGCAAAGATGGGCAACGAGATGCTCGGGCCAATCGACCAGACATGACTGTCCCAGTTGAAAAGATTCTCGACCTCTCCGCTCAGGAAACCGCCGGATGCAGTGAGACGCAGCACCGGGAAAAACGCAGCCTTCGCAACGCCGATGCGCGCGTTGGATGCCGCGAGCTGGCGCTCGGCCTCGGCCACGTCCGGCCGGCGCTCGAGCAACTCCGAAGGCAAACCTGTTGGAACAGCAGGCGCCTGTGGGCTCCATTTCCCGGTGGCGCGCGCAACCGCAAAACTGGCGGGGTTTGCGCCGACCAAAATCGCAATCGCGTTCTCAAGTTCCGCGCGCTGGCGCGCAAGCACGGCGGCCTCGGCTTCGGTCGTCGCCAGTTCCGTTTCGGCGCGCGCCACATCCAGTTCGTTGCCAATCCCGCCTTCGAAGCGGCTGCGGACCAACGCTACCTGTTCGCGCCGCAAACCTACCGTGGCCTCGACCACTGCGACCTCGCTATCGAGGGCGCGGAGCGCGAAATAATTTTGCGCGATATCGGCCTGCAACGTGAGCAGGACATTATGGAATGCGGCCAGGCTCGCAGTCGCATCCGCTCGGGCAGCTTCGAAACCCCGGCGAACGCGCCCCCAGAGATCAACCTCGTAACTGAGGTCGAGTGGCACGCGAAAACTGTTCGCCGTGATATTTCCAAAGCTCGGGTCCTGGTTGGGCGAAAACCGGTCACGGCTAAGGCTCGGATTGAAATCGATCACCGGCAGCAACTCACTGCGCGACACGCGCGCCGTTGCCCGCGCCTGGTCTACGCGCGCGACGG
>Ga0105340_1001040_pt1 | contig 12805 bp, 8 predicted proteins | sample EasRivMeERMLT700_FD_89676 | JGI IMG/M metagenome (GOLD analysis project Ga0105340, IMG submission 89676) | Soil microbial communities from meander-bound floodplain in the East River, Colorado, USA - East River MetaG ERMLT700 | ecosystem: Environmental > Terrestrial > Soil > Floodplain | place... | reverse complement strand
CTGTGGTCGCCGCCCGCGCCGATCGCGCGCACACCGCTCAAGCCCCCGGGCACGGTGCTCTGCCCAGAACCATTCATCCCCCACGCGACAACAGTGCCGTTGCTGCGCAGCGCAAGGCTGTGATCGGCGCCCGCGGCAATAGCGCTCACCGAAATTGTCCCAACAGGCACGTTGGTTCTTACGGCACCATTGCCCCACGCGATCACCGTGCCGTTACTCTTGAGAGCAATCGAGTGGCTCAGCCCGGAAGCGATAGCGGCAATGTTGTTATTCACTGCGATGGCCGGCTCTCGCTGATTGACATTGTTTGCACCCCAGCCGACGACTCTCCCTGCCTGGAGCGCAAGGCTGTGGGATTCCCCGACGGCGACCGCAGTCGCGTTCGTCACGTTTGAAGGAACCGTGAGTTGGCCGGCGCTGTTATCGATGCCCCAGGCGGCGACGCTGCCGTCAGCCCGCACGGCGAGGTGATGTTGCGAGCCGGCGGATATGGCGATCGCTGAACCCACGGTTGGAGGAACGGGAAGCGTCGAGCCCCACGGCACGATCTCGCCGTTCGCGCGCAACGCAAGATTACAACACTCGCCGTTGGCGGAGATGGCCACAACGTCGGTAGCGGTTGGCACGTTGGTCTGGCCAAGGCTATTGTCGCCCCACGCGACGACGCGGCCGGCGGGCAGTTGCGAGAGTTGCGCGTCGGCAATATGCGAGAACATTGCGAACAATCCCGCGACGAGCGTGCAAAAAAATCGCCCAAAGGCATTGCTGGGTAAACTCATTTTGAACCTTAATTCTAGCAGATGAATCGCGGAGATCAACTGGCCCGAAAGGTCTAGCCGCGGATTAGGGACTTGACGGTGTGCGGCGCGTTGGGGACGACACGTTTGCGGGCAGGGCGGGCTGTCCCCAGCGCGCCGCTTCTTAATCACGCGCGAGACTCCCCGCTCGCACGCGCCAGCGCTGGATTTGGCGGCCCAACTCCCCCGGCCAATTCTCCTCGGTCGCGGTCATAAATACCTGACCGCGCGATTGTTCGGCCCTGTCGAGCAACGGCACGAAGGCGCTGCGGCGCTTTGCGTCCAGTTCGCCCATCACATCGTCGATCAGCAGGATCGGCGAGGAGCCGTGAATACCCGTGAGGTATTCGGCCTGCGCCATTTTGAGGGCGATGGCGAGCGTGCGCTTTTGCCCTTCGCTGCCGAACTGCGCGACGGGCTTGTCGTTGAGTAACAACGCGATCTCGTCCCGGTGAGGACCGATCAACGTCGCGCGATAAGCCAACTCGCGCGCGCGATGTTTCGCCAGTTCGACCGCGAAATCACCTTTCACGCTCGGCTGATATTCGAGGCGAAGTTCCTCGGCATCTTTCGAAATGCGGCGGTAGGCGAGGCGCGCCATCGGTGAAAATTTCGGCACTAACTCGTGACGCAAACGCGTGATTTCCCCGCCGAGTTTGACGACTTCGTTGGAGAAACTTTCGAGCGCGATTTCATCGACAGCGCGTTGCTTGAGCAGCGCATTGCGGGCGCGCACCGCGCGGGCGTAACGCTGCAGCAGCGGCAGATACGTCGGCGTGGTTTGCGAAAGGAGGAGATCCACGAAGCGCCGGCGCGCGCGCGTAGTGCCTTTGATGAGCTGCAAATCTTCGGTGCAAAAAACCACCGTGCGCAGAACACCGAGATAGTCGCTGAGTTTACGGACAGCTTGCGCATTGAGGCTCAACTGGCGCTCGGCAGCCGACCAATACATTTTGATCTGGTGCTCGCCCTGCGCGACCGCGGCGCCGCCGACGAAATAACCCTTCTGGCCGTGACGAACCATTTGCGCGCTGCCGACACCGCGAAACGAACGCAGGGTAGACATCAAGTATACGGCTTCGAGGATGTTGGTCTTGCCCTGTGCGTTGTCGCCGAGCAGCAGATGGAAGCCCGGCGAGAAATCCACATCCAGCCGCGCGTAATTGCGGAAATCACGAAGGCGTAAATGGGCTAGATGCACGAGTTAGCGTTGTGCTGAAAGCGGCACGGGAGCGCCGCACTCCACGACGCTGCCGCGAGTTCAAATGCGCATTCGATAACGCGAAGCGTCTTGGAGTGCGGCGCTCCTGTGCCGCTTTTCATCGCTCTTTGCCAGTCCTCAACCCCAGGCCATCTCGACCTCCTCGAGTTAGGTCCGACATCCCATGCGTGCATTTATTGCTGCGAGTGAGGACGCTCGCGCTCCCGTTAATACTTCGGTACGCTCGAATCGATTTCGTCGGACCACGCGCTGATGCCGCCCTTGACGCTCTTCACGTATTTGTAGCCCTGCTCGCGCAAAAATCTGAGCGCCTTCATCGACCGGATACCGCTCTTGCAGTGAATGAAAATCTGCTGATTCGGATCAAGCTCCGTGAAGCGCTTGTCGAGCACGCTCAACGGAATCAGCGGCACGCCGATGACGTGCGCGATCTGGTATTCGTCCGGTTCGCGGACATCGATGACCTTGATGTTGAGCTTCGTGTCTTCGAGCGCCTTCTTCATTTCCTGGACCGTCACTTCGTCCGGATTCGCAGCGGTCTCGGCGGGTTCGGGAGTGATGCCGCAAAATTGCTCGTAGTCGATGAGCTTGGTGATCGTCGGATTATCGCCGCAGAGCGGGCATTGCGGATCGCGCCGCAACTTCAACTCGCGGAACTTCATGTCGAGCGCGTTGAAGAGAAGGAATCGCCCAACCAGCGAACTGCCTTTGCCCAGCGCGAGCTTCAGGATCTCCGTGGCCTGGATGCACCCGATGATCCCCGGCAACACGCCCAGCACGCCGCCTTCGGCGCAACTCGGCACCATGCCCGGCGGCGGCGGCTCGGGATAAAGACAGCGGTAGCACGGCCCACCGAGATGCGGCGCAAACACGCTCGCCTGGCCCTCAAAACGGAAAATGGAACCGTAAGCGTTCGCCTTCTTCAGCAACACGCACGCGTCGTTGGTAAGGTAACGCGTCGGAAAATTGTCGGTGCCGTCGACGACGATGTCGTACGGCGCAATCAACTCCAGCGCGTTCTCGCTCGAAATGCGCGTCTTGTGAACCACCACCTCGACGTTTGGGTTGATGCTGTTGATGGTTTCCTTCGCGGAATCGGTCTTGGGACGGCCTACATCTTCAGTGCCGTGAATGATCTGGCGCTGCAGATTTGAAAAATCGACCGTGTCGAAATCGACCAGGCCGATCTTCCCGATGCCCGCCGCGGCGAGATACATCGCGATCGGCGAACCAAGGCCGCCGGCGCCAATGCACAGCACGCTCGTGGAACAAATCTTCTTCTGGCCTGCGAGGCCGACCTCCGGGAGAATCAAGTGCCGGGAGTAGCGGCGAATTTCGTCATTGCTCAACACCATAATATCGTGTTTGACAGCGTAGGTCAGCGCCCCCAGAAATCAAGTCGCGAGGTAGGGACGCCGCGGAGACGGACTGTAAAGTCACGGCGTCCGCCGAACACATGACTGATCCTCAAAGATTCGACCGCGCGATCCAGCGCTTCGACGACGAGAACGCGCACGATCCGAATGCCGAGGTCATCGGCAGCGTCGCGCGTCCGCACGAACTCGTTTACGCCGAACGCCTCACCGATTGGGTCCTCAAGCTAAAGCCGGACGCCTCGGAAGCGCTCCGCCTCGCCGCGCGTTGCCAGCACATTTGTCGATGGACGATTCCGCGCGACACTTACGAGCGCACCAAAGCCGGGTATTTGAAATGGCGAACGGAACTGAAAAAATTTCACGCGCAAAAAGCCGGCGAAATCCTGCGCGAGATCGGCTATGCCGATGAAGTTGTCACGCGCGTGCAGGCGTTGAACTTGAAAAAGGATTTCCCACACGACCCCGACAGTCGCGTGCTCGAAGACGCGCTGTGTCTCGTGTTCCTCCAATATCAATTTGCAGAACTCGCGAGCCGCAGCACCGACGAACAAATGATCAACGCGTTACGAAAGTCCTGGAACAAAATGACGGAGCAAGCGCGCGCGGAAGCCCTCAAGCTCAACTACGGCCCGCGCGAGCGCGCCCTGATAGAGAAGGCACTACAGTCAACGTAAGGTACACCTCTTTGGAGGGGCGAGCTCCGCGAGTCCAAGACATCCGAGCCTACTGCACAGCAATCACCCGATAATAACGCTGCGACGAAGAGGAGTTGTGCGCGAACGACATACTTGCCGAGTCTGCTTCGATGACACCGGATGCATTCCCCCAGTTCCCATCGAGCGAATCTTTATACTGCACGACGTAATTGCGCCCAACCACGGCGCTCCACACAAGCGTCGTGCTGCCGCCGCCGATCGGCGTGATCGTGAGCACGCGCAGGATCGAACCGCCATTCGTCGGATTGGTCCCCGCGAGAAATTCCTGCAAGTCGCTTTGCCCATCACCGTCCTGGTCCCCTGCTCCATCGCGATCGAGGTTGCCGAAGTGCGCCACCTCCCAATCGTCATCCATCCCGTCGTTGTCCGAATCGCCCATCCCGAGTTTCACGACAAAAATGTCGCGCTCATCATTGTAGTCGCCTTCGACGACATCGCTCGCGAAGCTTTGGAATACAATGGTTCGACCGTCCTGTGCCATGAGCGGCATAGACGAGAGTGCATTGCCCGAGCCGCCGTGACGGCTTCTGCTGAGCAGGTGCGTCGTCTTGTAAAGGCGATCGCGAACAAAAATGTCATCGGCATTGTTATTATCACTGGAGACCAGGTCACTGGCGCGGCTGACAAAGACGACGTATCGTCCATCCGCGCTGATCGTCGCCAATTTGGATTCTCCATTGGCTGCGCCAGTTCCGGAAAGATTGATAGTGATCAATTCTGTCCGGCCGATATCACCTTCAATGACGTAAATGTTCCGGGAGGCCGCTGACTCCTCTTGCGAAACAAAAGCCGTAACATTTCCAGTGCGGTCCACGCTCGGACTCGCGCAATTGGTGCACACGAGATCTGTTGCGTCGCGGCTGAAGTCATAGCGAAAAATGCGACGTCGCAACGAGTTGATCTCATCGGGATGCGAATCAAACGTATAATAATTTCCCGAACCATCAAATACTCCCACAAACGACGATGCCAGACTGCCGCCATTTGCGTCTTTGCTGACGTGGACAACACGATTCGACTCCAATTGGACGGCGTAGACGTCATCAGCGCTGTTTCTTGCCACGACCCATTTCTCGTCGGGGCTGAAAATTGGCCGTCGCACTCGTCGGAACTCGAACGGCAGCGACCAATTAGTTTGTGCGACCATGTCGTACAGGCGACCGGCCACCACGACCAATGTGCCATTCGAGTTCATCGCCGCTTTCCAATCGGTTTCTACGTCGCCAGCGTCCCGCGTAAAGGCTGTAACTTGAACTGTTGACGCCCCCTCCACGCGTCCCCAAAACAAGAATCGAGAATCGGACGTACCAGTAGACCAAATGGGGTATGAGGTCTCAACAAGTACGTGTGTTCCGTCGCCGCTTAGAGCTAGATTAGAAGGCCAGCGCCAACGAAAACGGAATGGCGTACTCTCCGGCGGAATGTCCTGCACAAACGCCGCGCCTCCAGGCACATCGGCAACCACCACACGAAACTCGCCGTTCGTATCGGCGGCTCCCGCCGGGTCGTCCAGCATGGTAAACGCAATTCGTTGACCATTTGCACTCAGTGAGTTCCACCAAGCCTTGCCGGACTGGATTCCTGTCTGCGCCGTGCGGTTCGGTTGACCCGCCGATACGAGTGTTGTGACACTGGCTTCTACGTTACGCGCAAACACGTCGTAAGCGGCGTTGTTGTCCTGCGGCACAAGTGTCGGGCTGTCGGTATCGAACACAACCGTCTTGCCATCGTCGCTTACAAATGGTTGTGCAGCACCGCTCACGATCTCTGGAAGATCGTTTGTTGCCCGTGTGGCCAGTCGCGTCACCCCGGCAACAATATCGCGAACGTAGATGCGACAGAGATTTGGGGTCGCGGGATAACTGTCGGTCGTGAGATCGGTGGCCGCGCTCAGGAAAGCGACATGACGACCATCACTCGTAAGCACGGGAGCGTGTGACTGACCGTTGGCGTTAGTGCCGGATGTATTCACGGATACTAGCAAATTCGTTTCGTGCCGCAAATCACGCACGTAGATGTTACCGCTTTCGTCGAAGCCGAGCCACTGTCCGTCGGCACTCAGGCCTGGGGATGTGCCGGGATGAGAGTTGGACCCTAACAAAAACGCTTGTCTGCTGGCGAAGTCGTATTTGATGACGTGAGAAAGTGATGCACCCGGCAAAAGCACTTTGAAGACTACGAAACTTCCATCCGGGGCGATGGTTGGCGCCAGGCACCGATACCCGTTAGACGCCGGCAGCATCGAGCCCACGCTTGCGTTCGCCCAATGGGTCGCCCCCGTCTCAAGGTCGCGCACCAGAATACTCGCGGAAGAATTCGCCTGCGTGATAGCACCGGCGCTCGCACAAATGAATGCAATCTGTTTGGCGTTCGCGCTCAAAGCGGCGGATGAACACTCCCGCGCGTCACCACTGGCGAGAATGGTTACGCCGTTTTGCACATCTCTGAGAAATACCTTGCGCGTCGCGTTCGTGTCCCCGGCGACCAACTCCGTTGAATTACCTTCAAATGCAACGAATCGACCATCCGGACTCATCACGGGTCTCGACGCGCCGGGCTGCACCGCAGGCCTTGATGCCGCCGCTACTCCCCCGGACAGCGCAACACTCACCAACTTATTAGTTCCACCCTGGAGATCGTACCGAAACACATCCGATACGTCGTTGGTATCATTCGCGACGAGGTTCCCGGCATCACTCGCGAAAACGACATATCGGCCATCACGCGAGATCGAGGCATAGCCTGAATGTCCGTCGCCTCCACCCACGCCCGCGATCGCCTTCGTTACCAGTGTGACGATACCATTGCTCAGATCACGCACGAAGATATCAGCGTACGTATTCGCATCATCGTCCAACACAAGGTTGTTAGCGTGACTGGAGAACACCACAAATTTCGCGTCCGGCGTCATCGAGCAAACCAGCGAATGGCCCGCCGCCGATGCATTCGTAGTGCCACGAGTAACGAGAGCGGGCATCTCAACTGCAACAGCAGCACAGCCCATAACACAAATGAGTAGCAATGAAGAAAGAAGCCGCATGACACCTCACCAGTCTGCCATCATAACATGCAGCTCATTGTTGTCTTCATTCGACCGGAGAGCACGCCGCAACGCGTCTGTGTCTGCAGCCACGACACTGCCATCAGTAAGTGCCAGATTCCCAAACGCTCCATGCACCTCGTTCAACCAACGTGCCTCTGGGCCGCCGAAAGGGTTATTGAAGATCCGTACAGCTGTATTAATCCCTGACGAGCAGCTTCCAACCCCTACGTCAGAGACATGACGATCCGCTACCAGGAGGTTTTGCGGAAAAAGCGTCGTGCTATCCAAACCCAAAATGTAAGCAACAGCGCTGTTCTTATAACTCATCAACCCGTGGGGACCGAGATCCCAACTGGCGGCAACGCGGGCGTTGGCACGCGTCTCGCCTGGGTCCATTAGAATACGCGGATCCTTGATCAAATCCCGCAGCCACCAATATTGAAACCAGAGGTCATGTTTGCCTGGATTATTATAATTCCCGTCTTCACCTGCCTGAAAGCGCCACTGAGGAAAACCCTCGTGTTCCAACGCAAACTGCCTCACCGCATTGCCAATCTGCCGAAGATTGTTAAAGCAGCGGACGCGATCGTTCCGCGCGTGCGAGGTTGCCAGAGTCGGCAACACAACGAGGGCCACTAAAGTAAACGCCAAAACGCACGCAAGCAGTTCAAGTCGGGAAAAAGCCCGCCTCGCGGACCTTCTTGGGAAAAGCATGGCCGTATCATATCAGATCAAGCCTCGGCACGCAATGCCAAAGACTTCCCGCCTCATTGCACAGCAATCACCCGATAGTAACGCTGCGGCGAAGATGAATTGTGCGCGAACGACATGCTCGTGGAGTCTGCTTCGATCACACCCGATGCATTCGCCCAGTTCCCATCGAGCGAATCTTTATACTGCACAACATAATCGCGACCAACGACAGCGCTCCACCAAACCGTCGCGCTGCCGCCGCCCATCGGGCTGATTGTGAGCACGCGCAGGATCGAACTGCCATTCGTCGGATTGGTTCCCGCGAGAAACTCCTGCAAGTTGCTGTGTCCATCACCATCCTGATCCCCTGCTCCATCGCGATTGAGGTTGCCGAAGTGCGCCACCTCCCAATCGTCATCCATCCCGTCGTTGTCGGAGTCATCACCAACGGCCAACTTCACGACAAAAATGTCGCGCTCATGATTGTAATCGCCTTCAACAAGATCATTCGCGAAGCTTTGGAACACCACGCTTCGCCCGTCGCGCGCAAACACCGGATCGGTAGAACTGCCCGCAGCGGGTCCCTCTCCAAAGCGGCTGCGACTGATCAGCAATGTGCTGCGTTGGACGCGGTCGTACACGTACACGTCGGACCGCGAATTGAAGTCGCCCGCGAAAGCGTTCGTAAGAGTGGTGCTGAAGACGACGTAACGACCGTCCGCGCTGATCGAAGGGGCGGTAAACCGTCGCGAGAAAGCATTGGCGGGGCTAAACTCCGTCGTAATGACCCGCGCTATACCCGTTCGCAAGTCGTTCACGATGATGTCCCCGGGAGCGCCCCCCACCGTAGCGTTATACGTGACAATCTCGCCGGTCGCGCTGATGTCCAGGTTCACGCAATTCGTGCACACGCGGTCCGTGCGCCTTGTTTGCAGGTCGTGGCGGAAAAGGTCAGACGTTCCTTCGAAAAAGAGAAATCGATTGTCCGCGCTAAATGCGAACTGACTGTTTGGCTTTGCAGGAAAGGTGTTAGTGATCCTGAGCACGACGTTGGACACGGGATGAAAAACCTCAGGGCCGTACCAAGCTTGATACGCGAGCAACTGATTATCCGGACTGACGACAGGCCTACCGATATTATAGGGAAGCCTTAATCTGAATCCAGTTCCAAGGTTGTTCCACCAGTAAGAGCTCGATTGGAAATAAACAAGGACCTGTCCGTTTGAGCTCATTGCCCATGGTATGTCCATTGAGATGTTCGTTAACACGAGTGGTGGATCGCCTCCAATGACTTGCCATACGAGATCAGAGCTCGCGGGCACCCCATTGGTGAGGTTTTGGCGCACAAAGGCCAGCACGACGCCATCCGCGCTTATCTGTGGGTCAATCGCCTTCATGTTCGGGGAAAAATTGGTGGAAAACCAGTCGTACTGCGTTGGGAACGTGTACAACGCGCCTGTCGCAACATCCCTGACAAAAGTGTCCGGGAACGTGTTGTTATCGCCTGGGATGCCAGGGATGTCCGGGCTGACAAACGCGATTCGCGTGGCCGTGGCATCAACCATGTGGCGATCGAACGTCACCGAGCGCATCGCCGTTTTCGAGAGGCGCGACGGATCGGCCACCGAGAGAAGTTCGGTCGCGACGCCGTCGCGGCGGAAAACATCGTGCGAACCATTGTTATCGTTAGCGACCAACGAGGCAGCCGTGTCGAAGAACTCCGTTATGCCATCGGCAGTAATGAGCGGCCCAACGCCGGGGTTCATCTTGCGCCACACCTCCGGCGGAACCGTCTCCGGGATCTTCGTCTCAGCCGTTGTGAAATCATGCTCCAAAACGTAGGTGGTACCGGAGACCGTTGCGTTGAACCAAACCGTCCGGCCATCCAGCGCCACAACCGGGGCATAACATTTGTACGCGAGGACTATGGGCGACGGCAGGTTGGTGCTCGCCCAAAACTGCTGACCCGTCTGGAGGTCCGCGACAAAAACATCACCATTGGCATTGGTTCGGCCCGGCATGCTTGCAGCCGATTGAGCGATGAATGCGACAAACCGGCCATCGTCCGTTATCGAGCCTAACCTGCTGTATTGCGCGGCTTCAGTTGCCAATCGCGTGACGCCCGTCTGCATGTCTCGCACGAAGATCTTTCCAGTCGGATTGGTGTCCCCCTCCACGAACTCGGTCGATGCGCTCTCAAACGCAACCCACCTTCCGTCAGGTGTCACCACCGCGTGTGACGCGCCGATCGTAAGACGGTTTATCGATGTGGACGCCACACCTCCGGATCGCGCCACACTCACCAACTCGGTCGTGCCCGTTTGAAGGTCGCGCCGAAACACGTCCGTTACACCATTGGTGTCGTTGGGAATGAGATTGCTCGCGTCACTCGCAAAGATTACGTAACGCCCATCAGGTGAAATCCAACCATCGTGTGAGTTCCCATTTCCGCCGCCACTGCCGTTCGTACTGACCGTCACCAGCAACGTCCGGCCAGCCTGGACGTCGCGCACGAAGATGTCGGAGTAAGGTTGCAGGTCGTCGTTTGTGGTTAGATTGTTTGCGTGACTAACTATCACGGCCCACCGGCCATCGGGCGTAATTGCTTCGATGAACGAATCACTCGCCCCGGCAACGTTCGTCAATCCGCCCGTAACCAGGGTTGGCGGCTCAGCCGCGTGCGCGACTGCGAACGCCGCACAAATCAGAATGTAAAAGTGAAGTCGCATAATGATTATCGGTTCATTGGCCCCAATCAGCTATCATGACGCGCGCGTAATCATCCAGACCACGGCTGACAGCAATGGCGCGGCGCAAACCCTCGCTGTCTAATGAATCCACACTGCCATCTGCCAGGGCGACATTTCCGAATGTTCCATGCACGTCATCCAACCAGCGTGTCGTCGACGCGGACACTCGGACTGCTGTCGAAAGACCGCCGCCGGTGTAGCCAGAGTTAAGGATGTTACGGTCTGCGACCAGCAGGCTCCGTGGCAAATCGGTCGAGCTGTCGACCCCCAGCACGTAGGCAACTCCACGGTTTTTCAAACTCTGCAATCCGCCGTTTTCATCAAGGTTCCAGGTCGTCGCGATTCGCGCCGATGGACGCGTCTCTGCCGGATCCATTAGGATCCTGGGAGTGCCGATTGAACCTCGCAGCCACCAATACTGAAACCATAACTCGTGCTTGCCTGGTTCGTTGTAATTGCCGTCGGTTCCGGCCTGTTGCCTCCAGGGCATTATATCATTGTGTTCCAACCCAAATTGCCGAAACGCATTCCCAATCTGCCGCAGGTTGCTCAGGCACGCGACGCGATCGGAACGCGCGCGCGCGACCGCGAGTGCGGGCGCGATGATTGCGACCAACAATGCGCACGCGGCGAGGCAGGCAAGCAATTCGATACAGGTGAACGCACCGAAAAAGTTTGTGTGCTTTCGTCCCGCTGTTTTAGACATACACCAGTCTCGTTGATCTCATAATGGTTATTACCAGTCTCCTACCATGATGTGCACTGCATCGCCCACATCACGGCTCTCGGCAATGACGCGCCTCAGGCCTTCGCTATCAACAGAATCAATGCTGCCGTCAGCCAACGCTACGTTCCCAATCATCCCGTGCACGTCGTCCCGCCAGCGTACAGCCGACGGCCCTGTGACGAACGCCTGGGCGGCTGTCGAAAGCGAAGATGAACAGCCTCCGTAGCCTCCTAAAAACATGTTGCGATCGGCGACCAGCATGCTCCGCGGTAGATCGGTGGAGCTGTCAACCCCCAGCACGTATGCAACCGCGCGGTTCTTTAAACTCTGCAATCCCCCGTTCACATCCAACTCCCAGTTGCTGGCTATGCGCGCGTTGGAACGCGTTTCGGCAGGATCCATCAGGAGCCTGGGTGAGCCGATGGCATCTCGCAGCCACCAATACTGAAACCATAGTTCGTGTTTGCCGGGTTCGTTGAAATTGCTGTCGATCGTTTGTGGCCGCCAGTGCATTATATCATTGTGCTCCAGCCCAAACTGGCGAACCGCATTCCCGATCTGCCGCAGGTTGCTGAGGCAGACGACGCGATCGGAACGCGAGCGCGAGCTCGCCAGCGCCGGAGTGATGATCGCCAGTAACAGTGCACATGCGGCGAGGCAGGCAAGTAATTCGATGCGCGTGAATGCGTGTGAAGTGTTTCTGGCCGCTTGCGCCTGTGTTTTGCACATATTACGTCCCCTCATGGCTTCCGACTCGAAGCCCGCATGCCCGTCCCCTGCGAACACGCGGGCCTCTGAACGACCGAACGCCGGATTTTTAGCAGAACGAGTACCAGCGCTTCAATGCCCGGAATTCGAAGAAATTCAAAAAGTCGGCAGACGGCTGCGCGTGAAGCTTGCGCAGTTTGCGTGAAATTCCCGCGAGCCTAATAGGTAGGGCGCGCTGTCCCGAGCGCGCCGCAAGATTACATCACGCACCCCGTTGCACTTCAAATCATTCGCCAGTGGACAATTCGTCGTGGACTCGCTTTACTTTTCGCCGACCCGCCCGTCGATGAATTGGACGTTCCGCGCGCGCGTCAAAGAACGAAATCAACTACCATGAGCGATATCATTCGACCCACACAGGGACCGGTCACGCGCCGGCACTTCCTCAAACGATCTTCATCCGCCGTCGCCGGCGGGGCGCTGCTGGGCGCGTTGCCCATTGAACGCTTCGCACACGGAGCCGTTTCGCCCGGTGATACTCTCCGTATCGCCCTCGTGGGTTGCGGTGGCCGCGGTTCCGGCGCTGCGGACCAGGCGTTGAGCACTTCCGGCGATGTGAAACTCGTCGCCGTGGCCGACGCATTTAAAGACCGCGCCGAGGGCGCGCTGCGCAACCTTAAAAAACAGCACGACGCGAAAGTCGACGTCAAGGACGACGCGAAGTTCATCGGCTTCGACGGCTACAAACAGGCCATCGCTACCGCCGATGTCGT
>Ga0105340_1001039_pt1 | contig 12806 bp, 9 predicted proteins | sample EasRivMeERMLT700_FD_89676 | JGI IMG/M metagenome (GOLD analysis project Ga0105340, IMG submission 89676) | Soil microbial communities from meander-bound floodplain in the East River, Colorado, USA - East River MetaG ERMLT700 | ecosystem: Environmental > Terrestrial > Soil > Floodplain | place... | reverse complement strand
TCGGGCAACGGCTCTTTCCCTAAATTCCCCGCGACCGAGTTTGTGAATTGGTAATATCGCATCACCGAGTCGCCCCACACTTCGCGCTCAAATTTGTATAGGCTGATGATCGGCACCGGTTCCGCGCTGAACGACGGCATCCGTTTGGACCAGCCGTGCGGAATCGTGTCGCGCCCCTCCACCGTATACAGGAAATATTCCGACAAGCTCTCCTTCACGATGTCCTTGTTCTTCGCGGCAACGTCCATCCGGTCCATCGCGCCGTTCACCGCGAGCGCGACACTCTTGCCAAGCTTCTCATCGTCCATCAACAGGTTCGACGTCGGCACGCGCTGCGCCTCCTGCCGATTCTTGCGCGCGAGGTTCACGATCTCTTCGACGAGCCGCACTGTGCCCACCACCAATCGCACCTGCGCATTGTCGTAATCCTCGCCGCTTCGGTTCGAGATGCGCACATTGCCTGCCAGTCGCATCGCGTTCTCGCGTGGCGCGGCTTGCGCCACGTAATCCGCCGCCCAACTGATTCCGCTGGTGAAATACCGAATCTCCACTACTGCTTCGCCCGAGAACTCACTTTGAATGCGCCACTCCAGCGTGTTCGCCACCCGCGGCGGAAAGCTCACATCGATCACCTCGATCTCATCGGCGTGCGTGCTCGCCTTGAACTCCACCGATGTGGGATCGATCAGCGTATTCGCCCACGAAAATTCCAGCCGATTCAATCCCTTGCGAAACGTCAGCGTCCGCCGCTCCGTCACCAGCGTCAGATCCACCGAATTATAAATCGTGAGCTGCGTCGAGTCCCGCCCCGGAAGCGAAGTCACATTGATCCGCGCAGCGGCGTCACCCGCCACTCCGACCATCAACACCAGCAACAACCCAATACTTCTCATGCCTGCGCTGTTAGACGGGGTCAGGGCCGGGATGCTCCTTATCCCGTCAGGAGAGGGTGGCGGTAAGGGGAAGTTCGGATTTCAATAAAAGTTTCTTGTCGGAGTGATGCCACGGTTTTACCGTTACCTGCGTGAGGAGGGGCATGGCGCATTTCGTGCTATTGTCTTCCCGTTAATCAAAAAGCAAGCCGTCCCGTTCTTGGGCAGGCTTGAGCGTGCACATGGATTTGCCTGGCGCAACGGAAAGAGGAGGTCGGCCACCTGCCGTTCGGGGGCATCCATCACTTTAACCCAGCGAGCGTATGAAAAGCCAAAAAACACCATTGTTCAAATTCTTGTCCATCGTCTGTCTTGTTCTTGGCTCTCAAGTTTATTCGTGGGCGGCGGTTTCGCGCGGTCCTTATCTCCAACTCGGCACCCCCACAAGCATCGTCGTTAGATGGCGCACGGATACCGCCACTGATAGTCGCGTGCAGTACGGCGCCGCCCCTGGCAGCCTCACGGCCTCCGTCAGTAATCCAGCCCTCAGCACCGAGCACGAAGTCGCCCTCACGGGTCTTTCGCCCGACACACAATACTATTACTCCGTCGGCTCCACGACCGCGGTGATGGCCGGCAACGACGCTAACCATTTCTTCGTCACGTTTCCACCCACGGGGGCCTCTGCGCCCACGCGCGTGTGGGTGTTAGGCGATTCGGGCACGGCGAATTCGTCGCAATTCGCCGTGCGCGACGCGTATTACAACGCCACCGGCACGCGCCATACCGATTTGTGGCTCATGCTCGGCGATAACGCGTACCAGAGTGGGACAGACGGCGAATACCAAAACGCTGTCTTCAACGTTTATCAGGCCATGCTCCGGAAGTCCGTCCTGCTCCCGACGCTTGGCAATCACGACACCGCAGGGTCTACCGCTTTCAACGATAATTATCCGTACTTTTCAATCTTCACATTGCCGCGCAACGCCGAGATGGGCGGCATCGCCTCCGGCACAGAGCACTATTACTCGTTCGATTTCGCAAACATCCATTTCATTTGCCTCGACTCCATGACCGCCAGCCGCGCCACTAACGGCGCCATGGCCACCTGGCTGCGCAACGATCTGGCTTCGACATTGCAAACCTGGATCGTCGCCTACTGGCACCATCCCTCCTACACCAAGGGCTCCCACAACTCCGACACCGAGATCGAACTGGTGCAAATGCGCCAGGTGTTCAATCCCATTCTCGAAGACGGCGGCGTCGATATCGTTCTCGCCGGCCACAGCCACAGTTACGAACGGTCATACCTGATCGATGGCCACTACGGCACATCGGGCACGTTCAATGATACGATGAAAAAGGATGGTGGAAGCGGCCGTGACCCGACGCCGTACGTTAAGCCCGAAGGCGCTCCTGGCCGGCAGGGCGCCGTTTACACCGTGGCAGGGTCTTCGGGGCAGATCTCAGGCGGCACGTTGAACCATCCCGCCATGTTCATTTCCCTCAATGTCCTCGGTTCCGTTGTCCTCGACTTCCAGGACAACCGCCTGGACGCGAGTTTTCTGAATTCCAATGGCGCCGTGCAGGACACTTACGCGATCGTCAAGAGCGCAGGCACGCCTCCGGCGGCACCCACCGGCCTGGCCGCCACACCGGGCAATAACCAGGTCTCTCTCACGTGGAACGCTTCCGCCGGCGCGAGCACTTACGCCGTGAAGCGTGCCACCACCAGCGGTGGTCCGTACACTGCCATTGCGACAGCCATCTCTTTCACGTCTTACACCGACACCACGGCGGCCAATGGCACGACCTATTATTATGTGGTTACTGCCCAAAACTCGCAGGGCGAAAGTGGCAACTCGAATGAAGCCAGCGCGACACCTCAGCCGCCTGCAGCGCCCGCTGCGCCAACGAATCTCACGGTCAGTCGCGGCGGCAAGAAGAAGCTGGTGTTGAACTGGGCGCAGTCCAGCGGCCCGAACATCACGCAAAACAAAATCTACCGCTCGACAACCTCAGGCGGGCCTTACGCGCTCGTGGCGACAATCCCAGCGGCGACCAGCTATCAAAACAACGGTCTGACGAGCGGCACGACCTACTATTACGTCGTCACCGCAGTAAACAACGGTAGTGTCGAAAGCCCGGCGTCAAACCAGGGCAGCGGAGTTCCGCGGTAATCGACGCGAGCAATTTGCGAAGTCGCGAAGCGTTTTGGAGTGCGCGCACTCCCGTGCCGCTTTTTCTCAAATCGCTTGCCAGCGCACGCGACGCAGGCATTCTCTCCTCAAACCTCGAACATCGCTTATGAAGCGTCGCGCATTTCTCAAAAACGTCGCCACCTCTGCAGCCGCAATTTCCACCCTGTCCGCATTTTCCGCCGACCGCGTTCGTGGCGCAAACGATCGCGTCAACATCGCGCTCATCGGCTGCGGTGGTCGCGGCAAACTCGTCGCAAAACTGATGCGCGACGTCCCGAACGTCGATTTCATCGCCGTGTGCGATGCTTACGGTCCGCGCACCGACGAAGCCCGGGCCTGGGCCGGGCCGCACTGCAAAGCCTTCCGTGATTTCCGCAAAATCCTGGAAATGAAAGAGGTCGACGCCGTGCTGATCGCCACGCCCGACCACTGGCACGCCATTCCTGCCGTGCTCGCCTGCCAGGCCGGCAAGGATGTCTATCTCGAGAAGCCCGTCGGCCACAATGTCCGCGAAGGCCGCCTCGTCGTGAACGCCGCGCGCAAACACAACCGCGTCGTGCAGATCGGCATCCAGCATCGCTCCGCGCCGCATTATCGCGAGGCGCAGGAGCTCGTCCGCAGCGGCGCGCTCGGCCCGATCCATTTCGTCCGCATTTGGAACTACGTCAACATGCACCCGCAGGGCATCGGCAAAATGGCCGATTCCGAACCGCCGCCCGGCGCGGACTGGGACCTCTTCCTCGGCCCGGCGCCCTCCGTGCCCTTCAACAAAAATCGTTTCGTGAACACCTATCGCTGGTTCTGGGATTACGGCGGCGGTCTTGTCACCGATTTCGGCGTGCACCGCTTTGACAGCATGCACCAGGTCCTCGGCGTCGACTCGCCTGTGACCGTCAGCGCCTCCGGCGGTCGCTTCGCCATCAACGACGGCTGCGAAACTCCCGACGTCGTCCAGGTCACATACGAGTATCCCGGCTTCGTGATGAGCTACGAAGCGACCCTGTTGAACTCCCTCGGCACCGGCCTGCGCACACCCGGCAAAAAATATTATCAAGCCAAAGGCGATTGGGACCGCCCTCATGGCGAAGCGTTTTACGGCACGGCTGGGACACTGCTTTCCGATCGCCTCGGCTTCGAGGTCATTCCCGAACCGAAAACCGCTTCCGGTCCCGGCGCGGTGGGCCGCAATCAACCCATCGAAGGCTATCGCACGGAACGACGCGAATCATCCAGCCCCGATCGCACCGACTTGCACGTCCAGAACTTCATTGATTGCGTCCGCTCGCGAAAGGAGCCCGTCGCGACCGTCGAATCCGGCCACCGCGCCAGCATCGTCGCGCACCTCGGCAACATCGCCTATCGTACTGGCCGCAAGATTCGTTGGGACAGCGAAAAAGAACAAATCATCAACGACCCCGAAGCCTCCAAACTCCTCTGGCGCCAACCCCGCAAACAGTGGGACGTCATTTGATAGGCGTGATTTAAACGTAGGGCGCGATGTCCCTATCGCGCCGCGGTTTTGTCGTTACCTGACGCCGGCCAAAGGTCCGCTCCACCCTTGGCAGAGGGCAGCGCCTTCCGCCCCGAAGGGGCAACCCCAGCCTTAGCCGAGGGCAGCGCCCTCGGACCAATGTCCATCCACCAGTCTCGAGCCTGAAAGGCTGCACCAACCTTCGCCGCAACGCGCTCCGATCAACACCGCCCACAAGGCCCTCGCCCTGAAGAGGCAAGAAATTGACGATGACCATTAAAGAAGTAGCGTAGTTCTGGTACCAATCTGCGCTTATGCCTCGATCAAATCGCACCACATGGATCATTTGGTCGGTTCTCGCTGCGCTTTTCATCGCAGGTGGCCTGTTTGTTCATGGCTTCTATAAAGCATGGCAGAGGTTTGCGAATGAAGAGCGGATCTGTGGGGCGTTCGGTCCCGTCATCACCGGGTTGCAGAACTTCCAGGAGCGAACGGGTGCATTGCCGACGAATCTCGTTCAGTTGGTTCCACAGTTTGCTCAACAGATGCCGACACCGCCGATTGCCGAATCGATCGACTATCGAATCCTTCCCGACGGAATCAACTGGCAACTTTCAGTTCGGAGTCGAGTCCGAGGTCCCCGCGAACTATTTATGCGGCGCTCTTCAAATGAGTTCACAGACGAGGAGCGACGACAGAGCGTCGCCGGGTTCCACGGTTGGCTGGTATTCCGGGAACCGTGATCAGACGGAGCATTTACCAGGATAGAGCAAACTTTTGAAAGTCGCCGGCAGCATCGAGGTAGATGATACCTTGTTCGTGACCTCCCCAACCCCAATAGCATGACACGAACACAGCCCAGCCACTGCTTCGTCGTTGCACGCGGTCGAGCCGTAACTCGCGCACCCACGTAGTGTCGACGGCACCATCCTGATACTTCTTTTCGGGAACGAGAATGCGTGCCCACTGAATATCATTACTGGGCGAGCGAAGGAGGACCACCGCATTCGATGACGCCGGCGATTCATGGGCTTCCAACTGGCCGCCCCGTGGCATGCGCAGAACCGAAGTCGGTGCTGTGGTGATTCCCGCCGTGTAAGGAGCACCCGCATAGGGCCCAAAAAGCGAACTCTCCCAGCCGCCTTGTTGGCAGGAATGGAGTGCCCAACCACATGTGATCACAGCGGCGGCTACGGCGGCAAGGGCCGTTGCGACTCCAACATACGGCTTCATGGTTCGAGCCATGCTAAGGCGGCATTGAAGGCCCGTCAAATCTGACAGCCGTAATCACGGTGGACGGTCGCCAGCCCGCAAACCGTGGGATCTCATTTAGTCGGGAACTTTTCGGCGCCTGCTGCATCCAACTAAGCCCTGCCGTCGTAATTATGGGCAAATGCAGACACTAGTCGTACAGTTTGCAAGTGACGCTGGTGAGGATAATCAGTCAAGCTGGGCCATGCCGATCCACCACGTGCCGGCAGGTCGCCTTTCCACACTATGTTGGACCGACAAATATCTGAGGAATCACAGGCAGAACTGCTTCGCCGGATCGCCACGCAGGATCGTGAGGCTTTGGCCAGGTTTTATGACGAGACCTCCGGGGTCCTTTTCTCGACCGCTGTGCGCATTTTGGGCGATGCTCCCGAAGCGGAAGAGGTGATCCAGGACGTTTTTTTGCAGATCTGGAACAAAGCGGCGACGTTTGACGGCACCCTGGGCGTTCCCTTTCAATGGGCGCTTGGCATCACACGGAACCGGTGCATTGATCGGCTGCGGATACGCAAACGAAAATCTTTGCTCATGGGCGAACTAACCGAGGCGGCCACTGTCGAGGCTGCGGGTTCAACCGCGGGGCAGGAGCGCCTCAGTGGCGATGAAGTTACCGCGGTCCGCTCCGCTGTGAGAGATCTTCCGCCGGAACAACGGCAGGCGATCGAGATGGCTTTTTTCGGAGGCCTGACGCACCACGAGATTGCAGAAATGCTAAAACAGCCACTGGGAACAATTAAGGCGCGTATTCGCCGTGGTATGTTAAAGTTGCGCGAAAATTTGCGGGCGTACGTATGATCAACGAGCAACAGCAGGAACTCGCCAGCCTATATGTCCTCGGCGCGCTTGCGGCCGGCGAGCAGGGCGCGTTCGAGGCCGAGTTGCGCGCCAATGCCGAATTGCGCCACCTCGTGCGCAGCCTTCAGCGCACGACTGGCCTGCTCGCGATGACTTCCCCTGCGATGACGCCGCCTCCCGCGTTAAAGGACAAAGTGCTCCGGCGCATCGACACGGCCGGGACAACATCCGCTGCCACTCCGCCCGCTTCGGCGTTGGCTGGTTTTCGTTTCGTCGATGCCGCCTGCGAGCGTGACTGGAAGCCGCTCCCCATTCCAGGGGCGTGGATCAAGCTGCTTTCGATTGAACGCGACCGCGGCTATGCCGTGCTCCTCGGTAAGCTTGAGCCCGGCGTGCGTTTCCCGGCCCATCTGAACGTCGGCCCTGAAGATTTTTATGTGCTCACCGGCGACCTGTTCATCGGCGAGCGCCGCCTGAGTCCCGGCGATTTTCATCATGCCGACCGTGGCTCGCAGCACGGGGTAAATCATTCAGTCGAAGGCTGCACGTTGCTCGCAGTCCTGACGACCGATGATCCGCTCGTGGAATTAGCGGCGAGTTGAGGCCCGCATTCCGCTCAAACTTTTGAATGGCGCGCGAAGTCCGCGCGCTGCGTTTCACTCAAGACCTCAGGCCGATAAAACCGATCGTAAAATTCCGCGTCGAGATGGCACGCCTGGAAGCCCAGCACCGTTCGATATGGCGGCATGTAAGCCGGAAAACGGCCATAGCGATCCCACACGTATTCGCAGTAAGCGACGGTGGCGTTAATCGCCGCGTCGCTGATCACCGGAATTTGTCGTGTCACCTCATCGTGCCTGCCCCATGCGCTCGGGCCGACCGGATCGCGAAACACGCCGCGCGCGCCAAACTTCAATTCCACGACTGCCTCGACCGCTTCCCTCATCGATTTGAAATGAGGTGGACAGAACGGCTTGAGCAGGACTTCACCATTCCTTTCGAGGCCGACCGGATACGGCACGAGCGGGTCGCGCTTTAAAAATTTCATGGCGAGCGCCGCAAGCCGCCCGGCGCCCAGGTAACGACTGGCCGGCATTTGCTGCATGCGGAAGTCCAGGGCCTGAAACCAGCCGAACTCGTGATTCGCAAAGTTAGGAAACCCACCAAGCCCCAAAGCCTGCGCCATCAGTCCAAGGTTCTGCAACATCATGCCTTGCTCGACCGTCACAAACTCGTTCACGAATTGCTCGACCTGCCGGATCGTGGCGACGCGGCCCTTGTGCGGATCGTCTTCGAGATGCCCGCCCCTTGAGCGCGCGAACCGTCCAAGGCCCGCCGGGCGGAAGTCATTTCGTTCATCGACAATAAATGCGCCTGTCGCTTCGTTAAAAATTTCGAGCAGCCCATTCACATACATGAACGTGAGATCGTTCACTGGCAGGAAGTAACTTGTGCCCCGCGCATGGGCCGACCACTGGTTCGCGTTGATGTTGAAAAGCGGCTCGGAGGGCGTGCTCGCGCGGCCATCCTTGATCTTCACGCGGTAACGCCGATACAACTCGCTGAACGCGCCGCGGCGGCCAAGCTCGATGAGTTCCGGTATTTCCTTCGCCGGCAATTCGCGAGGCCGGCGTATCAAATAAGTGGCCTCGTCATTCGTGACCACAAGCGCCACCGTTTGCAATGCATCGCCGCTGGCGATCGTGCGTGCCACCAGCCCCGCCATGATGTTCCCGCCTCCGCTTTGGGTGTAACATAAGTCCGCAAGCGCATAACCCGTGATGCCGCACGCGGCAAAAACCAACGCCGCCTCCTCAGCTTCCGTCAGTGGCGTCGGCTGATGCCGGCTTTCAAACGCGAGCGGTCCGCCTGGCATTTTCATCCCTAATCCAAATCGCCGGGAACGGCGCTCGCGAAGCGCCGTCAAAAGCGGGTATCGATCAACGCTGTCACGAAGGTCGCTGCTATCGGGAGGGTTCATGTTCAAATCGTTCTGACTATACGTATCAAGTCCCCACGTGGATGCAGAAAATTTTTGCAGTCAGGGGCGCGCCTCAATTTTTTGTGATGAGCAGAAGAAGGAGATTCTCTCACCGCATTTTCTGGATCGCGACCGGCCTCGGTCGCCTTTGGTCGTATTGAAAGAATGCGACCGAGGCCGGTCGCGCTCCAGAAAATGGAAAACTATTGAGATTTCGCAATTCACCGGGCTGAAGCCGCGGTGTTAAGGAGATGCACCTTCCGATGCATCCGCTCTCCGCATGTGCACGTAGAGCTATTTGGAACGGATGAAAACTCAAACAGCGAACAACACGGATCGGTTTATAACATTTCTGGTCGCAATGGCAGTTTGTCTTGCGGTCTCCGGCTGCGAGCGCCAGCGAGAGCAGCCAGCCTCCTCCTCGCAAAGCGCCGAGAGCGCGAGTGTGCCGGAGCCGCTCGCGTGGCTCCTCGCGCCCCACGACGGCGCGAGTCGCCTCGACGAGAAGATCAGGAAATGCCAGGAGCAGTTGCGCGAGGGGAGAAATCAGGAGGTCGTCCTGGAACGGCTCGGCTGGCTCTTCGTCGCCAAAGCACGCGAGAGTTTTGATGCGGGCTTTTACAAACTCGCCGAGCAGTGCGCCCTCGCGCTCGAACTGCGCAAGCCCGGCAGCCACGAAGCAATGCTTCTGCGAGGTCATGCCCTGCAGAACCAGCACCGATTCAGGGAAGCCGAGCCGCTGGCGCGGGAACTGGTGGCCAACCGCGGCCTGCCGTTCGATTACGGTTTGCTGGGCGATGTGCTGATGGAGCAGGGGAGATTGGCCGAAGCCGCCGAAGCCTGCCAGAAGATGATCGACCTGCGGCCCGACCTCCATTCCTACGCCCGCGGCGCCCACATCCGCTGGCTCAAAGGCGATCTTATCGGCGCCATGGAGATGATGCAGGCGGCAGTCGATGCGAGTTCACCCCAGGACCCCGACGCTGCCGCATGGACTCGCACGCGACTTGCCGCCTTGCATTTTCAAGCCGGCGCAACCGCCGACGCCGAGCGCACGTGCGACGAAGCCGTCGCGTTGCGACCCGACTACGCCCCCGCGCTGTTGATGCGCGGGCGGATGCTGCTCGCAACCGATGATCGGAGTGCTGCCGTTGACGTCCTGGAGCGCGCCGTGCGCGCAAATCCGCTTCCGGAATATCAATGGATTTTCGCGGAAGCGTTGCGCGCCGCCGGTCGCAATCAGGAAGCAGCAGGCGTGGAAGCTCGCTTGCGCAGCCATGGTGCAGCCGGCGACGCACGCACTCTTTCTCTCTATCTCGCGACGCGCGGTGAAGAGCCGCAGTTGGCGGTGCGCCTCGCGGAGGAGGAATTTCAACAGCGGCAGGATGTTTTCACTCACGACGCGCTTGCATGGGCGCTGGCTGCCGCTGATCGACTTGACGAGGCGCGGACGCATATGTCCCGCGCCCTCGCGGAAGGCACCGACGACGCGCGCCTTTGGCTTCATGCGGCCGTCATTGCGGCAAGGGCCGGACAACCGGAGGAGGCAGCGCAGTGGTTGGAGAAGGCCGCGGCCCTCACGTCGTTGCTGCTGCCCAGCGAAGTCGAGCAACTCGAAGCGGCGGCCGAATTGATGGCGAATCCAGAACTCGCCCGCCTGCCCGAATCTTTCCCTGCGACGGATGACGAATCCCCAGCGGCGGGAAACTAAAACAAAAACCCATCATACATCAGGAACATAATGAAAAAGAAAATCGATCCCTTATACCGCGGCCTTTCTCTGCTGCTCGCAGGTCTCGTGGCGGCCCCCACGTTGACGGGGCCTGTTGCATTCGCATCCAGTCACATGGATGCGCCGCTCATCACGCTCGATCCCGCCGCGAACACGACGGATGTTTACGCATTCATCCAGGAAGAGGGCGGCGTGAAAAGTCTCGTCACTGCCCTTGGAGTCTACCCGCACCAGGAGCCAGGCATCGGCCCAAACAAATACAACTTTGACGACAAAGTTCTTTATGAAATCCACATCGCGACCGGTAACGATCTCGCCGCGGGGCGTGCGAGCCTGAGTTACGAATTCGAATTCGCAACCACGTTTAAGAACAAGAATACCATTCTCCAATCGTATCTGGGCGTGGTGACCAACGTCGCGGACGCCGCGCAAAACCTGGTGCAGACCTACACTGTGACCAGAGTCAATCGTCGTGGCCAGCGCGACGTCCGCACTCCTCTCGGCACGGGCGTTGTGCCGCCCAATAACCAGGGGATCGCCACGCCGTTTTATAATCAGGGCGACAATGGCGAGAACCTGGCCAAAGATGGCGTCGCTACCGAGGCCGAACTCGACCGTTATACGGCCCAGTCGATCGCGCGCCTCGACAATGGCTACATCGCTTTTGCCGGCCAGCGTGACGACGGCTTTTACGCCGACATCCAATCAGTCTTTGACCTGCTCCAACTTCGTTCGCCGGGCAAAGATTCGCAGGGAGGATACAATCTGCACCTGATGGCGCTGGCGATTCCCATCAGCGAATTGGGGGGTGATCAGCAGGTGGTTGGCGTTTACGCGACCACGAGCCGGCGTGCCATGCGTATTCTGCGCGACAGCGAGGACAAACATCTCAAGTCGCGCGAACAGGTCAATTCCGGACGATGGGTGCAGGTCGCTCGCCAGGGCAATCCGCTCTTCAACGAAGGCCTCGTCGCCATCGCTGACAAAGATCGCTACAGCCGCAGCAGTCCGGAGATGGACAAAACCTTGTTTCGCAAATATGCGGAAACTCCCGAGTTGGCGAAACTGATCAACATGATCGTATTCAATGGCAACGGACCCGCGCCTGAAACCAATCGCACGGACATCGCGGGCATATACATTCCCGATCTGATCAAGGTCGATCTCTCCACCGGCTCCTGCCGATTGGCGGGCGGCGGTGCCGATCACCCGACCAACCCGGATGATCCCGGCTTCTCGCGCTTGAGCATCTTCGGCAACGACGTGCTCAAGAGCGCGATCCAGGACCCGTTCGGCAACGGCGGGTTCATTCCCGGCGGGTGGCCCAATGGCCGGCGCTTCGGCGACGACGTCGTGGACATTGCCGTCTCCGCGATCATCAGCGACTTGCGCGGCCCGGTCGTCATCCGCGTTGCCGATGGCATCGACGGTGTGAGCACCAATGACATGGCGTTCAACAAAGTCTTCCCGTACGAGTCGACGCCTCAGAACGGACGCAACCATAACCATCCGTAAACTTCCCGCAACGATCCCCGGCGACGGACTCTTCGCGCCTCGCCGGGGAATTCCCATGTTCAGCCATGAACCTCCGCGCCACTTTGCTGCTGATCCCTGGCTTCATTGCCGCCACGACCGGCGAGGCCGGAAGACCCCTCGCAATTGATGACGCCACTCCCGTTCCTCGCGGCGAATTCGAAATGGAGGCAGGCGTCAACTTTTTCGACGACGGTCCATTGCGCCATTGGGATTTTCCCCTGGCTCTCGCCTATGGCCTGTCCCAACGATGGGAAGTCTCCCTCGGCAGCGGCGGACAATTGGAGGAGCGCGGCGAATTGGAAGCCGACGACCGCCTGGTCACCGGCCTGAGCGACGTAATTCTCGCGACGAAAATAAAATTTGCCGACCAGAAACAACTCTGGGCCGATCATGCCCTCAGCGTTTCTGTGAAACTTCCCACCACCTCCCGACACAAAGGACTCAGCACTGGAGAAGTCGATTACGACGTCACATGGATCGCTTCCCGCCGTCTGACGCCAAAGACCAGCGTGCATCTTAATGTTGGATACACCTGGCTCACCGATCCTCCCGACGACCCGATTGATGATGTGTTCCACTATGGCCTCGCGTTCGGTTACCAGTTTTCCGAACGGATCGAATTCGTCGCCGAGACATTCGCGAACACACCGCTGGATCGCCTCGCGTCCACCGCTGTTTTCGTCAACGGCGGTTTGCGATGGCAGGCGGCTCCCAATCTCGTTTTGGACGCGGCCATTGGCGCAGGCCTCCGTGGAAAAGTGCCCGACTTCACGGCCACCGTGGGATTCACCTGGTCGTTCGGGTCACGTCAAAAACGTGACATCTAAATCCTATGGATCCGAACCTCGCGAAGCGTCTTGGAGTGCGGCACTCCTGTGCCGCTTTCCCCACAACCCGAAAACCAACATAAACTGAGATACCCATGAAACGACTCTCTCTAACACTA